>Ga0247815_10001996_pt1 | contig 15245 bp, 12 predicted proteins | sample UWRJL194509B1_FD_181014 | JGI IMG/M metagenome (GOLD analysis project Ga0247815, IMG submission 181014) | Plant litter microbial communities from Arlington Agricultural Research Station in Wisconsin, United States - UWRJ-L194-509B-1 | ecosystem: Environmental > Terrestrial > Plant litter >...
GGACCCAACCCCATGCCTGGTCGAGCGTTGTATTGCTGAGATCGGGGAAGTCGCTGCAAGAGATGGCTTGGAGTGCCTGGTCGGGGGACGTCATCGGCGGAAGGCCCGTCTCTGGATTGTTCGCGCCAAAGTTGTACAGCGCCGTGGTGTTGCGTGTCTCGGCCGCGGCGAGGACCGCTGCAAGCTCAGGAAATCCTGTGACTGGTGTATACACTTGATACCGCAAGTATGCTCGCAGAGCGTCGTAGGTAACGATATTGAATCCGTTGATATGAGGCGTGACAGCGATGGGGCGAGCCTTGACCGCCGCGAAGATTCGGTCAACCCGTTCCGCCGTCTTCTTCGCCGTTGCCTCAGCGACGGGGCAGACTGCCTTGCCAGCCCTGGCGCAAAGCTCGAAGAAAGTTCCGACGACTGTGTCCCCATCCTGGCCTTGGTCGAGGATTTTGCCTGCATGCCAGAGCGAGGCGTCGATCACTCCGTCAATAACCATCAAGCCGACGTTTTCAGGGTACATCGATGCGAATGTCGCGCTCAGAACGGTTCCGTACGACGCTCCCACGGAGTTGAGCTTGTCCTGACCGAGCGCTTGAACGATGCGTAGTATATCGGTGGCGACCGCAGCGGTGTTCATAAAGTGACCGCCGCCCCACTCTTCAAGTGTCCCACCTGCCTCTTGCTTGCCCGTACCACCAAGTGACTGGGCACACTTGGCGGCGACGATTTCGTCGCGGGCGAGCGCATATGCTAGGTCTTCCTTGCTCTCGAGCGACCAGATCTCGCTCTGGCTGAATGTGGACAACGAAGCGATGTCGAAGCATTTGGCGGATGGGATGCTCGCGCCAGTGCCACGAGGATCGTAGCCAACAACGTCGTATTGTGGTCCAACGAGCTGAGAGAGTAGCGGAGCAAGACTGAGAGTGGTCTCCACGCCTGAATTACCGGGACCTCCCTGAGCAACATGTTAGCAGCCAGCGGCGACGTGAAAGGCAACAATCTCACGGGGTTGATCAAGATGGAGCCTGAATTTAGAGGATTAGAACACGCCGGTACGCTCAATAGAACGACAAGGCGCGCCTTTGTAGTTTGCTTTGTCTGTAGCGGGCAGAACTGCAACCGTGATTATGGCATTTGGTCCATCGGTACGCGAGTAGTCGAGAGGCACGTTGAGACGGCCACACTGAAAGCTGTCGAAGCAAGGCACGAGAGTTTTGAGGTCACCGGCAGGAGTGACCTAAGAGATTACATTAACATTCGCGCCCGGATGCCATTCTGACGCCACACTTGCCGTATTCCAGTCAAACGTCGGTGTAGATTCGTTGGTTGCCTGCCTAGGAACGATATTGACGGCGGCCGCGTGGCCTAGAGTGGCGAGCAGTGCAGTGGCTGGTATGGAACGGGACCTCATCGGAATTAATGAATGAGTGAAAATGCAGGATTGAAGAGGGAGAGAAGGGGTGGAGGTGGAGAGTAAAAGCTTGCACTGGCTGCCGTTATATGCGGCGCGGAGACCGCTGAGAGAAGCACGGTGTCAAACGTCAGGCCTGTGACGGCGCGACGCGATGTGTAGTAGATCTTGCACAGCCGGCTGCAATTCCCGACGGCGTAACCCCTAACTCGCCTGCGCCGCAGCATGTACGGTACCTATTCGGTTCACTAAAATGAGGTCAGAAAGACATGGGCACAATCTGGGTAGCGCTCACATATAGTAGAGCGGCTGCGAACGCATATTACACGTGCGCGGAATAGAAAAAACCTGTCGTGTCCGCACCACGGAAGGAACATCTCGGACCTCGCGGGGTGCAAGGTAGGCGGACATGCTGGTATGAATAGCCCGCGTTTACAGTTACCGACAGAATGGGACGATGAACATGCAGTTAGATCTGCAGGGCCGCAGGATCCACAAACTGCGGGACACCGCCATAGGAAATCCGGGCATGTCGTACTGACATTTGGTGTGCATTTCATATCGACACTCATGCAACACCCGAAATCGAAGCTGAAGTCCAGGTTTCGTACCCGCAAGTGCCGTATCCGTGCTTGCTTTGCGCGCGCCGCGGCGACTAAGCGACCGAAAGTGACCTGGTAGTTGACGACCTGGTCAGCGATACGCCTAAACTGTTCGGCCTAAAATGTTCGACAGAGCCGCGTTCGACGAGCGCTCAGTTTTGATCTATACGCTGACGCGAATGTGTCTTAGAGTCGTGAAGAAAGCTTAAAATTTGAAAGAATGGCGTAGAGGTCAAGCAATCACAGGCACGAAAAAGCTGTGCTTTAATGTGTAGCAAGCATGATCCCATGACAATGCTGCTCGGAGCGCGAGCGTGCGGACGGTGCAAGCAACGGAATAATCAAACGGCATGATAACGGCAGAAGGTCAAGACGAAAATGGCTCCGGAACTCCGCTGGGCGGTTGCTTCACTTTCATCCGAAGTACCAGACCTGTTCTATTGTCGCAACGCATGTCATTTTTTGTCAGATCTGGACCGCAAATCACATTCACTTCTTGTCGGGCTGCAGCGACCACGGTTCGATATCGAACATCCTCGACAACTCGACTCGAATGTTCTTCATCCCCTTGAGCCGCGAATGCACTCGCGACCTCCAGTTCGACCCCCACTTTCTCTCAATCTGCACTTGTAGCTCAGACGAGACTATCCCATTGCTCACAGTGGTTGTGCCTGTAGTCTCCGCCACTCTTGTATGTGGCGGATCTGGGACAGCCGGGACCTTCACCTTGGCGGTAAATGTCTTTGTCTGAACTTCCGAGAACGGGGATCCGCTGAGGGCACGGTCGCCGCACATAAGGGACAGCCTATCGCAAAGCTGAAGCCGGTGCTGGTTGCGGAGTATGTATCTGTCGCCACGCGCCAAAATGTAAAAGAGCGCCAGGAACTCGAGCTGCATCCCTTGCAACGGGCGTAAGGCGAGGAGGATAGAGATCGGATCGCCATCGCAGTCGCGAATGGTAGGCTCTGCTGTCGGGTCCGTACTCGGTGGTAATGTGCTGCTGTACATGGCATCATGCCAGATGTTCCGCACGCGTCGCATCAAATGTAGCTCGATGTCCGCGTCCTCCTTCCATCGCTCGGTAAGACGATAGAGCCGGACGAGAACTTCTGTGTCCAGAGCGAACTCGCGGGAGTGCGTTTCTAGCATAGAGAAGGCACGCTCCATTCCCCATTCAGCAACCACAGTAGCCTCGTAGATGTGTGCAACAGTGGCGATGGCGATGTAACGACGACACTTGAACAAGGAGTTTGCGGATCGTGCGAACCCTTGGAAGGTTACAGGGCTAGAGTGGTCTACAATCAGCATCGTCGACGTGGCGATACAGAGAAAATAGATAGACGAACTCGACGTGAATGTACCAGAGGAAGTGCTCAAAGTCCTCCGGATTACAGCTGACATTGATCGGAGTGTCGGATGCTTGATTGCTCCCATCCTGCAGCAATGATCGCGCTGTCTCGAATTGTGGGCTGATTGCAATTAGACGGCTGGCCGATATCTACAGTGCGAGTAGATTAGACTCTTCGATAATCGCGAACACGTGCGCCAGACTCGCTTTGTAGGTCTTGGTTCCCGCGATGAAGGTCAGTGTTGCGTCGTGGTAGTTGTAATCCGAGGTCCGCTCGCGAACGAGTTTGTCGGAGTAGGGCACAACCGTTGACATATGCCGATTGTGCGAGAGCTTGGCGGCGCGTTAGGAGGAGGCACGTGTCGGGAGGTTCCGGTGACGCTCTTAGTTTATTTCGCTTTGGACGTCGTCGTGTTGCATGTAGTCAGGTGTGCTCAAACTACTACTCAGTGGCACTACAATTTCCAAAGCCCAAATTTCGTCAGATAAAGGGAAAACATAGTAGTAGAGTACACTCGGGAAGCCAGTGTTCTAACTGATCTGAGATCTCGCGACATCACATGCATCACAGGTCGTCCCATCATCATTCCTCGCAAATATCTTGCGCGCTCACGCTAGCGCCATCATTGCACCCAAAAACCCTGCGACAACCGCCGCCGACTTGCCAGTAATAGAGCCTGCGCCGTCTCCCGGAGCAGTGGTTGGTGCCGATCCGGTACTGCGTGACGATGTTGTGCTTCGGTTAGGGGTACGTGTGGGAGTCGGGTTGTTGTTTCCTGTCGGAGGCGGTCGCGGGGCAGGAGTTTCAGACACGATGTCCTCAGTGCTGGTAGTCTCCTCTGGAGGAGGAGCTTCTTCAGGAATCGCGCAGACAAATGTCGTTTGCTCGGCGTCGACAGCCAGGCAGTCCGTTTCGCAACACCCTGAGAAAGAAGAAAGCTTCAGTAAAACAACGGCGACGCGGACAAAACAACGAACCTCCCATCGGGCATCGGTCAGAACCCGGCTTGCAAATACCGTTCTCATCCGGCGTGGGCTCAGTACCTTCTACCTCTGGTGCTGGCTCGGACGTGTTGGGCGCGCAGGTCCAGACAGACTGGTCCTCAGACCATTCGCAGTGCGTGTCGGCGTCGGCGCAGCATCCTCCACCTTTGACCATGGGTCAGCATCCATCAAGGCGCCTGCTTTGAGCTCGAGACTTACCAACTTCACCACCACACAATGACTGCCCATTGTTGTCCGGACACTCGCCGTCCAAGTCTGCGACGACTGGAGACGTTTCCGCCTGGCGTTTGAGGCCGACAAGCAACGAGCGCGGAACGTGCGCACGCGCCGCGACGGTCGTTGTCAACGCCGTGAGGACAAGAGAGGCTAAGATCGTAACGCGCATCGTGCCTTGGGTCTGGGGTGAGTTGAGTGCGAGTTTGGATGTGAGACGAAAGGGACAAGTCGCACAAGGTTGGCCCTAGTGGCGGCTTGTCACAATTTATAGAGTCTCGCGTCGTAGGCGGTGCACGCACTAACTAAACGGAGTGGCGATGCTTCTTCTTGGCATCAGGGACCGGTAGTACGGTGGCGCAAACTCAATTCGGTTTAGATTGCGGAAGAAGAGCGGGATAGTGTCAGGGCGGCAGCGCAAGATCGCGAGACTTGAACAAGAGAGCACGGGTTCTTGCTTGCGCAAATAATTTTCAGTGTAGACGTGAGTTAGATCCGTTCTTGGAGCGAACGGGGCGGTCAAAAACGTCGCACCGCTCACAGGAACGCAATCTTCTCCAGCCCGCGTCTAACCGTTCTTCACCTGACCGTGCCAAAAAGGGCCCAAAGCCCTCTGTCACAGCTGTCAGAAGCTGCCCAACCCCGTCCACTGGTTGTCATTCCTGAGCCACCACTGATGTGCTGAACCGTAAACGGGGAGACGTCAGGGCTAATGTCCTGATCATGTCTTCGGATTCACGAGGCCCTACTTTCGCTGGAACGTCTCGCCGTCACTTTTGCGGATGTTTCAGCTCGTAATTGGGGACACCGCCATAGAGAATCTGGGCACGTCGCACTGTCATTTGGTGTGCAGTCCATGTTAGAAGTCGAAGCCGTACGCTTAAGTACCGTATCCGTGCCTTGCGCGCCGCAGTGACCAAGTGACCTAAAGTGACCGAGTAGTTGACGATCTGGCCGTAAATAAGCTCTACGGTGCCACGCTCGATGGTGGGTTAGATGTAGTATATTCACGGGCGGGCGTGACTAGAATCGCGAGGCAAGCCCACGTTTGAAATAACGTGTAGAGGTCAGGCAATCACGGACACGAAACGTCGTGCTTGATGAGCAGCCAGCATGACCTCATGGCGATGCTCCTCGGAGCTCCAGTGAGAGAGCGGAGCAAGCATCGGGATTATCAAGCGACGTGATGACTGCAGGAAGTCAAGAGGAGATGGCTTCGAAACTCCGCTTGGAAGTTGGCTCACTTCCATTCAAAACCATACTACAGACGCTCTTTGGCTTAACGTATTTCATTTATTTTCATGTTGGAATCGCGAACAACTTTCAGCTTTTTCCCGACTACAACAACCACTCTTCTGTGTCGAACATCCTCAACCACTTGACGGATATGCTCTTCATCCCGTTGAGTCGAGAATGTACCCATGATTTCCAGTTCGACCCCCATTTTCTCTCCATCTCCATTTGCAGCTCTCAAAAGACGATTCCATCCCTCACAGTGCTTGTGCTTGTTGTCTCTGGCCACCCCAGCACACGGTGAACCTGGGACCGCCGGGACCTTTACGTTAGTATCATGTTGGTTGTAATCGGACGTCCGCTCGCGAAAGAGTTTGTCGGAGTGGGCACAATCGTTCAAATAAGCCAATTGTGCAAGCGCCTCGCACACTTCGGGAGGTTGCGGCGGTTAGTCTTGGCATCGCCGACTGTAAGTCGTGAACCCGGTTCACAAGATTCCACTTGTGCACTGGCTGATGCCGTTGCGAGTTGATCAATACGCTCGCCGCCATTTCGCTTGCAGTTGTCCTCAAAACAATGCTCAGTGGCAATCTTACACACAAAGCCCACAGCTCGTCAGATAAAGGGAAGGAAGATGGTAGAGTACACCCTGAAAGCCAGTGTTCTAACAGATCTCGCAACATTAAAGGTCGTCGCCTCATCGTTCCTCGCAATCATCTCGCGCTCACGCCAGCACCATCATCGCACCCACCAACCCCGCGACAAACGCCGCCGACTTGCCCGTAAGAGAGCTAGCGCCGTCTCTCGGAGCAGTGGTTGGTACCGATCCGGTGCTGCGTGATGATGTTGTGCTTCGGCTGGGGGTACGGGTGGGGGCCGGGTTGTTGTTTCCCTTCGGCGGCGGGGCAGTAGTTTCAGAGACGACATCTTCGGTGCTGGTGGTCTCCTCTGGGTCTACACCGCCTTGGACGATCTCGCAAACGTATGTAGTTTCCTCGGCGTCGGCAGCCAAGCAGGTCGTTTCGCAACACCCTGAGAAAGAAGAAAGCCTCAGTAACACAACGGCGAGACAAACAAAACAACGAACCTCCTGTCTGGCAGTACTCGAAACCCGCATCGCAATCGCCGTTGTTATCCGGGACGGGTTCGGTTCCCTCAACAGTTGTGCCTGGGTCGGAAGTACCTGGGTCCTCAGCGTCGAGTAGGCAGGTCCACCTGGGTTCGATATCATTGTGTTTGCAGGTTGTGCCTTCCCCGCAGCATCCGTCGCCTATGTCCGCTGATCAGCACCTATGAATGTGCACAACAGGAAATCAGGAGGCTTACCAGCTCCACCACACGATGTCTGGGTATCAGTGTCCGGACAGTCGCCATTGTTATCCGCGATGACTATGGTCTCTGTTCCCTGTCGTTTGAGGCCGACAAGCAAAGTGCGCGGAACGCGCGCACGTGCGGCGACGGTCGTCGTCAACGCCGCGAGGATAAGGGAGGCCAAAATTGTAATGCGCATTTTGTGTTTGGTCTGGGTGAGTTGAGAACAGAGCTACGAGTTTTTGATGTGAGACGAGAGGGACAAGTCGCACAAGGTTGGTGTTTGCGTGCAGCTCGTCACACTTTATACGGTCGCGCGTCGCGGGCGGTGTACGCGCTAACTCAACTGAGCAGCGCTGCCTGTTACTGGCATTCGATGCCGGTAGTACGGTGGCGCAACACTCATCTGGTTTAGGTTGGCCACCGGCAAGCGGAGGAAGAGCGGCATAGCGTCAGTGCGGCCGCGCAAGATATCGTGTCTGGAACAAAGAGAGAGTGGTTCTCGGACGCACAAAGATCTTTCTGCGTACACGTGAGTCAAGACCGTCCTTGAGACGAACGGGGCGGGCAGAAACTTTGCACCGCTCATAGGAACGCAATCTTCTTTCAGGCCCACTTCTTCATCTGACCGACCTGCCTCGCCTAATGTGTCTCAAATCCCACTGTCAAGATTGCAAATGTCAGGAAATGTTGAACCCAGGCCACCGGTCGCCACTCTCGAGCCACCACTGGTGTACTGAGCCAAAAATAGAAAGATGCCAGGGCTCATGACCTGAATCTGTGAAAAATAATCTTCGAATTCATGCGGCTCTGATTTCGCTGGAATGTCATGCTCTCACGTTGGCGGATTTTCTAGCTTGTTATTATCATGTGATACTCCGCATTTTATTTTATTTCGGTCCTCGACTGCTGCACTGACAACAGGTGCGGGCCTGAATTCCGCTGCACAACACTGACCCTAGTTCAAGGCTGACGCTCACTTGCATGCATTCACCTGGCAAATGCCGTGAGCGCGGTTACATGCGTAGCCGCCACGACTCCAGCGCGAGGCAATCATGTCACAAATTTTTGCCAGTGCGACTCAAGGAACTGAGGCTGTTCTTCGCCAAATCGAGAATGGAGACGCAGGTCCGAAAACTCGCATACGAGGTGGGAACCTCTAGTCTGCAGACCCCAATCGCAAGCGGTAGTAATAGGGAACCAAACGAGAATCAGGGATCCGCCCGATCTGATCGGCGCATCATCTTTATCCACTCACCATGTCATCGGCCGATCTTCCCTCGTTGAATGCTACAGTCCACGGCTATACTAACAACTTTACTGCCGACGGCACCGTCATTCGGCTCACCTTCAGTAGCGAAGAAGCTACTGGGAGAGCATGTACTGTGCACCAACGCACCCAATTGGTCTTCTAACGAGGCCACCAAGACTTTGAACCGATTTCAGGTGGAAGAGCACGACTGAGTTCCCGCGCTCAATTTTGCAGCGAAAGACATGTATGGCGACCGCAGTCTCGGGGACATGTTTACTCGCTCCGATACGGGGAGCCACAAGATCTCAACCCAATGTTTCGACTGTGTTCGTAGAACCCATACCCACAGGGCCTTCCTGGGGTACGAATAGCATCCAGTCCAGCTTCTCCCGGCACCAAGGTGGCAGGAAGCGTGCTGATTGACGATGTATCGCGGTACACCGCTCGAGGTCCAAGAGAAGACAGCGGGAGCGAGAACAATGAGCGCGAAAAGAGGCGCAAGAGGACAAGAGACAAGACTAGGAGGGACACTCCGAGAGTTTCTGGCGACGCCATTAGTTGGTTTTGCTGACAAGTCAAGTTATGAACCTAATTCACAAGCTTTCACTGATGCACTCGTTGATGCCGTCGCGAGTTGATCAACACGCTTGCCACCTGCAGTCTGTTGTGCTCAAACCATTGTTCGATGCAACTTGAAAATGCGGCACTGCAAAGCAGAAGCACTGAGAGTGCTATTCTTGTCAGAAAACACACAAAGCCCAAAGTTCGTCAGGTAAGGGGAAAGGATAGTAAAGTACACTCTGGAAGCCATTGTTCTAACAGATCTCGCAACATCAAAGGTCGTCGCCTCATCGTTCCTCGCAATCATCTCGCGTGCTCACGCCAACGCCATCATCGCGCCCACCAACCCTGCAACGACCGCCGCCGACTTGCCCGTAATAGAGCCAGCGCCATCTCCCGGAGCGTTGGTTGGTGTCGATCCGGTGCTGCGTGATGATGTCGTGCTTCGGTTAGGGGTGCGTGTTGGGGTTGGGCTGTTGTTTCCTGTCGGCGGCGGTCGCGGGGCAGGAGTCGAGGTCACGATGTCCTCCGTGCTGGTGGTTTCCTCTGGAGGAGGAGCTTCTTCAGGAAACGCGCAGACGAATGTCGTTTCTTCGGGGTCGGTGGGCAAGCAACTTGTTTCGCAACACTCTAAGAATTGAGAGAGAGAGCTTTAGTAAAACAACGATGACGATGAAAAGACAACCAACGTGTTGCCGAGCATTGAGTGAAACCGGCGTCGCAAGTACCGGTCTCATCATTCGGCGGCGTAGGCTCAGTCCCTTCTACCTCTGGTGTTGGTGCAGAAGTATCGAGTGCGCAGATGTACCCTGATTCGTCCTCATTGATGGCACATTCCGTGCCCGGGTCGCAACATCCCTCGCCTGTGCACACCGGTCAGCAATCACGACTGCGCGCAAGTCGTAGACACGAAACTTACCCCCTACACCACAGGTTGATTGTTCGTCTGTACACCCATAATCTCCTTCTGGGATGACCGGGGATGTTGCCGCCTGGCGTTTGAGGCCGACAAGCAACGAGCGCGGAACGCGCCCACGCGCGGCGACGGTCGTCGTCAACGCCGCTAGGATAAAGGAGGTCACAACGGCAATGCGCATCGTGTCTTGGGGTTGGTCGAGCTGAGAAGGAAGCTGCGAGTTTTGGACGTGGGACGAGAGGGACAAGTCGCACAAGGTTGGTGTTTGCCTGCAGCCCGTCACACTTTATACACTCGCGCATCGCGGGCGGTGCACGCACTAACTGAACCTAGTGGCGGTGCAGGCCGGTAGTACGGTGGCGCAACACTCAATTCGGATTAGGCACCAGCGGGCGGCGGAAGAACGGAATAGAGTCAGGGTGGCGGCGCAAGATCGCGAGTCTTGAACGTTCTTGGGCGCGCAAAGAACGTTCGCCGTAGACATGGGTAAGGACTGGCCTTAGGTAGAGCGAACAGGGCGGTCAGATATGTCTCACTGCTCACAGGAACGCAAACCTGCCGCTCTTCACCTGACCGACCTGCCGCCGTGCCCACAGGGTCTCAAAACCCTCTGTCACAGCTGTCAGAAGCTGTTCAACCCAGTCCACTGGTCGCCACTCTCGAGCCACCACCGGTGTGCTGAATCGAAATGGAAAGAGGTCAGAGCTAATTTCCTGAATTTGTGAGAAAACAGTCTACGAATTCACGAGGCCTCTAATTTCGCTGGAATGTCATGCTCTCACGTTGGCAGATGTTCCAGCTCGCTATTATCATGTGATCTGCCATATGTCTTTGGTCCTCGACCGCTGCACTAACACCAGGTACGGGCCTGAATGGCGCTGCATAACACAGACCCTAGTTCAAGGCTGGCGCTCACTTACATGCGCTCGCCTGGCAAATGCCATGAGCGCGATCACATGCGTGGCTTCCACGACTCCAGCACGAGGCAATCAAATTCACAACATTGTACCAATTCCACTCAAGAAATAAAGGCTTTTTCTCTCCCGCCAAATTGAGAATGGAAACGCAGGTTCGGAAACTCGCAAACGAGGTGGAAATCTCGAGTCTGCAGACGCCAATCGCAAGCGGTACACAAACGAGAATCACGGATCCGCCCGACCTGATCGCCGGATCATCTTCATCCACTCACGATGTCATCGGCCGATATTCCTTCATGGGATGCCGCTGTCCGCGGCTACACGAACAACTTCACTGCCGACGGCACCACCATTCGGCTCACCTTCAGTGGCGAAAAAGCTACTGGGAAAGCGTTTACTGTACGCCAATGCACCTAGTTGGTCTTACATGCTGGCGACGTGTGTGTAAACCATTCACTCAGGTCTCGCGTGCAGTTCTGGCACACTGGTCTCCCGTTTTCAAAGACATGTTCAGTGCGGCAAGTGTCGCATTCCAATTGCACCGACAGGACCGGAGAGAATCAACACCCATTCTAACCGTTCTGCAGGGTAGAGGTGACTCCGTACTGCTTCACAACGACGCGAACGAGTTTGAGGAGTTCCTTTGGTTCATTCATGTCGAGTAAGCCCTTATCGGCTGATTATCACAGATGCGCCACTCTGACGCTCCGCCAGTCCACTCAGCTTCGCTGATTACATGGCTAACTGTGCAGCACCGGTGCGCTTTGACCGTGCATTGGGCATAGCTGCAATAGCCCACTTCTATGATGCAGCCAAGGTCACGCAGTGGGCTATCGGCGAGCTACTGCAGTATATGTCAGCTTGCACGACGCCTATACTGCTGCCTCGTCTTCATCACGTGGCACATGCCTGCCGGGACGTATCCCAAAAGCTTCATGATGACGTAATGGCTCAGTGGAGGTCCGCTATCGACGCCACCCAAGATCCGGTCTGGTTTCTCGTTGCAACCAAGAAAATCAAGGACGAACAACTTCAAGCGCGAGCGTACTTTGCTATCCTATCTAAAATGAAAATTGGGCAGATTGCGGATGAGCGGAGGCTGACCACGCTCGATCGATTGCGGTTACTTCTGGGCGCAACGACTTTACGGCGATACGAGGCCACCAAGCCGCTGAACCAATTCCAAGAAAAAGAGCGCGACTGGTTTCCTAGGCTCAATCTCGCACCGAGAGACATGTATGGCGACCGCAGTCTTTGGGACATGTTTACTCGCTCGGATATAGGAATCGTTCTCAAAGATGAGGCGCAGGTCGAACATCTTGCGCTTCGGCCATAGCCGACGGCATAGCTGGTTACACATCGGACTTCGGTCTGTGTCAGCTGTCGTGACCGCTCAAATACGTATCGCATGGTCTGATCTGTACAGTATATGCAGACACGTCTCCTCGTCACAGAAATCGCAGGCGGGTGGAAAGCTAATTCTTGTTCCACTGTTCTCCGCACAGTATCCAGACCTTATCTTTGAGAATCACAAGAAACACTCGTTCAGACAGTGAGGCTAGGCTTGGTCCATGAGGATCCAGATTCTGATGTGCGGCACCACCCTGAGCGGTGCGCCGAACTGCGAGCGCTTAGGGGCTCAGATTTGTTCGGGCACCGCCAAAAGTGTGACGCGCGTATAAATTCTCGTTGCATTTCCGTGTATGAAGCTGCGGCGATTTGCGAACCCATCTCTGCTTCTCTCTCCGGCGCGTGGCAGAGTAGGGTCCCCCGTCTTCGCAACCTTGGTGAACTTGTTTATCTGTGGTATGAAGATCACCCTCGCAGCGCCTGTGGATGATCCGGGCTGTATTCCGCAAGTGAGCGGTACCGATCCATGCATGCCAATACCACAGACCATTGATCTGCCAGCTTGCACCTCGCTCTCAACAAGTGGATACAGTATGGAGCCTTCTATCGCTCCGAAACAGAGCGGAACAGGTGCGTTGGAAGGCATGTCTAAGTAACTTGTATGCGCCGGTATGCTGATACTTGTGCGGCTTGTGGCGCAGGTTCATCCACGACGGTTCAAGATATAAACCCAACCTGCACACCATTCTCGGCCGTACACGCAGAGACTGTGTAAGTACATGGTGTGAGATTATCAAAGATCTGTTCTAAATCCGGCACCACAGCGTTTCTGCATTTTCCAGCAACGAGCGCTTCCTGAGTAGACGTGCCGAGAGCGTTCACGGCCTTCCCGTTTTGGTACGCCAAACAGTCGATACTTCCACATGTCTGATATCGTTCCAGTCCGGTATCATCGCCGCCGTAACAGCTGGCTTTCTAGTCGCAGCGTGCGTTCACTCTCGCCTATGATCGGAGTTAGCTGAGCTGATATGGATCACAGACACGCGGAAAGTCAGCCAGACTACGCAGAACTGCTTGCAAAGCAAGCATTTGCTCTGCATGCAAACGCATCCTCCGGCACTCTCGACGCATCACTCAACCCTACCTCCCAGCAGAACGATTCCCCTTCTAACATAATCTGGGCGATCTGGCTCTGGGGGGCCAGTTTTCTTCTTTCCCTCAACATAGCAGCGCTGTCCACACTCGCGCCGAAATGGCTCACTAGATACGGCAGAGGAATCGCAAAGACACCTGCTGCGGTCCCAATGCACACCAGAATCTTGGTCATGTTCGTAGTTCCGATCCTGAAACCAGTTCTGTATCTGTCGGTTCTCTTACTTGTCGGCGGTCTTGCTGCTTACCTGTCTACTATGGACCGCGTTCTGGGGATATTTGTCCTCATCGTTCTCGCACTCAGCTGCTTAGGATGGCTTTTACTGAAGGCCGTTGCTCTCAGACATCGCCGACGCCGCAGGCACTGGAGGTCCGACCGCGAGCGTGGACGTCGATCACACACCTCAAAATCATTACCTCCCCCGCGCTCAAATTCTGAAGCTCATTCGGAAGATTCATCAGACCAAGGCGGAGAAGGGCCATCAGGAGGAGAACCTGTTCACCGCCAAAGGCGTGTTAACCATCACCAGGCGACGATATCGATTTCGGACCCAGACGAAGGGTATCGCCTGCAGTGGGCGAATGCAAACCTGAGCGACATGGGGCCCGCGTCGGCTCGGAGTCTTAATACGCTGTTAATATCTGTAGGTGAATTGGTGCGACGGACTTTGCGAGACTCATCCAGCGTGCAGGCTGTTCTACTGTCGGCCGTGATAACCGTGCTCATCATTTTGTATGTGGACTCACGCGATCTATGGGAGTTTCGGCTGCTTATTTCCCTTCAGTGATACAAGGTCGCCGCCAGATGTCTTTGGTCTGACTTCTGCTAGCTATTCGACAGTCATACTGGACATCCCCTCGATCGATTCAACGCCACTATCATGGATCGGCGCAATACTGGATTATATTTGGGCTGTAAATTCACCCATAACAAGGTGGTCGAACCGTCTATCGCATGCTAGCCTGCTGGCAGCCATTAGCGGTGGTCTAGTGGCACTCGTAGGTCGGCAATCGCTTGCCGATTTTGTCACGGAAACAACAATACGTCATTCCATGCAGTCGTACATGCACGAAGCGACCGGGTTTTCCGTGCATGCATTCATTTTCACATCGACTTCGCTACTGCAGATCGCTGTCTGCTTCTTGATATCCAGCCTTGCTGATCGATTTGGGTTCAGCACGCTTCCAGTGAAGATTTTAGCAGCAATATCTCTAACTGCTTCATTGCTAGCAGTACTTGTCATTGCATCTAGACTGGGGTGTGCAGCGGCGCAGACATTTATGCAACGTCTCCGACCACTCACGACCGCTACAGCAGGCCAGAGTCGCCACCGTCGGTCAGGTCGTATCAACTCGCTCAACTCTCCCACAGGCAGGTCGCCCAATCCTGCTCAACTGACTGGTCGCTCCTGGAGGGATAATATCTTCTTATCTCGCAAGACCTTAATTGCCATGTGTTCAATCGTGGTGAGTCTGCATCAATCGGAGACACCAAAGCCGCTGTCGCTGACAATTCTACCTCCCCAGCTGTTCATCGTCTGGCTGGCTCCTGTGACAGCTTCTGGCGCCGGCACATCTCCATCTCCATCCGGTCACAAGCACCAGCGCATCGTCAGTCGTTCCCAAACGCTCGTCGGCGCTGGAAGCTACTCTCTGATCCCTTGTGCCGCTGCACGGATAATGACAACATTATCTGCGACTGCCATTGATATTGGCCTTTTGGTACTCGCGCTCGTCACATACGCTGCTCTATCGGCTGCAAACCCCACCCAGGCCCCGGCTCCATCAGACCTGCTACGGAATATTCATATGCCGAAACGGCCAGCGGTGAATGTGGAGGCGCGGGAGAAAGAGCAGGTCCAGGAGAGGACACAGGCGCAAGATGGGGAGCAGTCGCGGGAGTGGGGAGAGCAGGCAACAATGATACAACTGGCTCGCGAGAGCGAGCAGGGTCGGGAGAGAGAGCAGGCGCGAATG
>Ga0247815_10001997_pt1 | contig 15243 bp, 13 predicted proteins | sample UWRJL194509B1_FD_181014 | JGI IMG/M metagenome (GOLD analysis project Ga0247815, IMG submission 181014) | Plant litter microbial communities from Arlington Agricultural Research Station in Wisconsin, United States - UWRJ-L194-509B-1 | ecosystem: Environmental > Terrestrial > Plant litter >...
CGCCACCCTGCCCACCGAGTTCCTTCGGCACGCGAGTGTCGAGGTCGAGAATGTCATCTTCGGAACGAACGTGACCGTCGCGGCCGCCTCCGCTTGCGTGGGCGATTGCCGTGTATGCGATTTCCATTGCTTCATTCGACTCCCCGATTCTGAACGTTTGCCCGGGTTTTCTAGAGAGCGGTGTGATAGTGCGCTGGGTGCACAAACGGGGCGGGCGCCGATGCACCCGCCCCGTTTGTATTAGCCGAACTAGTCGATCAGGTCGTGGATCACGACGACCTCGTCGCGACCGGGACCGACGCCGAGAACCGAAATGCGTGATCCGCTCATCGCTTCGATCGCGAGCACGTATTCCTGCGCCTTGATCGGCAGGTCTTCGAACTTACGAACCCCGGTGATGTCTTCGGTCCAGCCGTCGAACTCTTCGTAGATCGGCACCGCGTGGTGGAAGTCCGACTGCGACACCGGAACCTCTTCGACGCGAACACCGTCGACCTCGTAGGCGACACAGACCGGGATCTTCTCGAGGCCGGTGAGCACGTCGAGCTTGGTCATCACGAAGTCGGTGACACCGTTGATGCGGGCCGTGTAGCGGGCAACCGGAGCGTCGTACCAGCCGGTGCGACGCGGGCGGCCGGTCGTGGTTCCGAACTCGAAACCCTTCGCGCGCAGCCATTCGCCGGACTCGTCCTCGAGCTCGGTCGGGAACGGACCTGAACCAACACGGGTCGTGTACGCCTTGACGATGCCGATGACCCGGTCGATGCGGTTCGGGCCAACGCCCGATCCGGTCGCCGCGCCACCAGAGGTCGAACTCGACGACGTGACGAACGGGTACGTACCGTGGTCGACATCCAGCATCGTGGCCTGTCCACCCTCGAACAGCACGATCTTGCCGGCGTCGAGCGCCTGGTTGAGCAGAAGGCCAGTGTCGGCGACCATCGGGCGAAGACGCTCGGCGTAGGCGAGCAGGTCGTTGACGATCTCGTCGACGGTGATCGCGCGGCGGTTGTAGAGCTTGACCAGCAGCTGGTTCTTCTGGTGCAGCGCGCCCTCGACCTTCTGGCGAAGGATGTTCTCGTCGAAGAGGTCCTGGATGCGGATGCCGACGCGGTTGATCTTGTCGGCGTACGCCGGACCGATGCCGCGACCGGTCGTACCGATCTGGCGCTTTCCGAGGAATCGCTCGGTGACCTTGTCGAGCGTGCGGTGGTACTGGGTGATGACGTGGGCGTTCGCGCTGACAAGCAGCCGTGAAACGTCGACTCCGCGCGCGATGAGCGCGTCGAGCTCTTCGAACAGCACCTCGATGTCGATAACGACACCGTTGGCGATGACGGGAATGACTCCGGGGCTCAGGATGCCGGAGGGCAGAAGGTGCAGCGCGTACTTCTCGTTGCCGACAACCACGGTGTGTCCGGCGTTGTTGCCGCCGTTGAATTTGACCACGTAGTCGATGCGGCTACCGAGAAGATCGGTCGCTTTGCCCTTGCCTTCGTCGCCCCACTGGGCGCCGATGATCACGATAGCTGGCATGGGTTGCCCTCTCGTTGGAACGGGATTACACGTAATTCTATCAATCCCAATGTTTCCAACTAACTTGCACACCGTTGTGCAAGTTATTACGATGACAGATATGACCCCGACGACCCGCACCCGGCGCGACGCGACCGAAAACCGCGTTGCGCTTCTCGACGCCGCTCGCGTCGTTCTCAACCGGGATCCGGATGCCTCACTCGAGACCATCGCGACCGAAGCGGGGCTCAGTCGGCGGTCGGTCTACGGGCACTTCGCCAACCGCGAAGAACTCCTGCGCGAACTGATCGCCCGCGGCGCCGGCACGGTCGGTTCAGCGCTGCAGGCCATCGACCACCCCGACCCCGTGGTTCGCCTCGCCCTCGTCGCGGCGCACTTCTGGAGCGAGGTCCGCGACATCCGCCTGATGACGGTCATCGCCGTCCGCGGTCCGCTCAAGCAGTACAGCGACGAGTCGCTGCGCCCCATGCGCGAGACCGTTCTCGCGACAATCACCGCCGGCGTGGATGCGGGATCGGTTCGATCAGACATCCCGGCTCCCCTGCTCGCGAGGCTCGTCGAAGACAACCTCATCGCCGTGCTCGACGAGTCGAACTCGCATCCGCTCGATGACGCGGCCGGCCACCGGCTCGCCATTCTCACCATCCTCGGCACGCTCGGATTCGGCTGGCGCGAAGCCGGCGAATTCATCGACGCCCACGACGCTCTTTCACTGGAGACAACGAAATGACCACGATCAGCCTCACCGACGCCGCCATCGGCGCGGGTCTCGGCGCCCCGGTTCCCGCGATGACGGTCGAGCTCACTCCGGGTGTGCCGACCGTTCTCGCGGTAGAGACCGACGAGCGCCCGCTGCTCGTCTCGATGATGCTCGGCGGGCGCCTCAAGCCCGATTCCGGGTCGGTCACGATCGACGGTTCGGCGAGCATCGACGAACTCCGCAAGCGCACCGCTCTCGTTGACACGCCCGTTGTCGCCGAGCCGACCGCCGGCGCTCGGCTCTCGATTGCGGTCGCGGAGGAGTTCTCCTTCGCCGGGCTGCCGACGTCGCGCGGCGCAGTGCGCCGGTTCCTGCGCCAGCACGACCTAGGCGACTACGCCGACCTGCCCCTTCGCGCACTTCCGCCGACCGCTCGCGTTCGCCTGTTCAGCGAGCTCGCGCTGCTGCGCCCCGCCGTCTCGGTGCTCATCATCACGTCGCCCGAGCGCCATGGCGGAGATCCGAGCGAGTGGTTCGACTCTCTCGCCGCGATTGCCCAGCGCGGCACCACGGTCGCGATCGTCACGGACACCGCAACGCGCGCGATCCTTCTCTCCCTCGGCGCCCGCGATGCCCTCGCGCCCGCCGAGCCCACCGAACCTTCTGACCCTGACGCATCCGAAAGCCTCTCCGCATGAAAATCCTTCCCCTCGTCAAGGCTGAGTTCGCCCGACTCACCTCGAGTCGCATGGGCACCATTGCGCTCGTCGCACTGATGACCGTTCCGGTCGTCTACGGCGGGCTGTATCTCTACGGCAACAACGACCCGTACAACAACCTCGACCGCGTTCCGGCGGCCCTCGTTGTCGACGACACCGGCGCTACCGTCGACGACGAAGCCGTCAACTACGGGCAGGATGCCGCTGACGAGCTCGTGGATGACGCGAGCTTCGGCTGGGTCGTCACCACCGACTCCGAAGCGAAAGCCGGAGTTACCGACGGCACCTACGACTTCGCCGTCACGTTCCCGGCATCGTTCTCGCACGACATCGCCTCGGCCTCCGAAACCTCGCCGACCCAGGCGAAGCTCGTGCTCACGACCAACGACACCAACAGCTACCTCTCGACCACGATCGCCAAGCAGGCCGCGGCTACCGTGCGCACGACGATCGCCCAGAACGTCGGGCAGGAAGCGACGGAACAGCTGCTCTCCGCGGTCGACGAGATCCGCACCGGCCTCGTCGACGCGAGCGATGGCGCCACGAAGATCGCCGACGGTACCTCGGATGCAGCGAGCGGGGCATCCGATCTCAGCGATGGCACGAGTGAGCTGGCCGACGGCGCCGCCACCCTCAGCAGCGGGCTCGCGACGCTCGACAAAAAAGCCGCAAAGCTTCCGGCGAGCGCCGCCGCGCTGAGCTCCGGCGCCTCGAAGATTGCGAAGGGCACGAGCGCCGCCGTCTCGGGCGTGAAAGAACTGTCGACCGTGACCGGCCAGGCCGCAGCCCTGGCCCCGACCGTCGAACAGCAGGTCTCCGATGTGTTCGACGCATACGGCGTCGACGCCACGACCAAGGCGGGGATTCTCGCCGAGCTCGGCGGACTCAGCCAGGCAACCGCTGGCATCGACTCCGCTGTCTCGGACTCCCTGCTGCCCAACCTGCGCACCCTCTCGAGCGGCTCGTCCGAACTCGCCGCCGGCGCGAAAACCCTGAAGAAGAGCGCGCCGGCGCTGGCGGATGCCATCGACTCGGCCTCGACCGGCGCGAAAAAACTCGCGACCGGCGCCTCCTCCGCGGCCGACGGCGCAGCCGAGCTCTCGTCGGGAATCGACAAGCTCTCTGATGGCACCACCGAACTCGACGACTCCCTCGCGGATGCCGTCGTCGAGATTCCGGCGACCACCGCGGCCGACCGCACGGCGACATCCGAAGCCGTCGGCGATCCACTCGACGTCGACCAGCGTGCGATCACGGAGGCCGGAAACTACGGTGCCGGACTCGCGCCGTTCTTCATGGGCCTCGCCGCCTGGATCGGCATCTACGCACTCTTCCTGCTCGTGCGGCCGCTGTCCCGCCGGGCCCTCACGGCTGTTCGCCGCCCGATTCGCACTACCCTCGCCGGCTGGATCACCCCGGCAGTGCTCGGAGCCGTCCAGATGGTCGCCCTGTTCCTGATCGTGACGCTCGGACTTCACCTGGATGTCGCCAACCAGCCGGGGCTGCTCGCGTTCATGATCTTCGTCTCGATCACCTTCGCGGCGATCGTACTCGCGCTCAATGCGCTGCTCGGAAGCGTCGGGCAGTTCCTCGGACTGCTGCTCATGGTCGTACAACTCGTCACGGCCGGCGGCACCTTCCCCTGGCAGACGCTGCCCGCTCCCCTCGCCCTGCTGCACCAGGCCCTGCCGATGAGTCACGCCGTCGACGGGATGCGCCAGCTGATCTACGGGGGCACCGCCGAGGCGACGATTGCCGCGGTCATTCCGCTCGCAGTCTGGCTCGTGGGGTCGCTCGCGGTCGCCGCTCTCGCGGCAGCGAAGCAGGGCCGCTACCGCACGCTTCGCGAGCTGCGTCCGTCGCCGATCGGCGGCTAGCGGCCGCGGCGTGGCCCCCGGACGGGGGCCATTCCTGCTAAGGTGAGGAATTCCCGCAAAAGGGAACAGTGCGTTTGCACGATATTTCGCCAGCAGTTCGACCAGGGGGACACCTTGCCCACTCGCACACCGATCACCGTGACAGCCACAACGCTCGTCTCCGCAGCGCTCCTCGTGGGCCTCACCGGCTGCATCCCGAGCTTTCTGATTCCCGGCGCCCAGCAGGCACCGGCAAGCACCACCGCACCCGAGCCCGCAGTTCCCGAGGTCGTCGAAACCGAAGCCCCCGTCGAAGAAGCCCCGGCCGCAACCGACGTCAAGGGCGAACTGATCAGCTCCGAGCAGTTCGAGAACAGCCTGCAGGTCGACGCATACGTACTCGGGTACGGCGAGAGCAAGGACGGCTCGAACTGGCAGGATCCCGACACTGGCAAGGATGCCTACCCGAAGGGCACCCGCGAGGTGGCCGTCGCGTTCGTGCTCTCCAACCCGAGTGACGCACCGCTGAACGTCTACGGCTTCTCGCAGACCGGCACGTTCGAGGGAAGCAAGTTCTACTCCACGACCGATTCGGACAGCACCGGCGCGGCCCACATCCTGCTCGGTTACGACAGTGCGCCGTACGACACCTACGGCTTCGACGCCGACGAGTGGCCGCTGGCGCCCGGCGACACCGCGTACTACGCGACGTCGATCTACCTCGACGGAACAACGCTCGATACCTCGTACTCGATCAAAGCGACCGGCTCGGACGAGTACCTGCGGGTCGACGACGTCATCCTGAAGTTCAAGGGCTAGCTTCTACCTGCTCTGACGAACGGCCCGCGAGTTTCGACTTCGCGGGCCGTTCTCTGTGCCGTGGGCGGGGAATAGGACGGATGCCGACCGCTGTTGGACCCAGCACCGGATTCGACAGAGAGCGCACCATGACGACGAGCCTTCCGACCACCATGACCGCGATCGTGTCGCCACGCGCGCTTCCGATCAGCGACGAATCGAGCCTGGTTGAGACCACGGTCGCCATTCCCGCGCTGCGGCCGCACGACATCCTCGTCCGCGTGGAGGCGGTGTCGGTCAATCCGGTGGACGTCAAGACCCGGGCCGCCGCCCACGACTCCCCGAAGACACTCGGCTACGACGCGGCCGGAACCGTCGTCGCAATCGGTCCGCAAGTGCAGACCTACGCGGTCGGCGACGAGGTCTACTACGCCGGGTCGATCCTGCGACCGGGCTCCAACGCCGACTACCAGGCCGTCGACGAGCGGATCGTCGGACGCAAACCCCGCACGCTCGGATTCGCGGATGCCGCAGCAATGCCACTCACGACGATCACCGCGTGGGAGGTGCTGTTCGATCGCCTCGGCCTGACGGCGTCGAGCACCGGAACCCTGCTGGTCGTCGCGGCCGCCGGTGGCGTCGGGTCGATCCTGACGCAGCTTGCGAACCACCTGACCAAAGCAACGATCATCGGCACGGCATCCAGGCCCGAATCTTCGGCATTCGCCACGAGCATGGGCGCCGACCACGTCATCGACCACCACGGCGATCTCGCCGCGGCCGTCCAGGCGATCGCCCCGGCCGGCACCGACTGGATCTTCTCCCCGCACACCGCAAGCAATCTCGACGCTTACGCGGCTGCGGGCAAACCGTTCAGCGCCGTCGCCGCCATCGACGATCCGAATACCCTCAGCATGGCCGCCCTCAAGAACAAGAGCATGTCGCTGCACTGGGAGAGCATGTTCACCCGGTCGAGCCTCGAGACCGCGGACATGGTCGAGCAGCAGCGGCTGCTCACTCGCGCCGCGGAACTGCTCGACGCCGGAACCCTGGTCTCGACGCGCACCACCACGCTCGAGGGCTTCACCGCCGCGAACCTGCGTGAAGCTCACCGCCTGGTCGAGGCCGGCGACATGGTCGGAAAGGTCGTGGTTGCGCGCTAATCGACGTTGCTACTCGTGCGCGATCTGCCAGGTGCTGTCGACCAGCTCGAACTGGCCGGTGTAGCAGACCAGATCGACTCCGGACGCGGCCGCAGTGCCGGTGGTGACGTAGTCGATGACGGTTCCCGATCGATTGATCCCCGTCACGGGCTCCCCCGCCTCGCTCATGCAGTCCACGAACCTGTCGAACGCCTCCTCGTACTCGGCGCGGGTAACCGTGCCGTCGGCCAGGGCTCCTTCCTGGTCTGCTGAAGTCTCAGCCTCGGCGGGCAGCGCGACCCAGGCCGCCCACACGACATACCGGCCCTCGCCACTGATCACGAGAGACTGAGTTCCTTCGTCGAGCACATCGTAGGTTGAGCTCATTCCTCCCGCGGATCCGGTGCCAAAGTCGGCGGCATCATCGTCGGTGCAGGTCAGCCAGGACTGGTCCTGGCTGTTGACGCTCGTTGTAAATCGTCCAGCGACGAGACATTCCAGCGCGACGGCGAGCGAGTTCGCGCCGTCGGGTTTGGCACCGAGATCGATGGTCGTTTTGCCCTGGCCGGCGAGAAGGAACGGGGTGCCGATGACGTCGGTGTGAGTACCGACCAGATCGTTCGCGAGTGACTGCGCATTGAGCGTCAGCGGCGTGGCAGAGTCGGCGGATGATGCGATGGCGGCTGTCGAAATCGCTCCGCCGGTCACGGCACCGGCGAGAACGAAGGCAGCGATCGACGCGATCGCCACGCGCGGTTCGATGCGGCGGCGTGAGCGGGGGGTCGCATCCACCGTTGAAACGAGCTCTCGCCGGAGGGCTGCGGTGCGGTCAGTGCCGTTGGTGTTGCTGTTCATCGTGCTTCCTCCGGGGTGCTGGTCACTGAGTGGGTGGGGCGCGGCTGCGTGGTGTTGAGCAGTGCCAGGCGCTCCGCGAGTCGCTGCTTTGCGCGCGACAGGCGCGACTTGACGGTTCCGGCCGGAACACCGAGGGCGTCCGCGGTCTCAGCGGTCGAGAGGCCTTCGAGAACGCACAGCGTGACGACCTGCCGGTCGGCGAGCGAAAGACTCCGCAGCGCAGCGGATGCCGGACCATCGTCGTCGAGTTCGGCGTGATCCGCGTGATGCTCAGCCGGTGGCAGCTTCAGTAGAAGCGCCCGGTAGCGGCGAGCGCCGCGGCTCAGGTTCTGGGCAACGTTGGTCGCGGTGACGAGCAACCACGGCAGCATCGACCCGTCGACGATACGCACCCGGTCGCGGTGCCGCCAGGCTTCGAGAAAGGTGATGGCGACTGCATCGTCGACGTCGTGGGCTGCGGGAACCAGCCGCTGGGTGTGGCGATGGATGCGGTCGCGGTGCCGATCGAAGATGCGACCGAACGCTTCGCCCTCGCCCGCCATCGCGAGCGCCAGGTCGTGCGCGTCTGCATGGTGAGCGTCTGCACTGTGAGCGTCTGCATGGTGAGCGTCTGGCTTGTGCGCGTCGGCCGAAGTATCGCTCATACTCTGAATTGTCCGGCAGGCGACGATTGGTTCCCTCGGTGCGGAGTGGAATCATCTTGACAACTCGACCGCTACGCGGGCTTGGACCAGCCACCATTTTTTTCCTCGAGGCCGAACAGGTCTCGAAGGACTTCTAGCGAGAATCTGTTGTACTGGCTTGAAGTGTAAATAAAGGTTGATTTCGAGAAGTCGACCGGCCAAGCACGAACGAGGCCCTGGTACTCGTCAAAGGTCTGTAGACCAGTAGTTGGGATGGCACGGCGTAACGCGATAATCATCGCGTTGATGACCGTCGTCGACGTGACCTTAGATTCTGGGCTTCCCCACTCGGATTCGTGTTCGGATCTCAGAGCGTTGAAATAGCGATCGAGCGCTATTACAGCGAACTGGACGTACTGGGCTAAAAGCTCGGGGTCATCCTTGGTGGAAAGCGCCCCCCTTTTTGGATCTTCCTTGACCCACTCAGCAAACAAGCCCGACGACGCGTCTATGTCCACCAGATATCGCAGCGCGAACTTGACGATGGAGGCGATCTTAATTGGCGCGTCCTCCATCTGCGAGAGCTGGAACATTCCGCGGAACGCGGTTTTCTTGTTCAGACCCTCAAGCACGCGTCGGGCGATCGCTACGTCATCGTACGGTGCGCGCAGCGACTGAATAGAAAGAAGGACGTCAGGAGGCACGGGTTTGGTATTCGCGTTTATGTCAAGAAAAATCTGACTCTGTAACCGCAGGCGATCGACTTCATTCATGCTCGCGGGGAAAACTAAGCCGGTCGCGAGCAGGTGAACCTTTTGACGTATGACCGCGACCTTAGCCTCGTTGTCATCTATGCCCTCGTAGTGAGCAAAAACTCGGTGCTGCCCGTCGACTATGCAAAGCGAATTGAATTCGTCAGGAATTGTCATGCGGTAACTTGCGTAGTTTTCGATCTTGTCGAGCGAGATTGGGGTCATGTCCGAGGTCTGGAATGTCACATTCGCTGGCAACCCAATAATGATGTTATTGAGAAAGGCGCCTCCCGTTGCGACGTACTCTCGAATCTTCTTGATTCGATTGGCCTCGATTAGTCGTTGATATAGGTCAATCGAATATCCCCAGTTGTCCTTCCGCAGGACGTATGAATTTCTGAGGAGTGTATCCGCGGAGATCATGAAGGAGACAAGTCGCACTCCGTTGTCGTATCCGGTGCTGTCGCTGGGCGAGATTATTGTCGTCTTGATGGTCCGTTGGCCGCTGGATGCATCGACGGCCCCTATGTCGTCGGAGCCCAAGTTTAAGAATCGCCACAAATCAGTGCGGGCAGACCGTCGGATGGTCTTGGCAAGTTTGTCGAAGTAGTTCAGCGCCTTCGTCGTAACGATCTTCATCGGGGTTAGTAGCGTCAAACTATCGTCGTCGAGATCCATTTCTTTCTGAGAAACATAGAGATAGATGAGTCGAAACCTTTGCGGGGCGTATGCATCGAGCGCGGCTTTGTGCTCAGGAAACTCGTCTCTCAGCCAATTGATAAAGTCGTCTTTGCCGACAGTCAACTGATCGGCAAGGAGCTTTTTGTTTTTCGCATGATCAAAAGGCTTCGACGATGTTGTGTCTTCGACGACGAGAAGGATATTTTCGTACAAGAAAGTCGAGTCGATCTCGCCCTTCTTGTTTCCGAAGAGAGCGTGCTTGCCCTCGGTCGGAATGGGCGTGAAACCCATGTTGACGAATATTGCCCGGACCTTCCGTGCAAAGCGCCTCTGATCCAATTCTTTCGCAGTGAGGGGCGTTCGCTTCTTCCGCTTGGGCTTCGGCTTGGTCTTGACTACTGCCATTGGTGGAATCCTTCGACGTAGAAGCGGCTTAGCGCTCGTGTTCACAACGCTGCAAAGTTAGCCTGATAGAACATCAAATACGCTTCGGACGCGCGGCAGGTCATTGTCACTGCGAGCGATTAGAGTGATTCGCGAGCCGCGAATTTTTAAGCGGGACGAAGGGACTTGAGTGATTGAGATCGCAGCCACCACTCCCGCAGAGTCTCACGTCGCGACGCTTAGTCCGGATTTCTGGACGGTCCACCAAGGTGATGCTCGAGAAATAGACGCCCTGCTCGACCGCGGCTCTCTCGAAGCTGGGACTGCAGGAATGCCGTTTCTGCAGACAACAATCACTTCTCCTCCCTACGCGACACTCGTGGACTACGGAAGCGACAATCAAATCGGGTTCGGCCAATCGCACGCGGACTATTTGGAAGCCTGCCGCGCGATATTCGAAAGTATTCATAGGTGGACTCGACCTGAGGGATCGATGTGGATGGTTGCGGACAGCCTTATGGCCCCGCAACGAGGTGGTCTCCCATCTCGACTCATACCTTTGCCATTCGAACTGGCTGCCCAAGCTGAAGCGGTCGGTTGGACGCTTCGCGACGTGATTATTTGGCGCAAAGACCGCACAAGGCCTTGGTCGCACCCCGGCAAACTCCGGAATGGCTTCGAGTACGTGATGTTCTTCGTCAAGTCCAAGAAGTTCACCTTCAACATGGATCGAATTCGGGAAACTGGCAATCTAAAGTCTTGGTGGGTGAAATACCCTGAGCGCCACAACCCTTGGGGAATGACTCCAGATAATGTCTGGGAGATTCCGATTCCCGTACAAGGAAGCTGGGATAACTCCGCTTTGCGACATGCATGCCCTTTCCCCCCTGAGTTGGTCCGAAGGATGATAGCCCTCTCGTCGAATGAGGGAGACGTTGTCTTTGATCCTTTCGCTGGCAGCGGTGCCGTCGTGACGACGGCTTACGCCGAAGGTCGCCGTGGATTAGGTGTCGAGTTGAACCCCGAGTACGTCGCGTCTTTCCTAGCGACGTCTCCGCTCGAAGTTCGCAAAAAGCCGATTGAAGTTAGGTCCGTCAGTGCCATGACACGGCGATTGCTGGAACTTCGAATGCTCAAATATCCGAAGGACCTCGCAAAACAGGTCCTTCGGTCTGGATTCACCTCAGCTCACATCAAGGCGATAGTGATGTCCGTTGACACGGTCAACTGGAAACCGGCCACTTCGTCTTACGGTTCAATCTCTTGTTCAGTGATAGTTCCTGATGAATTTTCAGAAATGGAGACCGCTCGCCTCCTTAAACGGATCGAAGAGGTTACCGAAATCGCTCCTCTGTCGAAGTACGGGCTGAGCGTACGCTTTGATGTGAAGACGCTGGCAGCATTTGGCGCAGCTTCAAGCGGTGGGTCGATGGCCGTTTACACGAAGGGTAGGACCTGGCATGCAGCGTTCTCTCTAGACGCGGAAGAAGTTGAGACATGGTTACGAGGAAGCGGAACCCAGACGATTGTTCCGATTATCTCGTCTCTCCTCGTTGAACAAACTCTTGAAGAATCGCTCTAACGGAAACAACTCGGCCCGCCTGGGACATGAGAGAGTCATGCAGTACCTACGGCCCGCCCTGCTGTAACAACAGAGTCTCGCGCTCTTACGCCGCGTCAGAAGGCGTGCTGCGTGATCCAGGCGTGCATGGCGACGGCGGCAGCGGCGGACGCGTTGATGCTGCGGGTCGATCCGAACTGGCTGATCTCGACCACGGCATCCGCTGCTTCGATCGCCTCGGGTGAGAGGCCGGGGCCCTCCTGTCCGAACAGGAGCACGCAGCTCGCCGGAAAATCGAAAGTCTCGATGATGACGCTGCCCGGCACGTTGTCGATCGCGATGATCGGGACTCCGGCGGTATGCGCCCACTCGACGAACGTGGCGACGTCGGCGTGGTGCACGACGTGCTGGTAGCGGTCGGTCACCATCGCGCCGCGCTTGTTCCAGCGCTTGCGGCCGACAATATGCACGGTGTCGGCGGCGAACGCGTTGGCGCTGCGCACGATCGAGCCGATGTTCATGTCGTGCTGCCAGTTCTCGATGGCAACGTGGAACGGATGCCGGTGCTCGTCGAGGTCGGCGACGATCGCCTGCATGCTCCAGTAACGGTAGCGATCGATGACGTTGCGGGAGTCACCGCGCTCGAGTAACTCGGGGTCGAAGCGCGCGTCGTCGGGGAGTTCGCCCACCCACGGTCCGACGCCATTGGTCGTCAGTTCGACGCTCGGGTTCTCGTTCTCTGCCACTACCCGAGGGTAGCGCGAGTGCGCGGTGGAGCTTGGAGAAATCGCGCCAGCGATTTCGCGACCCCAGCGCCGACTGAGCCTGCGAAGGAGGGTAACGAAAGGCCTGCGCAACCCGCGCGACCCCAGCGCCGACCGAGCCTGCGAGCGCGGTGGAGCTATGGCAATCGCGCCAGCGATTGCGCGACCCCAGCGCCGACTGAGCTTGCGAAGGAGGGTAACGACAGCCCCGCGCAACACAACGACCCACTCCTGTTAATCTCGGGGGATGCAGCCCTGGACTACCGACAGCCCGAACCTCGTGGTGCACGGCGACAACCTCGGGGTCATCCAGCGACTGCCGGATGCCGCGTTCCAGCTGATCTACATCGATCCGCCGTTCAACACCGGTCGCACGCAGAGCCGCCAGGTGATGACGACGACCCGTTCGACCACCGGCTCCCGGGTCGGGTTCAAGGGTCGCAGCTACGACACCGTCAAGGGAATCCTGTACTCGTACGACGACGCATTCGCCGACTACTGGGAGTTCCTGGAACCACGCCTCGAAGAGGCCTGGCGCCTGCTCGCCGATTCGGGAACCCTCTACCTGCACCTCGACTACCGCGAGGTGCACTACGCGAAGGTCGTGCTCGACGCACTCTTCGGTCGCGAGAGCTTTCTCAACGAGATCATCTGGGCGTACGACTACGGCGCCCGCGCGAAAAACAAGTGGCCGACGAAGCACGACACGATTCTCGTCTACGTCAAGAACCCGACCGGCTACTACTTCAACAACACCGAGGTCGACCGCGAGCCGTACATGGCGCCGGGGCTCGTCACTCCGGAGAAGGTCGCGCTCGGAAAGCTGCCGACCGATGTCTGGTGGCACACGATCGTCTCGCCGACCGGCAAAGAGAAGACCGGATACGCGACCCAGAAACCCGAGGGCATCCTGCGCCGCATCATCCAGGCGTCGAGCGCGAAGGGCGACTGGGTTCTCGACTTCTTCGGCGGGAGCGGGACGACCGGCGCCGTTGCCGGCGCTCTCGAGCGGCGGTTCGTGCTCGTCGACCAGAACCCGGCCGCGATCGAAGTTATGCGAAAGAGACTGCCGCTGGCCGAATTCACCGCGGTCGAGCCCGAGCCGGCCACCGGCAGTGAATAGTATTGGCGCATGAGCAATCGCCGTGAAATTGAGTGCTGGCTGACCGACATGGACGGCGTTCTCGTTCACGAAAACCACCCGGTTCCCGGTGCCGCAGAACTACTGCAGCAGTGGCGCGACCAGGGCAACCCGTACCTCGTACTCACCAACAATTCGATCTTCACGCCGCGCGATCTCAGCGCTCGCCTCAAGGCATCCGGACTCGATGTTCCCGAGGAATCCATCTGGACCTCTGCCCTCGCGACCGCCGACTTCCTGAAGTCGCAGATCCCCGGCGGATCCGCTTTCGTCATCGGCGAGGCCGGCATCACGACCGCGCTGCACGAGGCCGGCTTCATCATGACCGAGACGAACCCCGACTACGTCGTCATCGGCGAGACCCGCAACTACTCGTTCGAGGCGATCACCAAGGCGATCCGCCTGATCGGCTCGGGCTCACGATTTATCGTGACCAACCCGGATGCCACCGGTCCGAGCGCGGACGGCCCGCTTCCAGCGACGGGCGCCGTTGCCGCGCTCATCACCAAGGCCACCGGCAAGGAGCCGTACGTGGTCGGCAAGCCGAACCCGATGATGTTCCGCTCGGCGATGAACAAGATCGGCGCACACTCCGAGAACACCGGCATGATCGGTGACCGCATGGACACCGACATCGTGGCCGGAATCGAAGCCGGCCTGCACACGATCCTCGTGCTCACCGGAATCAGCGACCAGGCCGAGATCGACCGCTACCCGTTCCGTCCGGACGAAGTTCTCGCGAGCGTCGCCGACCTGGTGAATTCCGAGCCGGTCGAAACCGAGCTGTAGCGCCTGTTTCGGAGCCGCGGCTACTCGGTCTCAGCGGCATCCGCTTTCGGTTTGACGGCGATGGTTCCCTTGAGGGTGTCCCCCGATTCGCGGGTGGCGAAGCAGTAGTAGGTACGTGATCCGGCGTCCCAGATCTCCTGGGTTGCCGGGTAGCTTGCGCTGACCTGGATGTCGTCGTACTTTTTTGCCTTCGAGAAGTTGATGACGGCTTTGCCGGTGCACAGCTCGTCGATGCGGGTGCCGAAATCTTCGGCGTCCGGATACGCTGCGCCGGCTTCGTCGTCGAACTCGCCAACCGCGGTCACCTGGGCGGTGTGCTCGTCTGAGCAGTCAATGACGGTGAACTCTTCGTCCCACACCGAGGTGAACGGTTCGAGGCATTCGGTTCCGAGCAGGGCATTCCACGGGTAGACACCCGGCTCGACCGGACCGAGTTCACCCGTGACGACCGGGGTCTCGTCTTCGGGAAGTTCGTCGGTCGGCGTGGTTGCAGCGGGTTCCGGTGCGGATGTCGCCGGCACGGCGAGCTTTGTGCCGACCAGGAAGACGCCGACCAGAATCAGCGCGGCAACCAGTCCGCCGGCAACCCAGAGCAGGGTTTTCTGCGTCGACGTCAGTGGAGCGTGCGGCGCGGCGGGCGCCGCAACGGCATCCGTCTTTGCCGCGAAGGGAATCTGCGTGAGCAGCGGCTCGTCTTCGTACTCGACGAAGTTCGTGTCGCTGAACAGCGCATCGATCGGATCGGATGACGACGATCCCTCGGGCGCGGAGGGCTGGGCGGCGAATAGCTCGGTCTCGGCGTTGTCCGGCGCGATGACGATCGGCTCGTGGTTGTCCCACGGGTAGGTCTGTGGTTCCGGTGTGACGGAGTAGGCCTCGGTCGGCATCTCGACGTAGGGCGTTGCAACCGTCGGCTGGTCCCACGCTGCGGGCTCGGACGGA
>Ga0247815_10001998_pt1 | contig 15230 bp, 14 predicted proteins | sample UWRJL194509B1_FD_181014 | JGI IMG/M metagenome (GOLD analysis project Ga0247815, IMG submission 181014) | Plant litter microbial communities from Arlington Agricultural Research Station in Wisconsin, United States - UWRJ-L194-509B-1 | ecosystem: Environmental > Terrestrial > Plant litter >...
CATAGTAATAGATAAAAATACACCGGCTAATATATATATAACTTTTTTCATGATCGTTTTTGTGTGCTTAGTTTTGTGCTTTGTCTTTTGCAGGTACATAATCAAGTATTAACCTCTGGTTAGGATTCAGGTATTTTTTAGCCACTTCCCTAATCTCTTCCCTTGTAATAGAACGGTAAATATCTATCTCTGTATTAACAAGGTTTACATCGCCATAAAGCATATAAAAAGTAGCCAGGTTACTCGCTACACCCTCTACACTTGAATTGCTGTTAACATACTGGTTTTCGTAAATATTTTTAAGCTTTTCAAACTCTTTCTCTGTAATAAGAGTAGTTTGTATTTTTACGATCTCCTCATCAGCCTCTTTCATTATTTCATCTACAGTGTGGCCCTGCATAGGTAACGCAAGGAACGTGTAAACACCATAATCTTCTTCGCTTGAGTTGTATGTGGCAAGTTCTAAAGCAATTTTTTTCTCTTCAACAATTTTTTTATACATCCTTGAGCTTTTACCATCACTAAGTATTGTAGCAATCATATCAAGAACGCGGGCATCCCTTGTTTTCATAGATGGAGTCCTGTAAGCAGCAATAACCATTGGCAATTGTACGTTAGGATCTTCAAAAACAGCTTTTATAGGCTGCGTTATAGGAGCCTCTTCAAATTTTTGACGTACAACCGGCGCACCTTTAGGTATAGCACCAAAATATTGCTGTATCCATTTTTTAGTCTGGTCTACATCCAGGTTACCGGCCACAACAAGCACAGCATTATTAGGTACATAGAATTTTTTATTGAAAGCCTTAAACTCATCAAGAGTAGCAGCATCAAGGTGGTCCATAGAACCTATTGTTGTCCAGCGGTAAGGGTGAACTTTAAACATGTTCTTTTTAACCTCCTGCATTAACTGCCCGTAAGGACGGTTATCGTAGCTGCGTCTTTTTTCTTCTTTTACAACCTCATTTTGGGTATCAACACCTATCTGGTTAATTACAGGGTGCATCATCCTTTCAGATTCCATCCAAAGGCCAAGCTCAGTATTGTTAGAAGGGAAAACTTCGTAGTAATACGTCCTGTCATCTGTAGTGTTAGCGTTATTGTTACCACCGTTAGCCGTAACAATTTTAAACCATTCGCCACGTTTTATGTTCTCTGTACCTTCAAACAAAAGGTGTTCAAAAAAGTGAGCAAAACCGGTTCTGTCCGGGCTTTCGTCTTTTGCACCTACGTGGTACATTACCGAAGTAATGATAACGGGAGCCGATTTATCCTGGTGAAGGATAACATGCAGCCCATTATCTAAATTGTATTCTTCGAACGCTACTTTCTGGGCCGAGGCGGCTCCGCCTATCAGCAGGAGTGAACTCATGGCCATAATAGATTTCTTCATAAAAATAAGGGTTATTTTGATTTTGGATAATTGGTGTGCAATTTCGGTATTTTGTTACAATAATGCTAAACTTTTTTTTGACTAAGATTTTTACACCTATATTATATAGGAGTAAAGAAAATGAATAATCAATAAAAATGCAGTACAGGTTGCCTGATAAATAATAAGTTGTATATTTGCACACTTAAAAAAATTAATTAAACCATATTGTTATGTACGCAATCGTAGAGATAGCAGGGCAACAATTTAAAGTTAGCAAAGACCAAAAGGTATTTGTTCACCGTTTAGAAGGTAAAGAAGGCGACGCAGTTACATTTGCGAAAGTACTTTTACTTGATAACGAAGGAACTATTACTTTAGGCGCCCCCGCTATAGAAGGTGCTTCAGTAGAAGCCAAAGTGCTGCAGCACTTAAAAGGAGATAAAGTAATCGTTTTCAAAAAGAAACGTAGAAAAGGTTACAAAAAGAAAAATGGCCACCGCCAGTCTTTAACTCAAATCCAGATTTCAGTAATCAACTTTGGTGGCGCTAAGAAAAAAGCAGCTAAAAAAGAAGAAACTGCAACTGCAGCAGAATAATTACTAACAATTAAAAACAAAACATCATGGCTCACAAGAAAGGTGTCGGTAGTTCCAAGAATGGTAGGGAATCAGAGTCGAAACGTTTAGGCGTTAAGATATATGGTGGCCAGGCCGCTATTGCTGGTAATATCATTATCAGGCAGAGAGGTTCTAAGCACAATCCGGGAGAAAATGTTTACATGGGTAAAGACCATACTTTACATGCTAAAGTTGATGGTGTTGTTAAATTTCAAAAGAAAAAAGACAACAAATCCTATGTTTCTATACTTCCATTTGAAGTAGAAGTACAAGCTTAAGACCATTAGTTAATTCTTTTTACAGGAATTACAAAAAAAATATAAACAGCAACAGGGCAACCTGTTGCTGTTTTTTTATGCATATTTTACTACATTTAAGGCTGCAATAAACACACCTTACTGCCATGCCTAAATACACTACTACTTTAAGATTGCTGCTCCTGCTAATATTATCCCTCTTCTGCCCTGTTACAGGCAATGCACAAACCGCCACCAACTACCACCGCTATTTTGCCACAGCACAGTACAACGGCAACACCATTATAATTTTGAGAAAGTTTGAGCAGGGCAACCAGCAATATTACCTTTATGTTGACCCAAAAACTGTTAAAACTGCTACAATAGCCGCTGCAAAAATTACTGAGCAGCCTAAAAAATGGGACGATATTGTTACTACTTATAAAACCACCCCGTACATTAAGGCGCTACTGGCAGCAGAGCAACAATCTGTCGCATTGCAGGATGCCGGGATTACCCACGCCTACCCTAAAGAAAAAGGCATTACCCTTACCATAGACCTTTGCCCATCGCACAAGCCGTTGGACAGGGTAATATTTACCTCGCTGATAACCGAATTTAAAAAGATAGAAACCCCGGTACCGGTAGCATTATCTATAACCGGGCGATTCATGCTTACCCATACCGAAGATATTGACTGGCTTAAAAATCTTGTAAAGCAAAAAGAGATAAGCATAACCTGGATTAACCACACCTATAATCATCATTACAACCCCAAACTGCCGCTTACCAAAAACTTTTTACTGGAACCCGGTACCGATATTGACTTTGAGATACTGGGCACCGAAATTGCCATGCTACATCACGGGCTCATGCCATCAGTTTTTTTCAGGTTTCCGGGGCTGGTGTCCGATGCTAAGATGGTGCAGGCAGTTACCGGCTATGGCCTTATACCCATAGGCAGCGATGCATGGCTCGCCAAAGGGCAGGCGGCAAATGCAGGCAGCCTTGTACTTATACACGGCAATGGTAACGAACCCATAGGCGTTAAAGACTTTATTAACCTGCTGAAGACCGAACAAAGTAAAGTGACTGACAAGCAATGGCTGCTGTATGATTTGCGGGAAAGTGTAAAGAATGAGTTTGGGGAATGAAATGCCACCCCCATCCATTTCGACTGTAGAATAGCGAAGCGGAGAAATCTTATAATTATTTAGAGATTTCTCTTTCGTCGAAATGGAAGAACTCAAGATTGCTCAGTTAAATCAGTACTTCGGAGAGGGCTGGGGTAAGCCCACAAAAAAACCCTAAGCTATAAAACTTAGGGTTTTTGCAGAGCGGAAGACGAGGCTCGAACTCGCGACAACCAGCTTGGAAGGCTGGAGCTCTACCAACTGAGCTACTTCCGCATTTGTGAGTGCAAATATAAGCATTTTTATTTCTTGCATGCAAGCTTTTTTTTCAGAAATTTTACATTAAAAATTGGCACTGCTTTTAAAATATTTACACTTAATTTGTTACCTCATTTTTATTAGCATGTATACCTTAAAACAAATTACTTCTCAGGCCACATTTGCCGTTCGGCAGCCTGTTTTACGCCCCGGCAAACACATAAACACCTGCGTTTTTGATGGTGACGACCTGCCCACTACCGTTCACTTTGGCATTTATCAGGATAACGAGCTTTTAGGAGTAATATCAGTATTCGAAGCAAAGAGCCCTTATTTTAATGAAAAGCGCCAGTTCCAGATACGCGGTATGGCAGTATTAGAGAACCACCAAAAGAAAGGTATCGGCGAAAAACTGGTTGTAAAAGCTGAAGAATATATTACCGCACAAGGCGGCGAAAGGACGTGGTTTAACGCCCGTGAAATTGCTGTGGGCTTCTATAAAAAGATGGATTATGATGTGATAGGCAATGAATTTAACATACCAGATGTAGGGCCTCATTATGTTATGCATAAAATTATGACTTTAGAGTAATAATTTCACAAAATATTATGCTGTGTACTAATATTGTGGAGAGTTAACTTTTGTACCTTTAATGTAAATTTCAGGGTGGCAAAACCACTGTCCGGCAACAAATAACCAGTATGCTCGCGGAGCAATAGTAATTAGCCCGGATTCTTAGTACCCTTTAACGAATAGGGTAGTAAGTAGTATAGCCATTTTAAGATTTGTTACTAACAACAAATACAAATGTTATGCTTAGATTTATTACTATAATAGCCTTAATAACGGTGCTGTTTAGCTCCTGCCAGAATACAGGCAGGATAAAAGAACAACTGCCGGTACAACCCGTAAATACTGAGAATTTAAAAAATACTCCCTTAATTTTTTCTACAACTGTTTTAGAAAAAGCATCAGAGGCTGCTAAAGCCTTTTATGCAGCTAACAACAACACTACGGTTTGGATAAATAAAACCGACCGTACGGCCCTGCAGGATGCGGTTAGCGGGGCTGCAGCCGATGGCCTGACTCCTGAAGAGTATAACCTCAACTTTTTAAAAGAGTTTGAGGCGCTTACATCAATATCTGAAGAAGAAGCCATGCGCTACGACCTTATGATGACAGAAGCCTTTACAACGCTGTCTAACCATCTTTTTAAAGGCAAACTGCAACCATCAGGCGTTTATGATGACTGGGCACTGGCTCCTAAAAAACTCGATAGCGGTAAACTACTTACCGAAGCATTACAAAACCACAATATTACAGAGGTTATAGACCGTTGCCGCCCCCGCCACGCAATATATTCAGGCCTGCGCAAAAGCCTTGAACAGCTTAGTAACCTGCCGGACGACAGCAACATTGCTACTGTAATCATAACAAAACCCGTTACCCTTAAAGACACTACAGCCATAATGGGGGTTATAAAACAACGTCTGGCTTACTGGGGCGACCTTGATTTGGTACTATCTGAAGGAAATGTATACGATGCTGCAACTGCCGGTGCGGTAAAGAAATTTCAGGAGCGTCATGGAATTGTAGCTGACGGTGTTGTAAATACCCGCACTGCCGACGCACTAAATTTTACAAGAAACCAACGTAAGGAACAGGTTATTGCAAATTTAGAACGCTGGAGATGGTTCCCATACGATTTTGGAGAGAGGGCCATTGTTATCAACATCCCTAACTACCGCCTTGCCGTTTTAGAGAATAATACCGATACGATACAGACGTATAAAGTGGTTGTAGGTAAGCCCGAAAGGCGCACTCCAATACTTTATTCTACACTAAATAATTTGGTAATTAACCCTACATGGACCGTACCTCCAACTATTCTTAAAGAAGACCTTACGCCATCGGCCACTAAAGACCGTAGTTATTTTGCTAACCTCAACATGAAAATTTACAAAAATGACGAGGAGGTATCGGCACAGGAATGGGATCCGGCAATTGCCGATCATTACCGTTACGTACAGGGACCCGGCGACCACAACTCTCTGGGCAGGATAAAATTCAACTTCCGTAATAGCTATAGCGTGTATTTGCACGACACTAACCACAAAGAAAATTTTGCCAAGCCATACAGGGCATTAAGTTCTGGCTGCGTGCGTGTGCAAAATCCTTTTAAACTGGCGGGCTATGTTTTAGACAAGCAGGAAAAAGGCTGGACAAAAGATAAAATAGACGAGATTATTGCCACCGGAGAAACTACAAATGTAAATATACAAAAATCCATCCAGGTGCACCAGTTATACTGGACAGCGTGGATGGATAAAGGCGGGCTGCAATTTAGAAATGACATTTACAGCCTCGACAAGATATTGTATACTAAACTAAGAAGCTAATAACTTAGAAGTTGCTAAATAGTTTTTAGTAGGGTGGTAAATAAACAGGCACGATTTGCCTTGCAGTAAATTTACTATTTCTTTAGTTAATCCTACCGGTAGCGCAGGGCATCCCTGGCTGCGGCCTAACCTGTGGTGCTGTTGTGCAAAGGTTTCGCTTACATAATCAGCGGCGTGCATAACCACTCCCCTGCTGCGTGCGTTATTGTTAATGCCGGCTTCTAAACCATCAAGGCGAAGCGACTGTCCATGCTTACCATTATATATTTCGCCGGTAGCATAAAAGCCAAGGCTGCTTTTGTTAGAGCTGTTGGCATTACTAAAGCTGTTTGCAAAATCATCTCCGCTGTTTTTACCGTGTGCCACAAGGGTATTAAATATAACGGTTTGCGTTTCCATATCTATAATCCAAAGGCGTTTAGCAGTAGATGATAAAGTAAAATCTATAACAGTAAGATATTCTTTTTTAATTTTACCTTCCTCTTTAAGCTTGTTGTAGCCTTTTATTGCTTTGGCAAAGCATTCAAAAGCAGGCGTAGAGGCAGAGTGTAATTTAATCGCAGTATAAACAGATTCCGTTTCGCTTAATGCACTGGTTGCCGGGGCAGCCGTTTTATGTGCAGTATGTTTTAATGTTGGTGCCGTAAAAGAAAAGAACAAAAATAAAACCGACGTAAAAAAGTTGTAACCCATAGTAATAATTTAATTTTGCGTTTTAACGAGATTGCTAAATAAGTTAAGAAAAACTTAAAAACCAAAAGCAACTGTGTTAAAATCAAATATTTAACATTTTCATTTGGCAGGGAGTCATTCCTGTGCCGTTCCTCTTCATCTATTAGTAACGTGAATAAAAAGTTAATTATTGCGTAACAGGCAAAATTGTTTCGGAAATTTTAAAGCAGCCTGTATATATCTTAACCTTTTTTAAATGTGAAACATTGCTAAAAAGTGCTAACTTTATCGCTCGTTTCGGATTATAATAATCCCAAAACTGTGCCAAAACCACATAATAGATTGAAAATGAACAAAAAAGTTATCCTTATGATACTTGATGGCTGGGGAAAATCGCCAGATCCTAAGGTATCGGCTATAGACAATGCCAACATTCCTTTTATAAATAGCCTGTATACAAAATACCCGAGCGCACAGCTTAGGACCGACGGCCTTAACGTAGGTTTACCCGAAGGACAAATGGGTAACAGCGAAGTGGGTCACATGAATCTTGGAGCCGGGCGCATTGTATACCAGGACCTTGTAAGAATAAATCTTGCAGTTCAGGATAAAACAATTGCAAGCGAACCTGCCTTAGTCGATGCTTTTAACTATGCTAAGGCTAACAATAAAAAAGTACATTTATTAGGGCTTGTTTCTAATGGTGGCGTGCACAGCCATACAGACCACCTTAAAGGACTTGTAGATGCTACAGAAACTGCCGGATTGGATAAAGTGTACATTCATGCTTTTACAGACGGCCGTGATGTAGACCCAAAATCGGGTATAAACTTTATATCTGAAATTGAGCACCATATAAAAGACACTCACGTTAAGCTGGCATCCATTATTGGCCGCTACTATGCCATGGACCGCGACAAACGCTGGGAACGCGTTAAGCTTGCTTACGACCTGATTGTTAATGGAGCAGGAACGCTATCTACCAATGCTGTAGCAAGTATCCAGGAGGCATACTCCGAAGGCATTACCGATGAGTTTATTAAACCTGTTGTATTAACAGAAGACGGCACTACACCTATCGCTGTTATAGAGCCGGATGACGTGGTTATCTTCTTTAACTTCCGTACAGACAGGGGCCGCGAGCTTACCGAGGTGCTTTCTCAGTTTGATGTTCATGAGCAAAACATGCACAAATTAAAACTGTATTTTGTTACCATGACTAACTATGATGATACGTTTAAAGACGTGCATGTAGTATATGATAAAGACAACCTTACCGAAACGCTTGGCGAAATTGTAAGTAAAGCAGGCAAAAAGCAAATACGTATTGCCGAAACAGAAAAGTACCCTCACGTTACGTTCTTCTTTTCGGGCGGGCAGGAGCAACCTTTTGAAGGTGAGACACGCCTTTTGCGCAATTCGCCAAAAGTAGCTACTTACGACCTTCAGCCGGAAATGAGCGCCTTTGAACTTAAAGATGCTTTAGTGCCCGAACTGCAAAAAGGCGAAGTAGATTTTGTGTGCCTTAACTTTGCCAATGGCGATATGGTGGGCCATACCGGTGTTATGGAAGCGGCAATTAAAGCCTGCGAAGCGGTAGATGCCTGTGTTAAAGAGGTTATTGGAGCTGCGCTCGAAAACAACTACACTACCATTGTAATTGCCGACCACGGTAACTGCGAAACCATGATAAACCCGGACGGCAGCCCTAATACAGCACACACCACTAACCCTGTGCCTATCATTTTGGTTGATAAAGAACTTACACAGGTTAATGATGGTGTACTGGGAGATATTGCCCCTACTATCCTTAAGCTTATGGGCATACCACAGCCGGAAGCCATGACGAGGCATTCATTGGTTTAGGAAGTTGAAAAGTTGCTGAGACACAAAGTTGCAAAGTATGAACGAAATTGCACATACTATAAAAAGCTCTGTACTAAATGAATCGTTTAGTATAGAGCTTTTACGTTTTAATACTTTTGTATTGCAGCAACCGTATCGGCCTGATTATAACAGTATCCTTTTTATTACCGACGGCGAGGCTACTGTTTTACTGGACAATGAGAAAATAAGCCTGACAAAAAACAGCCTATTATTAATAGCAAAAAACCAGGTGTACTTTTTTACAGAGAATACAACTGTAGGGTATTTTCTACAGTTTGGGAACTGCTTTTGGGATAAAACCCCAATAAGTGCCAGTAATTGCAAAGCCGTTTTGTTTGACAGCGGTTCTGCAGGCAGGCTCCTCAAACCTGATAGTAGTGATTTGCCCGAACTGTATTTGCTTTTCGCTACAATTTTAAACGACTTCCAAGGTCCGCATTACTCCAACAAGCAGGATGCATTATCGGCCTACCTAAAAATTCTGATAATTAAAATTGCCAATATACATGCACTGCTCACTAAAGAAGCTACGCTGTATGATACAAAATTGGTTCAGAATTTTAGGTTGTTGGTAGAAAAGGACAGCAGTACCTCTCACAATGTATCAGACTATGCCCAGAAACTGGGAGTATCTGCCCGAAAGCTGCAGGAGGTTTGCAAAGTACAGGGTACAGGAGCCAAAGAAATTGTCAATGCACACTTAATAGCCGAAGCAAAAAGAGCATTGCACTTTTCGTCGCAACCTGTTAAAGAAATAGCAGCCGGGCTCGGTTTTCCTAATCCCTACCAGTTTAGCGCGTTCTTTAAAAAGCATACTTATAACTCCCCCGTTGCCTATAGGCAACAATTGGTTGAAACTGACATCTGATTCGGGGTTTTTAGCATTTCAGGCAACAGCCCCTACCTTACTTTTGACGTATCAAAATTAAAAAGATATGTCAGCACACAAACCAAAATCTGTTGCAGGTATCCTGATACCCGACAGCAAAATTGCAACCCAGGCCACCGAACTTTTACGTGAGCATGGTAACGACTTTTTATACAACCATTCGCTTCGCGTGTTTTTGTTTGCGTCTTTAAACGGTAAGCGCACCAATGCCGTTTACGACCCGGAGCTATTATATGTAAGTGCAGCTTTTCATGACCTTGGCCTTGTGCCGCGTTACAGCAGTGCCGATAAACGCTTTGAAGTAGATGGCGCCAATGCGGCACGTGATTTTCTTAAAAGCCATGGCCTGCCTAAAGAATCGCTACAACTGGTTTGGGACACCATTGCCCTGCACACCACCATAGGCATTGCCGAATATAAAGAGCCCGAAGTTGCCCTTATGTATTCTGGCGTTGGGCTCGATGTTATGGGAGAAGGCTACGAGCACCTTTCGGAAGAAAACCGCGAGGAAATTATTGGCCTGTTTCCGCGAACGGATTTTAAAAAGAAAATTATCCCTGCCTTTTTTGATGGTTTTAAACATAAGACCGACACTACCTTTGGCAATATAAAAGCCGATGTATGCACCTTTATGATTCCCGGCTTTAAAAGCAAAAACTTTTGCGACTGCATTTTGCATTCGCAGTGGAGTGAGTAACCCTATTGATTAAATATTAAACCCGTTAATTTTAGAATTTGCGGGTTTTGCCGTTTTCAACACTTGTTAGTCATCATCTAAATAAGGATTAATTTACACATTATAAACACCTGATTTAGCGATACAAATAAATGAGTAGAATGTTGTACTTTTGTACGCTGAAAATTTATGCAAATGATTATTCCTAAAACGAGAGAAGAGATAGAACTAATGCGCGAAAGTGCACTTATAGTAAGCAAAACCCTTGGCATGATAGCCGGCATAATAAAACCGGGCATTACAACCCTGGAGCTTGACCGCCTTGCGGAAGAGTTTATTATGGATCATGGTGCTGTACCTGGCTTTAAAGGCCTTTACGGATGCCCGTCTACATTGCTTACCAGCGTAAACGACCAGGTGGTACACGGCCTGCCTACTAACCGCCCTATTGAAGATGGCGATATAGTATCTGTAGATTGTGGTGCTCTTAAAAATGAATATTATGGCGACCATGCCTATACTTTTGAGATAGGAAATGTTGCCGAGGAAACTAAAAAACTGCTTCAGGTTACTAAAGAATCGCTTTATATAGGTATTCGCGAGTTTAAAGTGGGCAACCGTGTAGAGGATGTAGGTAGCGCAATTCAGCGTTATACTGAGGCTAAAGGCTATGGTGTAGTGCGTGAACTTGTGGGCCACGGCCTTGGTAAAAAAATGCACGAAGGCCCCGAGATGCCTAACTATGGTAAACGTGGCCGCGGTAAACTTTTTGTAGAAGGCCTTGTTGTAGCTATAGAACCTATGATAAACATGGGTACTAAAAACATTCGCCAGCTTAAAGACGGATGGACTATTGTAACCCGCGATGGTAAACCAAGTGCTCACTTTGAGCATGATGTTGCCCTTATTGATGGTAAGCCTGAGTTGCTTAGCACCTTTGCTTATGTCTATAAGGCGCTTGGTATTGTGAGTGATGAAGAGAATGAATTTAGGCGAGAAGCATTAGCAATCTAAAAACGTAGCTTTGTAAAGAAATTATGACACAGAAGATTTAAGCTGTCGGGGTTGTAACATAAATAGTATTACACAAAGATTCGCAAAGAAGGCACAAAGAACCACAAAGACATGGATGTAAATACTTTATCAAATAAAGTTATAGGAATGGCCATTGAAGTTCACAAAACTTTAGGTCCCGGTCTTTTAGAATCTGCTTATTGCGAATGTTTGTGTTATGAAATATATAATTACGGCTTGCAGGTTGAAATTCAGAAACCATTACCAATAATTTATAAGGATATTAAATTAGAGCACGGCTACAGGTTAGATTTGCTTGTTGAAAATAAACTTGTTGTAGAGTTAAAAACTGTGGAGAATTTTACCGATGTTCATTTTGCCCAAATATTAACATATCTCAAATTAGGAAATTATCCTTTGGGTCTACTAATTAACTTTCACACGAAAACATTAAAAGAAGGTATTAAGCGCTTCATAAACTATAATCAGTCTGATCAGTTTTAGCTACCCGCTAAGCCTTTGTGGTTCTTTGTGCCTTCTTTGCGAATCTTTGTGTAATAACCTAATTTCTGTAGTATAGCCCAACATTAATAAACCAATGAAAAAACTTTTTAAACTTATACTTAACACCATACCCCGCCCATTACTAATACGCCTTAGTTATGTAGCGCGCCCGGTACTTGCGTTTGCATTAAAAGGCAATAAGTATACAGATCCAATTGATGGACGCAGCTTTAAAAACTTCTTACCGTATGGCTACGGGCACCAGCGCAATAATGTACTGGCTCCGGGAACACTATCGTTAGAACGTCACCGCCTGCTATGGCTGTACCTGAAAAATGAAACCGACTTCTTTTCGGCTCCAAAAAAGGTATTGCACTTTGCGCCGGAACAGGCTTTTTACAAAATGTTCCGTAATCAAAAGAACTTAGACTATACTACTACCGACCTTTACTCACCCCTTGCCGATGTTAAGGCAGATATTTGCAACCTGCCCTTTAAAGATAATGAATATGACCTGATATTGTGTAATCACGTGTTAGAGCATATACCTGATGATACCAAAGCTATGCAGGAGCTGTACCGCGTGCTTAAACCGGGCGGCATGGCCATATTGCAAATACCACAGGACCTTAACCGTGCTACAACTTTTGAAGACGATACTATTGTGGACCAAAAAGAACGCGCCCGCATTTTTGGGCAATATGACCATGTGCGTGTTTATGGCCGTGATTACTTTGATAAGTTGCGCAGCATAGGCTTCAGGGTTGTGGAGGAAGATTACACTAAAAAAATTCCTGCTGAAGATGTAGAGCGTTTTTGCCTTGCCAAAGGCGAGATCATTCCGGTTTGTTTTAAGGATTAATCTTTATATTTATACGTTAAAGGTATATATCATTATAAAACACAAAACCCCTGATGAATGGCTCACCAGGGGTTTTTCAATTTAAATAAAAAATCAGAATTACTTATTAGTTTCCGGCATTAGCATACCAATAACTTTATCTTTAGTAAGGTATTTTTTTGCAACATCCTGAATTTCTTTCGCTGTAAGGGCTTTTACCATTTCTTCCCTCTTAAGGATGTTTTCAGGATCTGTAGCATTAGTATAAGAGCTTGTAAAGTTATCCAGCCAGAAACTATTTTCTTTCAGGTTCTTTTTGTACTCCATATACTCAGCTTCTTTAAACTTACTAAGGTCTTTAGCGTCTGGGCCTTTATCTATAAGTTTTTGTACTTCCCTTAAAGCAGATGCTGTAAGTTTTTCGGCATTTTCCGGCCCGCAAGGGAAACCAATGTTAAACCTGTAAGAACCATAAGGTATTTTACCAACACTACCATAAGCGTTAATACCATACACTCCACTTTCTTTTTCCCTAAGCTCTTCAGTAAGTTTAATGGTAAGTATTTCGCCCAGTGCCTCCATGGCAAGGTTCTCTTTAGGAGAATATTCTGTATCGCCATAGTATGTAATGGTCACTGTACTCTTAGGATCTTCGCCTTTGTTTACCACTTTTTTATGCTCGCCTTTTATCATGCGGTAACCAAGGTCTTTGGCTTTTTCTCTCTCTGCAGATGTTGCAGGTAACGAAGCAATGTATTTTTTAGAATACTCTTCTATAGCTTTATCATCTATGTTGCCCACAAAGTAAAATTCAAAATCGGCAGCATTGGCAAAACGCTCTTTATATTTGCTATAAGCCAGATTATAATCCGTTTCTGCCCATGTTTTCTCTGTAGGGATAAAACCGTTAAAACGTGGGTTATCGCCATACAGGTACGTATAAAATTGCTGTTGGAAATAAAAGCTTGGCTCAGATGCCATGTTTTTATAAAATGCAGATTGCTTTTGCTTGTAACTGTCAAACGCTTCCTTATCAAGGTTAAGGTCGGTAAAATAAGCATACGTCATCTGGAACATGTACTCAAGGTCTTTTGGCGTAGCACTACCGCTTAAACCCTCATTAACACCATAAATAAACGGACTAACCGTTGCTATCTTGCCCGTCATGAATTTAGAAATATCATTAAGCTTAAGCCCGGAGAAACCAGCTTCGGCAAGGGCGCCGTTTGCAAACTGCGTTTTCTTATAATCTTCGTTGCTGTACAGATTAGTACCGCCAAGGCTTATGGCTTCCATTACAACCTCATCATTTTTAAAGTCTGTCTTTTTGTAGGTAACTTTAGCACCGTTGCTAAGAGTTAGTGTAGTAGTACCCAGCTTAGCATTAGTTTCTTTTTTAGTTACAGTACCCGGTTTTATCTCGTTTCTTAAAAGGCTTTTTGCTACAGCAACATCCTCATAAGCAGTAAGATTTTCACCTTTAGCATTTATAACATCCAACACCTCTCTTTCGGTAGGTTTTTTTAATCCGTCTTTTTCAGGACCGGTAAATACCACTACCCTGTTATCGTCTTTAATATACTCGTTTACAAAACCGTTTACATCTTTTAACTGTACGGCAGGCAATGCTTTTTTAATTTCGGCAAAGCTCCACTCTATACCCGGTGTAGGCTCGTGCGTAAGGAAATGCGACTGATACTCTGATACAAAATTTTCAGATTCTGTTTTATCCCTGTCGTTATAACGGCTTTCAATCTGTGCAAGCCACTCTGTTTTAGCCCTGTCGAGCTCGCCTTGTGTAAACCCGAATTTTTTAACCCTGTTGTTTTCTTCTACTAAAACTTTAAGGGCATTAAGTTGTTTATCCTCTTCTACCATTGCGAAACTCTGGTAGCCCTCTTTAGTACGTGCCCACGTTTCGCCATGATAGCTAAAGCCATACGTAAACGGAGGGTTAGGCTTATTGGTAAGTTCCTGCAACCTGTTGTTTATCATGGTAGCAAACAAGCCTTTTTTAATATAATCGTTAAAATCGTTCATGGTAACCACAGGTTTAGGCATGCCATAATCTTTATAAATAAGCTGTACCTGTGCATAAGGCGACTCTTTATCGCTCTCTATACTTACAAAAGTTTCTTTGTGGTTAGGCACATCATAAACAATGCGCTCGCGCTCGTTTTTTGGGTTTTGGTAAGAAGAAAAATGATCTTTGATCTTTTTCTCCATAGCATCTACGTTAATATCGCCTACCACAATAACCGCCATAAGGTCTGGCCTGTACCAGTCTTTATAAAAGCTTATAATTTTGTCATAGCTAAATTTTTCGAGGATTTCTTTTTTACCTATCGGCAAACGCTCTGCATAGTGCGATTTGTAAAGCATTTTAGGCAGGTAGCGTTTCATCATCCGGTCATCGGCACCAAGACCAAGGCGGTATTCTTCAAGCACTACTCCACGCTCTTTATCAATCTCTTCTGGCGTAAGTACGGCATTAAAAGCCCAGTCTTCTATAACCTGAAAACCTTTTTCTAATTTTTCGGGATTGTCAGACGGGATTGGGAGGAAGTAAACGGTTTCATCAAAATTTGTATAGGCATTAAGGTGCTGCCCAAATTTTACACCGATACTCTGAAGGTAATCTACAAGTTTATTTTTAGGAAAACGCTTGGTGCCATTAAAGTTCATGTGCTCCATAAAGTGGGCAAGCCCCAGCTGGTCGTCGTTTTCC
>Ga0247815_10001999_pt1 | contig 15230 bp, 17 predicted proteins | sample UWRJL194509B1_FD_181014 | JGI IMG/M metagenome (GOLD analysis project Ga0247815, IMG submission 181014) | Plant litter microbial communities from Arlington Agricultural Research Station in Wisconsin, United States - UWRJ-L194-509B-1 | ecosystem: Environmental > Terrestrial > Plant litter >...
CGTTTACAAGGCGATCCAGGCTGGCTATCGTCTCTTCGATGGTGCTGGCGACTACGGTAACGAGAAGGAGGCCGGCGAGGGTCTTGCACGCGCCATTAAGGACGGTCTCGTGAAGCGCGAGGATGTCTGTAAGTTGACAGGCGTCGTCACTTTCTTCGCCAGCTCACAAGAACCAACCGTTTAGGGGTCACTTCCAAGCTCTGGAACACCTTCCATGCAAAGGAGCACGTCGCTCAGCTCGCCCGCAAGCAGCTCGCTGACTGGCAACTCGAATACTTCGATCTCTTCCTGGTACGCTATTCACTCGCTCACTTATAGTTGCTCTTTGCTTACAACGCCCGCCGCACAGATCCACTTCCCCATCGCCATCAAGTATGTCGACCCCGAAACTCGCTACCCGCCCGAGTGGTACTACGATGGCAAGAGCAAGGTAGAGCTCCAGGATACCCCTTACCAGGAGACGTACCAAGCGATGGAGAAGCTCGTCGACGAAGGTCTCACTCGCAACATCGGTGTCAGCAACGTCAACGGCTCGCTCCTCATTGATGTTCTCCGCTATGCCAAGTACAAGCCTCAGGTTCTCCAGGTCGAGCTTCACCCCTATCTGAGCCAGGCTCAGCTCGTCACCCTTTGCAAGGTCAACAGCATCGCCATCACGGCTTACTGCTCGTTCGGTCCGGCGTCCTGGATCGAGCTCGACATGCACCACACTGTCCCGAGTCTGTTTGAGCACAACGTTGTGTCGGGGGCTGCATCGAAGTTCAAGAAGAGTGAGCACCAATCCCTCTGTGCCTCCATCTATAATGCTGACAGTTTGTACCAGCCCCGGCCCAGATTCTGCTTCGTTGGGCATCGCAGCGCGGCATTGCCGTCATCCCGAAGAGCAACAACCCCAACCGTCTGGCCGAGAACCTGAACCACACCGACTTCGACCTCGATGAGGAGACGCTGAAGCAGCTCAACTCGCTCAACGCGAACCTCCGCTTCAACGACCCCGGTGATGGTATTGACCCCCGCCTTGCCATCTTCGCGTGAACGCGGCAACGCGCATTTCATTATTGCATATTACGAAGCCAAATGACATGCTGTTTTGATATTCGATGCTGCGGTTACTACGCCTTATCGATTTGTTTGTAGTAAATACGCCTGGTCCATCGTCTCCGCCTCGTGATGGCAGAGGTTGGCGTCTTCCACTCTGGCGGGACGGTCGCGTGAGGGTCCTGCCATGCGTCGTTGGTATAAACCCAGCCGTCTGTGGTATCAATCAGTAATGATTCCCGTAACGACCGAGATTTCTACGTACCTGCATCTGCTCCGGACTCGGTCCAAGTTCCCGCGAGATCAACCCGCCAACTTTCAGTTTCGACAAACGCCCAGCCCGGTTCGAGCGCAAATGTTGTATGGCTAATATCGGCGTTAGTTATGACGATACCGTGTCCAATAGTACGGCCACGACGAACCTCAAAGAACCCTCTCCCTCCATGCCGCTGCTGAAGCCGTCACGTCCCCTTGTCCATGCACGTCGCTCGTTGGGAAGCAGCACCTGTTTACTCCAGGTCGCATGCGGGCCATCCCATCGTTCGTTCTCCCACAAGTCGACGTCGTCCAATGGCGCGTTCCACACTTCGGGTGCCAACTTGTCATCATCTGCGAAGCGCTGCAATGCCATCTTGGCGTTTGCGACGAGTGGCCCTTGCGAGGTGGCGAGAGCCGGTAACCTCGCTTGAACGAAGGGATGCGTGAAGATGAATGGGGCGAGGCCAAGTACGAGGAACGTCGGACGCAGAGGAATGAAGGGGAGAATTGGGAGCATAGCGACGAAGGAGACAATGAGGACTAGCAGGAGTGGTGCTGTGAACTGCGAATTGTGTGTTGCAATCGGAAGTGCGAGGACAGCAGCATCATAGCCGTCCGAAACAGCGCCCATGAGATTCTGGATGGCCTGCAGGTTGGCGTACCAACCTGCCGAGCCTTCCTGGTAGGATTGAAGGTAGGAGGCAGGAGGTGCTGGTGTTTCCGACTTCTTGGCAGAATATGTGGACAGTAGAAGTGCAATAAGAGATGCATGAGGTATCAGCAGAACCAAGCGCGGGAAGTAACCTGCGCGAAAGTTCGTTCAGTTTGCAACAATCACGCACAAGCCAAAAGATGACGCACAGAGGAACGCGTAGCCAGAAATCCACGCTGCGGTGTAAGCATTGCCCTTCCTCCACATAAATATTTCTTCTACGCGGTCCTGGACCCAAAATATAGGTCCAGCGCGCGAGACGAAGCGCGTGAAGTTGACTGTCGTCACCGGAATCGAGAGCTGGAGGCGATTACTCAAGAGAGCACCTTGCCCTGCGACTTGCTGTGGTGCAGCGGGTGGTGTAGGGATATTCATGCTGACGCTCATGAGCATACTGGCCATGTTGAATCCCGCCTTTGGTGACGCAGGTGTCAGTTGCTGGGCACCACTGAAAGACTGCGCGCGAGGAAGTGCAATGGCGGCCGGGCGTTGGCTGACTGATGCCTCGCGTCGGGTCAGATAGGTCGCACATGGTGGTAAATCGACATATTCGAATGACTGCTTCATCTGCGCGGACCCTCAGGAGCGGTGAAAGTAACCGGGAAGTGACACACGTGCAACACGCTGAGCTCGGTTTCCGCCGAATCGGCAGCCGGTCTTATCTTTGCCCCTCTCACTCGAACCGTCAGCTGACTATCCGCGTGTCTGTAGGCGTGCCAGGCACTATTCGGTGCGATTTGGTGCAAAACATGGCGACTGAGGACCTGACCTGCTGTTTGCATGTCACAGGGAAGCACTTCGCCAGCGCGCTATTGCATCCACACCAGACTCAGTTCAACACATTATAACACCGGCTGGCTCTCCCTGCATCGCACTGTTGAGAGCCACATGCTGCGTCTGTTAGTTATGTCCACAGAGGCGATCAACCTGCATGATTCGTTTCTCTCTCCCTCTCTCCTATCGTCTTGCCACTTGAACCCCGCCCCTCACAAACTTTCCGCAGACACGGCTGCATGGATAAGGCATTAACAATATCCGTTTATGCAGGTCGTTGAGGACCATATGCTATACTGACATGACTCGTCTACACTCTGTCCGCGAGAGATGCGTCTCGCGTGCTATCCTGGGAGGCACCTTGACCAACACTCGACGGAGGCCGCTGATTGGCTTTCTTCTCCACCAATGGATTCGCCGAGTTGGCGGCTTCAACTGATGGCGGTCCTGCAACTGGTAGAACCGCTGGTGGCGCTGGGGGAGTTGGTGTCCACCAATAGACAGGGTACCGACGCTGGGTGTTTGTGAGTTTTGAACCCGCTTCTGCATGCACCTCCCCAGGTATTCCCCCAGGACGAGACCCAGGGGAGAGACACAGGAGAACATTTGATCAACATACCTGCATATTATTGTTGATGAGTGCCACAGCGAGAACCAGCAGGCTGCTGAGCACGACAATGCCGATATACAACCAGCCGATTTCAGCAATACGGTCATCAGTGGTCGCCAGCAAAGCCGTTGCACCAGCTGGTGGATGTGTCGTCGCCGTGAGGTCCATAACCTGGTTTGCATCGTCAGGAAGCTGTTGATACGCCCATGGACCTGCCGAACTCACCAAAATTGACACTGCGCAGGACAGCGATCCCGACAGCCAACGAAGGTCCTCAAACCGTTCATCCGGCAACATCGCAAAGAGCTTGCGAATACTCACGCCGATTACGGACGACAGAAGATGACCGCCTATGAGAGCCCGCGGTTGACTGAATGGCGCCGCGATTGCGTGGTAACAGAGCACTGCCGACGCAGCCTGTCTTACGCGCTCAATACCGCGTCGATCGTTCGAAGCACCGACCGACGCACAAAGGAGCCAATAATAGGCGGAACGTGACGCGCTTGGAAGTACTGCGTGTGGCCAAAGACCGCGAAGAGCACCGACATGCCGACGAACGCGCCTGCAAAGCCGAAGTGCCGGATATTGTCAGTCTCGCCTAGCCTGCACGGACGTTGTCGACAGAGCACGTACCAATGAAGGACCACGCGCAAACTACAGCCTACACAACAATATCAGTATCTGAGGCGACGAGGGCAGCAGGTAAGTGTTCACCCGATGCGGCGGAGACGGAGGTGTAGCTGGTTTGGGCCGGTAGCCAATCCACCGCGTGACCAGAGGTGGCAGTCGCGCCAGGTATGGTTTGCGAGTTGAAGACATGGCTAGCTTGACGCGACGAAAGGACAGCGGCGCGATGCGCTGGTTGCGACGGGTCGTGCAGAGGCGGGCTGAAGCAAACCAGCGAGCGTATGCTTCACCGGCGCATTCCCGTTGTGGGCGCTTGCGAAGACCGACGCCACCCGACTGAGACCTGTAAGCAGGCTTCTCGCTTACTTAAGTTCTGAGCAACTGCTGTAGACTTGACGCTGAAGAATACAGCTTTGTGCATCTGTCCAGCGCCTGCAAGAGTCCCTGCTAAGGGTTCAATAGGTGCCGCGCCACATGGAGATGTAAATGACGCGCTTGCGCGTCTCAGGCTCGCCGCACATGCCTCTTGGGCTCCGCCTTCCGCTACTTAGCCGGTATTTTCGTCTTGCATCGAGTAGTGCGCACGCAATAAATACTATGAAGTATCTTGATGCGACCCTTGCGCAGGAGGTCCGTCCATAACGACTCTATGATCGTGCGCGGCCGAACGAGCACTGCAGATCGACAACGAGCTTATGAGCGAGCATGGCGCGTATAGCCTAGATCAGGTGTGTCACAGTCATTCAATCTATTTTGGTGGTAGGCTGAGGGCACCCGAATCCAACAGCTTATGGAACTGGCTGGCCTCGCATGCGCGACGACTGTTCAGCGTGTGTATCCTCCGGCCACGCACGCACGCGTCCTGGTCTGCTGTGGCCCGGGAAACCAGGTGTGATCCAACACTGTTATCATGATTTACCTATTCCGTCTCTTATGAGACTCACAGGGTGGCGATGGTCTCGTCGCAGCCAGGCATCTCAGTGCGCGCACGCCAGCTGCGTGTGTCTACATGCAGTGCTGATTTGGCGACTCTCCAGGGCTCTTTGGTTATGAGCCAACCGTCTTTCTGCCCAAAGTGAGTAAATGACGCGATCGATCTTTCGAGTTGGCTAATGCTCTCTGTCCACTTGCATAGCCAGGCTCCAAGGACATCTACAAGCGGCTTCTTCAACAATGCCAAAACATGAAGATCCCCACGATTGGCACGATTACTGAACTTAAGGAAGCGCTCCACGAGTCTGATGTCTCTTTGGACGCGTTGTTCGGCTTCTCCTTCAAGCCTCCTGTCCGGCAGCCCTTCGACGAAGTTCTGGCACTGCTCGCTGCGGAGTCGGCTCCACCCATTGTGTCGGTGGACATTCCCAGCGGCTGGGATGTCGACAACGGGCGGCCAGCGGATGCGAAACTGCCGGTGGACGGGTTGCCTGAGTCCTCCGCGGACAGCGCAAAGGCGCCAGTTCTCGACCCTGCAGTTCTGATCTCATTGACCGCCCCAAAACGCGGCGTTCAACTCTTTACAGGCCGACACTTCCTTGGAGGTCGATTTGTTCCCAAGTGCGTGGCTCGATCTGTACCCCCGGCTGTATTTCTACAGGGGTCGCCGGCGTGCTGACATTTCCGATCGTTATGTGGTTCTTTGCCCAGGTACCTTGAGGAGAAGTATCAACTCGGGCTTCCAGCGTACCCGGGGTCTGATCAGGTGGTTGAGCTTCCCCAGCTGGGCTCGAGTGGCCATGGGAAGCTCTGAAACAATTCAATGGTATCCAGGAGAGTTCCTTGAATTGACCAAGGCACGTAGCAAGACACCCAAAACAAGGGAGAATATCAATTGTACAGTGTAAGACAGTCCTCGATGCCAATGGCAGCGGGCAATATGCAGTAATGTGATGAGTTCAAAGTCCAAAGCCTTTAGGCTTCATCGTAGGAGGTCCCATGCCACAGATGAGGATGGCGCGTCAAACACGCCGGAACCAATACACAGAGAGCACGTGCAGACACCTGTCGACGCGTGATCACCAGACGCCTCCAGCTGTCACGAGCTCCTCCTGTAAAGTATGATAAGCTGTGGCAAGCAAAGCGGCAGCCCGGACGGAACGCACCCGAGTCCGGTAGCGGACCGCAATTCCGCTCTTCGCACATAGATCAAGCAGTCCATGTTCGTCTGCGCCGCGTGGAGTGGACAGTGGTTTGGACGGCTCGAGGAGTGAAAGAGCCTTGATGGTGTCTCGTCGGCGGAAGATGAATTCGCGCACCACACTGAACAGTGCTCTATCCCAGAACACAAGACCAACATGTTCCAGCGTGTTTGGGAGCGCGTTGAGCGTGTGTTCGTCGAACTCGCAATCGAGTGTAGCACTGGCCAACGCGGGGAGAGAGACGGAGCCGTCGAGGAGTGGTCGTGTCGGGGGTGCGCCGGTACGTTGGTGGCTGACCAGCGTCAGCGCGCGGAGCGAACATGCAAATGGGGCTGCAAGACGCGCTATTGCGTCCGGTGCCGTGGAGCTGGCGTGTAGCTCTCGGATTGCGCAGCGAGCAGGTAGCTCGCTGAACGCAGGAAGCGGACAAGGAATACCAGACGATGTGCGCGAGTCGAGGAACGTGAGCTGTGGCCAAACATTCAGGAGCTGTGGCAGCATTGGCGAGCTGTCAGCGCGAATAGACAGCTTGGTGACAGTGCGCGTTCTCCTTAGAAGCCCGAGATTGCTTTCGGAAAACGCATGGCGAACACCTTCGCGGACTGTGAGCCTCAGGTATCGGAGTCGTGGGCAACAGTGCACTGCGAGTGCAACGCTCGACGCATCGGCGTGCGTGCACAGCTTGCCAGGCGATGACCAATGAGCGCCAATGTCGAAGGTGATGGTTCGCACAGCGTGAGCAAGATGTTTCCTGTCGAGTGAGTTGAGTGAATACGAGAGGTTGTGGACTAGTCGAGCGAGCCGTCCGCGATAATCGCCGCACGGGTCGAGTTCGACATTCTGGAATAACAGGCTCTGTGCAACGTTTGCCCAACTTCTGCAGACCAGCGAGCAGGACAAGAGGAGCTGGCGTTGAACGCGTTGAGCCGCGGCCGACGAGCCGAGCGTATCCTGTTCGAGAACGAGGTAGAGCAGTTCTGGTGGGAGCGTGGACCAAGTGGTAGTGAGGACGGAGGACATGGGAACTGGGAGGCGTTACTGAGGGCGAGAGCTGCCAAGGGCTGAGTTTATATGCGCTATATAAGATGAAGTGGATCCAAGGCGTGCCTCGTGACTCGCGGCTACCGGCCTGCCCCACCCAGCAAAGGGTCACTCAGCCGGAGCGCGCCTCCCCCATCTCTCCACAAAGAACGCATCCACGGCGCTGAGCGGTCCAATAAGGCTAGGTAGTCGGCTTGGACGGCCGTATTATTTGCGATGGTCGGGCGATATGTCAATCAATCGAGTGTTTGACTGGTCGAACGGCAGGAGCTTGCTGTAATTGGGACCGAGACTGCAATAAAGCAGTGCGGTTGACCAATTAGCCGTCACGTGACAGATATTGAATAGAATAGAGTGTTTTGCGAGAAGCTGAAGCCACAGCACGCGCACGTGGACATGTGAGGGCAAGAGATCGGGTTGTGGGCGGATGAAGAGTGAAAGACGCGGTTAGGCACGCACAGACTCCGCAAGCCGGGCTTGACCTCCTAAATTCACTCGACCCGGACATGAGCCTCTCCGCCGCCACATTCGCTGCTGTCAATGACAACGCACTACAAGCTGCCGTGCGCGCTATTGCCCTTGCCACCACGGCGTGCGTGCCTTGGCATCGGACCTGAGCGGTTACAGCTGAATTTACACGCACAGACATAACTGGACACAACAACGCGATCACATCCACGACGTCGTTTCCAAAACACTTTCTGCTGTGGCCACTGGCATCAACGCCGGCGCCAAGGTTTACCAGCTACCAAAAGAGCTCTGGGTCTATGTCGGCTCCTTCCTCACAACACGCGAACTCGTTCGCGCAACATTGGTCTGTCGGCGATGGCAACATGCTCTAGTCGGCGCCCCAGATCTATGGACCGATCTTTCTATCGACCTGACCAGGCTACCACGCAGCTGGATCTATTCCTGCTCTACTTTGCTCGGTCGAAGTGGCGCACGACCTCTCAGGCTTAGCCTGCGTTGCGACCATCGGCTGCTCGACGATCCTACTATTGCATTTAACGCTCAACAATCCATTCGAGACATGCTTCCTCTCATAGCCATTCAGTTCCCTCGCCTTGAATCTCTATCGTTGGTGATTCCGCATCTAGACGACGACTGGTCGGAGCTGCTAAACAACGCGGCGCCAGGCCTCGTCGAATTCAACATCACTGTTACACTCGGCTCACAGTCTTCGGCTCTCTCGCCGAGTATTTTTCGGGGGAACGCCCCATACCTGCAGCACGTGCAGGTCGACAATATTAGATTTGGGAGGGACGCTATTGACGCCTTCTCGCGGGTGACGGACCTTGTTTATCACGGCAACCTCGATGAGAGCGACCATCTCTATATCTCGGGACATATGCCCCACTTGCAGCGGCTCACCGTTATGGGAACCGCTTGCACCAAATTTGCAAACAAGGCCGCACAACAAGTCGAACTTCGGGTCGTCCATCACGACCAGTCATATCGAGCTGTTGACGCATTCCCTCGCGCGATGTGGTTGTGTATCAGCTGCATTGATCCCGCGTGCGCAACCGATAACGCCGTACGGCAAGTCCTGAACTACCTCGCCGGCCGCGTCGTTCGACGTGTTGAGATTCGGTGGACGACGACCTGTGGCTTCACACCACAGCTCGGGCCTGCATGGCGCGACACAACACGCCTTTCCGTGCTTGCCGAAGACCAGCCAGTGCTAACAGATATATCACTAAGCTCGCTCAAGCAAGCCCTGGAAGCGGTAGACCTTGCGCCGTTCATGCGCGACGTGCAGAGCCTCATTATCCCAGTTGAACTGGCAGACACTTTCGCCAGGGTCGAATCTCTTCACCTGGCAGAGCTCACGCTGTTACTCCCGGACCTCAATGACTTCACCCGGCCATTGCATCCCTTATCGTCGCTTGACCAGGCACTCCTGGTTACCAGTCTGCCTGGGCCGCAGCTGCTGACAGTGCTCCGCCTGGCCATAGTGGACCAAGAGCAACCCACGCGCGACATCTATGCTCCAGTTCCAGCCTGGTGGTTGACGGATCTAGCCAAGCGCGGACACAGGACACAACACCTAGTACTCAGTGGTGCATTCCTTGTTGAACCAGGGCTTGAGAAGGCGAAGGCCTGGTTCCCCAGCGTCGAGTATGAACGTCAGTTCTGGTACGAGACACATCATCCACTGATGCGCCCGTGGCTCTGGACGTTTGAGCAGGAGTCTTCTCTCTCGTTGTGATCTGGATCAGTTTTCTTATGTACTCTCGCAAACTCATGCTGGCCATTGCGCGCACTGAGCAGTAGATTTATGGTATTTTGATTAGCTGTAACGAAGTCTAAGCTGCTTTATAGCCACCGTATATGCAGGCTGAACTGGACATGCGGAGTTCACACGAAAGCACGCCGGAGTTCGGCCGGCGCGATCGCTTCACCTGCTTCTTCACGCTCACGACTGTGCTATGTTCGTCTGCACGCGCAGCGGTGTGCGGCGTGCCTCTAGTCTGCTATCACGCAGCGGGCTCCCGCCTCACGGCCAAGCTGGGCTGTCTTCGACCCAGCTCAAATTTTCGCGGTCCGAGTCGACCAGCGCGTCTGGCTCGAGTTCCGCACCGAACGACTCGTCGTCGCCTTCCTCTTCCTCCTTCGATCCAGAATCCTCGAACGCATCGCAGAAGCGCTTACCATACCCGGCGCACTTCCTGAAGCTTCGAAATAGGTTCAACCCGTCGCCTCTTTCTCCGAACTATATCTCGAAGCGCCTTATCAAGGGCAAAGGTCCTCACCAGCGCTCTCAGTATGCATTGCGAAAACCTATCGAGAACGACATCGGTGCGTCGCCGCGTTCTTTTGTGAATCAATATGTGAACTGGAGTGCTCATGTCCGTTTCATGGCGTAGCGGGCACACCTGGTCACCACTTTATGAAATGGCGCGCGTCTTGGCACATCAACAGACGCCGCGTCAACCTCTGGCGAGAAGCGAAGAATCAGTGGCGCCACAAGCTGCGTAAAGAGGGTGTCATTCCACCATACATCCCGCGCACGTCTGGAGCTGGTACCAAGACTCCGCGCGTCAAGTATGTCATGAGCAAGCACAGGCCGGGGAGAATGTACATTCGCGGCCGTGACGGACGACCGCGGCGCATGACTACAAAGTGGCTCGTTTTCCCTGACGGCAGGCGGGTGCGCAAGGTCGGTTGGCGGCGCGTCAACAAGGGTCGTATCATCCTCGCCTCCGTGGCAAAAGTCAAGCTTCACGATCAGTGGACACGACCAATTGCACCAGGCCGTCTCGAAGTGTATGACCACGCGATGGAGCTCCTCGCTCAGGACCGGACAAAACTCAAGCAGGAGATCGTCGACTTGCGCAAGGCTGTCAGGCAGCTCGAAGAGTTCTCTCCGGAGTGGCAGAAGCTCAAGGACAAGGTACGCATGACACGTTCCATCCCTTAGCCTCTGTGCTTTGTCACTGACACCGGTGTAGATCAATATCCTGGAGATTCAGAGCGATATCAACCAGCCTAGTGTTCGCTGGGACGTACAGCATGGTCACTGTGAGCATCAATTACGATTTTTCTACTTTTGAATTATGCTGAAGTTGCGGAACAGATGATTTCAAGAATGCAACTCACCGACATCTTGTGGAAGACAAGTGGAGGAAGCAAGGAAGGCTCGACTTGCTGGTCAGTCTACCATAGCTCTTTCACAGACATGCGAAGCTCACTAGATTATTAGATGGAGCGTGTCTACCAGATGGGCGTCGTCCCCGATCTGCTTCCAAACTTCCATCCGAACATCGACGTACACGTCGAGTTCCCTATCCGCCCACCCCACGGCAAGGCGTACGCGGAGGAGGCGGCGAACCGCACAAAACTGCGGTACGCTGACATGGAGCCTGGTCGTTACCTCCTCCCGAACCAGGTTAGTATCGGCATCACTGGTAGAAGCCACAGGCTCACACTCCCTTTGTAGACATTGGAGCCTCCCATCGTTCGCGCCCGTGCATTCCATGTGGATCCCAGGCAGTATACCCTCGTGATGGTCGACCCTGGTTCGTGAAACGCGCTCGTGTGACGCATCGCATCGCCTAACGTAGCATAGATGTACCGGATGTGAACAACGGCACATATCAGAGCTTCCTCCACTGGGTCGTGTACGTGTTGATACCCATTTGTCGCATTACCGCTCACCTTTTATTCAGGCCAAACATCACACTCTCCATCCACTCGACCTCCTTCCGGTTGAAGCTCAGCCAACTTCCTCAGCTGAGCTACATCCCGCCTCACCCCCAGCAAGGGACAAACTATCATCGGTGAGATGCTGTCTCTACCGTCACGGCCGCCGTATCTGACACGCTCTTTGGGTCAATAGGTACACAATTTTCCTTCTGCGGCAGACGAAGCAAGTCAATTTGCCGGCACACGAAAGCATCCAGCGTCTAGGCTTCAACCTGCGCGAGTTTGTCAGGGAACACAAGCTGTGAGTTGGACGTCCGGCAACACGACAGGCTGCTAACACAACCTCCTGTAGCTTGGTTCCCGATATGCCCGTTTCGCCCGTAGAGTACCCACCGCTTCCGGATGACGTGCAACCCGGTAATCCGCGCTGGGTCGGTCGCGCAGACCCCAACCTCATCGAGGGTGAGAGCTGCACCCGATCTTATATTCAGTCTCGATTTACTAATGTTGTGCGATCTCTTAGGCGGTATTCCTGGTGGTATCCGACCTGGTGGTATCCCTGGCATGCCTGGTCCCATGGGTGGTCGCGAAGCACGCTGGGCAGTCCCCAAGGGTGTAAGGCAGAACGCTGGTATCAGCGGACGCAGTGGTGGTCGCGGCAAGGAGGACGAGATCGGCGGCGGCGTGTTCATGTGGCGCGAGGAACACGACGGCGAGGACGGCGTTGTACACAAGATCTACGAGGAGATCCTGCGTACGTCACCAGTATCTTATCGCTGCCAGGCAGTGGGGCTAACTTGGCGTATTGCAGAGGTTCCCGAGCCCAAGTACGCTCGTCCGAAGCGTGGAGACCCATTGGAAGCTGTCAAGAGGGTCAAGAAGTACAATTTTGCTCGATACTAATTTCACCAGGTCGACAATACAGATATTGACACTTTGTTGTACGACGACATTGACTGGCGCGCAATTGCAAAGCATGGATCGGATTACGATGCACTTCACGCCGTTTCCAGCACCAGCGTCCAGTCGGGATGCGTCTCAACCACTGGGGGCGTAAATGTAGCCAGTTGGCTGCTCCGGATGAACTCGAATGGAGCATACACTCCCGTCGTGGGGTCGAACCAACGTGCTCGGATCGTATCGCCGATAATACTCGACACGTCGATCGTAAACTGCGCGCCAGTGGGCGTGTACGCCATTATCCAAGATCCTTTCGAGTCGCGGGTTGCGAAGATACGCTTGTCGTTGGTCTCTGCAAGCATCCATGATCAGTATCATCTTGTGTGGCTCACCCGACTTTCGCTTCTTCCAACAAACCTGTGTCGCCAACAATGATGCTTTGGTCGGGGATGCGTCTAAAGTAGGAGGCATTGCCGCGGTCGAGAAGGACCTTCTTGATGTGCTGCATTTGTGCAGCACCGGGGAGGTCAATAGCCTTGTCCCAGGTTAAAGCGACACCGTGTGTCGGCGTGGCCTCTTCGGGTCGGTAGAAACGCATGACCATATCGGCGCCGTATGAGATTCCTACCAGGGAACCGCCGTCCATTAGGACATCCTCGATGCTCGAAACGATTCTGCATACCGGCCATGCCCGTAAACGCCTGTGGCAACGGAACGGAGTGAGATTGAGGTAATCTGTTCACCTACAATGTCTCACCGTCTGCCAGGCTCCAATTCGCACATCGCTGGCGTTCCAGTAAACTGGACCTTTCGCATTGTTGAATCTCCATTCGTAGTGCGGCTCGTTATCCAACGCCGGTCGCTTCCTCCCCTTGATTGTCTCACCCACGGCGTACATCAGCTGTGCAGGTTCCCAGCCACGGCGACAATTCCACCAAGGGATAGGTGGGTTTGGCGGGTAGTCGGTGTGGCCAGACTGTGACGAATCGAAGGTGAGCCAACCGTACTTGCTATCGTCGCCGAAATATGAGCTAGCGAGGGCGAGTGGGCCACCGTTGAACCACTGGTTCTGCGAGTGCGAGCTAATGAGCGGTTTGTAGCGACGGAGGGTATTAGGCACGACGGAGCATTCTCCTTCGATGATACCCTGCGCCATTGCATGATACACCGGCCTCCAGTCAACGGGCTCGAAGTCCGGAATGACGCCACCTGCAGCATACGAGTTCTTCAACCCACTCTTATTGACCCACCAGGGATTAGTATCGCCGATCAAGGTCTTCGGCAGAAACGGATACCGTTGGCCGATGAATTTGCCAAATGGACCCGCTGTGTCGATGGTGCCAAACATCTTGATCTGATTCTCATTGCCGTGGGTGAATGAACCCCATGATGGGACCATGCAAAGGCGGATACCATAACTCCATGCAAGTTCGACGACCTGGTCGACGTACGCCCAATACGCCTCGTTCGGCTGCGCTGGGTCCTGGTTGACGAATGGAATCTCTCCTGTCTCTTGGCCTGGCTGCATTGTGCGGTCATTGATGGCGACGACGAGTGCGATGTTGAAACCTTTGGAGGCACGATTCTCTAAGTACTGCCGCGTCTCGTTGAAGGTGAGAGAGCCGAACAAGTTCCAGGCTGTATCGGCTTGCCAGAAAAATGGCTTGCCGTCGCCAGTCTGGAAGAAATGGCCATCGGGTGAGGCATACAGCGCATAGTCTGAGGTGATGTTGGGCCTCGCTGAGGTCTTCAATACGACCCCGCTTAGTGCCGTGAGCCACGCTAGAGAGCGCCACAGAGGTAGGCTCATCTCGAGGCCGAAAGAGTCAAGCACAAGAGCTGTAGGCCGTCGATAATTCGCTGCTTCTTTTAAATGCGTCAGTGCTGCTCTCTGCGGCAGACGGCCCGGTTCGAGGCGGCCGCGAAGAAGCGACACGCCACGAACTCGCCACACGTGACGACTGTGAGAGTGTCAAGAAGTAGTCTATCTGAGGTGGCATTGATTCAGCGTCGGATAAAGTTTCTGTGTCTATTTGCATCTTGCGGCATTGCGAGATAAGCCTGTTCGCGAAGCATTACAATCGGAACACTAAACGGATCGAGCTCGAGCACACAACCTTCTAAAACGAATCGTGACATTCAAGTCGTGTACAAATGAAGTACAGGCTGTCGTTACATACAGTTAGGTGTACAGGGAGCAGGTCGTGATGAGGGCATTGTCATGTGACGGAGGTCGTGAAACGAACCGAGAATGGGACAAAGGTGACAAAAACCCAAAGACGTTATACAACAGATGCTACACAGGGGTAGATGGAGAGTAAATTAAAATCTGAGATGACGTGAGTGGTGGATGATTCATGGGTCGTGTAAGCGGGGTGGACAGGTCGTGGACTGGTGTTCACATTATGACACAGGAGTCGCCCGAGGGCGAGAGCTGTCCAAGCACTTTGACCCACTTGAAACGGGCGTTGCGCTCTTCAATGGGATCGCAGAAAGACAATTCCTCTGCCTCAAGCAGCTGTGTCAGTTCCGCACCTTCGAGTGCGGTCGCAGTACCTGCGGAAACCGCGGCTCGAATCTTCTTGTCGCGGGCAGTACGGGCAGCGTCGGACGCCTGCCATGTCCAGAATGATTTGAATAGCACACGCGACTCGTTGCAGTCGCCTTCTGAATCAAGGAAACGCAATCGCCGCGCGTCCCAACCACGCCAACCGCGGCGGTGGCGAGTATGGGGGTTGAGCTCACGGACGAGGCTGTCACCCGGTAAGCCTCGACAGTCGGAGACGTTGATCTCGGTCCCCTCGTGGCCGTGACGCTTGGCATGTCGACAGAACTCGCGGACAAGTGAGCCGCTAGCGCGAGTTCCATCGACCTCGAGAACACGGAGATGCTTGCACGAACGGATGAGCGCGGTGGCAGCTTCACTCGTGATGCGTCCGCAGGACGACAATATGATATGTTCGAGTCGTTCTCCGGGATACGCGTCGAA
>Ga0247815_10002001_pt1 | contig 15220 bp, 19 predicted proteins | sample UWRJL194509B1_FD_181014 | JGI IMG/M metagenome (GOLD analysis project Ga0247815, IMG submission 181014) | Plant litter microbial communities from Arlington Agricultural Research Station in Wisconsin, United States - UWRJ-L194-509B-1 | ecosystem: Environmental > Terrestrial > Plant litter >...
GTAAGACATCAGGATCTTGCACAGCGCCATGAAGCCGATCACCAGCCCGGCGCCGGCCGACGAGAAGAACATGCCGCCCAGCTCGCGCCGGTGGTCGGCCACGTAGTGCTCGCCGGTGTGGCTGGCGTTCTCGGTGACGTTGCGCGCCAGCAGGTTGATGTTGTCGCGCAGCAGGTCGCTGACCATGTATTTGTTGTTGTGCGCCTCGACCAGTTCCAGCGCCAGCCCGACGGCGGCGCCGCGGCGCGGACACGGCGGCCCCTCGTGCTGCTCGGACGGCGGCGTCGCCATCGCCAGCAGGTTGACCTCGGCCGGCGGGCTCGGCTGCAACTCGCCGCTGACGTCGACCAGGAACAGCAGCTTGCGCATCCGGTCCAGGCTTTGCGACAGCGTTACCAGCAAATAGGTCAGCGCGATGCTGGTGCCCTGGATCAAGGCTTTCTTGCGGATCTTGGCGACCACCACGTCGCACTGGTCCAGCATCACCAGCAGGTGGCGCGCGTCCTCCAGCGCCGCTGCCTCGCCGGCCAGCATGCGCTGGTAGCTGGCGAGGTAGGCGTTGACTTCGACGTTCTGCACCATGAACGGCGACTCGTAGGTCTCCATCTCGGTGTGGAAATTGGTCAGGCGCGGCTCCAGCCCGATGGCGCAGACGCGGTAGGAGAGGGTGCGGATCGCCTCAAGCAAACCCGGCAGCATCAGGTTGCCGCCGCCGGCGGGCGCGCCGGCCGGATGGCACACCACATCGAGCAGCGCCAGCCAGTCGGACGCGGGCACGGCCGCCATCCACAGGTGGTCGGTGCGCTTGTAGACGATCTGGTCGAGCGCTTCGCTCAGGTATTCGCTGCCCAGCGCCGGCGGCAGCATGCGGTAGGCGATGCGGGTTTTCAGTTCGGTGAAGAAGCCGTCGTTCGACAGCACGCCGATCTCGGTGTACAGGCTGGAATGGCGGCGCGAGGCGATCAGGTTGCGGGCGTAGTTGCGCAAGGCGAGCGCGTGCGCGGGATCGCCCTTCAACAGTTGGCAAAGGGTGCGCACATTGGCGGTGGCGCGGGCGCCGTCGTTGGGACGCTTGGGACGCAGGGTGTTGAACAGCTCGACCATCAGGCCGATGTCGCTGCTGTCTGCGTCTATGCGTTCTAAAATATCGAGCATGCAGGAAGCGGAGGACCGCATAGGACAAAGAGGGCAGTATAACTTGCCGGGAGTCACGAGTATGTACGATGGCGAACGTAGATTTCCAAAGCGAAACAATACGTTACGTGATGCTCCGCACAGAGTCCAACGGGCGCGCGGCCTACACTGATCCTATCAATTAACCGATCAGCGATCTCGACTCCGGCTCCATCATGAAACCCACTCTCCTCACCCTGGCGCTGCTGGCGCCCCTGACCGCGATGGCGCAAACGCCATCGCAGGTACAGGTGTACGGCGTGCTGGACGCCGGCGTGGTGGCGGAGCGCGGCTGCGCCGGCGAGTGCGCCAAGACCAAGCTGGACAGCGGCGTCGCCTCCGGTTCGCGGCTCGGCGTGACCGGGCGCGAGGACTTGGGCGGCGGCGCCTCGGCGGTGTACACGCTGGAGGCCGGCATCCTCAACGACACCGGTGCCTCGGACCAGAACGGCACGCTGTTCGGCCGCCAGGCCTATGTCGGGCTGGACGGACCGCTGGGGCTGGTGACCATGGGCCGGCAATACAACCTGGTCTACGAGACGCTGACCGACGTCGCCGATCCCTTCCACGGCGGCATGGCGGGCAGCGCGGCGAACCTGGTCGGCTACACCAACAAACGCTACGACAACACGGTCAAGTACAAGTCGCCGCGCTCGCGCAGCGGCTTTATCGGCTCGGTGATCTACAGCTTCGGCGAATCGCCGTTCAACAGCCGGGTCAACCGCGCCTACGGCGCCACGCTGGGCTACGCCAAGGGTCCTGCCAAGCTGAGCATCACACACCAGCGCAAGGAAAACATGCTCGGCGCCACCGGCACCACGCCGCCGGTCGACCGCTCGGCGCGCAACTCGCTGGTCGGCGCCAACGTCGACTTCGGCAGCTTCGTCGGCTACGCCGCCTACGGCCGCAGCCGCGGCGACGGCAGCTCGCCTTGGAATATGGACAATCCTTATGGCGCGGTGGTGAACACCACGCCGTCCACCGACAGCCGCGACGCGCTGTTCGGCGTCGCTGTGCCGATGGGCGCGGCCACCTTCCTGGCCTCCTATATCCGCAAGGACGATCGCGGCCTGGCCGACCGCGACGCCAGCCAGCTCGCGCTCGGCGTCTCGTACGCGCTGTCCCGGCGCACCGACTGGTACGCCGCCGTCGCCAAGATCCAAAACCGCAACAACGCCGGCTACGCGGTCGGCAACGCCAGCAACGGCGGACGCGGCGACCGCGCCGTCAATGTCGGCCTGAGGCACGCCTTCTAATCGTGCTACATTGCTCGTTTTGGCTATCATCAGGAACGAGCACATGTATCTGACTTACTTCAACGGCGACTGGACCGAAGGCAACACGCCACTGTTCGGCGCGATGGACCACAGCGTCTGGCTGGGATCTTCGGTGTTCGACGGCGCGCGCTCGTTACGCGGCCGCATGCCCGACCTTCGTTTGCATCTGCAGCGCGTGATCACCTCGTCCGAGCGCGTCGGCCTGGTGTGCCCGCTGAGCGTGGATGAGATGGAAAAGCTGGTGCGCGAAGGCGTCGCCAAATTCCCCGCCGACGCCGAGCTGTATGTGCGTCCGCTGGTGTTCGGCACCGACGGCCTGCTGATCCCGGTCGCGGAAAAGAGCGGCTTCGCGCTGACGCTGTTCGACGCGCCGATGCCGGCCTTCACCGGCTTCTCGGCCTGCCTGTCGGAGCTGCTCCGTCCGGGCGCGCTGATGGCGCCGACCGACGCCAAGGCGTCGGCGCTATACGTCAACAGCACCAAGGCGCTGCGCGAAGCCAAGCATCGCGGCTTCGACAACGCGGTGGTCTGCGACGGCGACGGCAACGTGGCCGAGTTCGCCACCGCCAATCTGTTCTTCGTCACGCCGGACGGCAAGGTGGTGACGCCGGTGCCGAACGGCACTTTCCTGTCGGGCATCACCCGCGCCCGCGTGATCGAGTTGCTGGCCAAGGAGGGCATCGAGGTCGAGCAGCGTTCGGTGCGTCCGGAGGAGCTGGAAAGCGCGGTCGAGATCTTCAACACCGGCAACTACGGCAAGGTCACGCCATGCGTGCGCTACGAATCGCGCAGCCTGCCTGTCGGCCCGATCGCCACGCTGGCGCGCGACCGCTACATGGCGTTCTCGGATACCCAGTAATCACTTGGGCTTCGCCGGGCAGGTGGCGGACAGCCAGCGCCCGGTCGATTCGACGGTCGCTTGCTGCGGGCCGACGCCGCTGCTGTTGCTGATGTCCATGGTCATGGTGTAGGCGTTGTCGCCCTGGAAGCGGATCCGTCCCTTGCCGCTGGAGACCGGATCGGTGCAGGCGAACGAGAAGTTCAGGCCGTCGGATACCTGGTCCTGCTTCGATGTGCACTTGCCTTTCTGGTTCAGCGGCAGCTCCTTCCTGGCGATCATCTCCGGCGTGACGCAGCTGGTCAGCAGCATGCCGCCATCGGCGCCTTGTTTCGGCATCGACATGCCGTTCTGCGCCATCATCGCCTCCATCTTCTGGCGTTGCTCCGGCGGCATGGCCGCCATCATTTGCATGGCTTGACTCAGCCCCTGGTCGGTCTGGGCGTTGCCGGTCTTGACCTTGCTGTTCGATTCCCACAAGCCGGGCTTGATGTTGGTTTGCGCGTGCGCCTGGACGGCGGCCAGCAGGGCCAGCGTGATTGCTAATCGTTTCATATCGTCTCCCGAAAAACACAGCATAAACCAATTCGCCATGAAAAAACGGCGCGCCACCCAAGGGTGACGCGCCGTCGTTCATGGTCGCGGGAAGCTATACGCCGCGGCCGCTAATCAGGCGCAGCAGCACCATGATGATGGCGACCACCAGCAGGATGTGGATGAAGCCGCCGATGGTGTACGACGTGACCAAGCCCAGCAGCCACAGGATAAGCAAAACTACAGCGATGGTATAAAGCATGTTTCTCTCCTCGGGTTGTATTGCGACGTCCACTGTGGGCATCGTTCACGATGTCGAACTCGTTGTCTTGTTCGTATCTTGAGTTCATTATGAACGTGGCAAGTCGTTCCATCTGTACGCTGCCGTACGTTAATCCTTAGTCGATCGAACGCAGTTGGCCTTTGACCACGCGCACCGCGTCGCCCGAGCGCCACGCCGGCTGCGACGATTGGCTGATGGTGCGTTTGCCGCCGTTGTCCATGCGCACCACGACATTCCAGGTGTGGGTGGTTTTCATATTGCCTTCGATCTGGTTGCCGGCCACCGCGCCGCCGACCGCGCCGGCCACCGTCGCGATTTGACGGCCGTGGCCGCTGCCGACCTGGTTGCCCAGCAAGCCGCCCAGGATCGCGCCGCCGGCCGCGCCGACGCCGCTGCCTTGCGGACGATGCTCGACCGAACGCACCGATTCCACCACGCCGCAATTCGAGCAGGCGGCCGGAGCTTGTTGCGCCACCGGCTGCGGCGCCTGGCCGGCCAAGTCGCCGTTGCCGTTCCCGGCGACGGGCATCGCGGCGGCCACGGCGGGAGCGGGCGCGGCGTTGTTGTAAGCGGCTTGCTGCGCCGGTACGGACGACAGCTGGCCCGGCATCGGCGCCGCGCCGGGCACGGTGCCGCTGGCGGTCGAGGTCGGCAGCCAGCCGAGCATGGCGGCGCTGCCGACGCCGCAGAACAGGACCACCGCGACGGCGGCGATCACCATGATCGGATGGATGGAGCGGGTGGTGTTGGGCGTGTTCATGAGGAATCCTTTTTGATGATGGGGATGATGCATTACACCGCATATTTTCCTATGAGACATGTTCTACCTCCGTGCGTCATCGTACATACAGGGTAAATCATTGCTATTACGCTCGTCTCATGCATACTCATCTCTCAAATTCTCTCGACGAAGACCGCTCGCAGCTGCGGCAGGCGCACAATCGCCTGCTGGCCAGCCTGCCGGAGGACGATCAAAGCCAGCTCGCGGCGGTCAGCAAGGTGGTGCGCGTCGAATCCGGCGAGGTGTTGTACGAGCCGGGGCAGGCGATGCGCTACGTCTATTTTCCGGTGGATTGTTTGATCTCCTTGCTGGCGGTGGCCGAGGGCCGCATGACGCTGGAGGTCGGCTCGATCGGGCGCGAAGGCATGCTGGGCGCGTCTGTTGTGCTCGGGCACGAGCTGGCGCAGGTGAGGGCGGTGGTGCAGCGCACCGGTCGGGTCAACCGTATCGATGTGGTCGACTTCGTCGCCGAGTTCCGGCGGATGGAATCGCTGCATCGACTGTTGCACCGCTATACCGACGGCCTGTTGTCGCAGGCGATACAGATCGCCGTCTGCAGCCGCTTCCACGTGCTGGAGGCGCGGCTGGCGCGGTCGCTGCTGATCACGCGCGACCGGCTGCAATCCGAAAAATTCCACCTGACCCACGAGTTCCTGGCGCATGCGCTGGGCGTGCGGCGCGTCGGCGTCACCAAGGCGGCCAGCGCACTGCAAAATCAAAAGCTCATCAGCTACAGCCGCGGCAACATCGAGATCCTCGATTCGGCCGGCCTGGAAGCGGTGTCTTGCCGCTGCTACGAACTGGTCAAGGACATCTGATCTTAATCCGGGGTCAGGTCCAAAAACTGGACACGGCCCCTACCGTAGCGGTGGCTACGGTAGGGGCCGTGTCCAGTTTTTGGACCTGACCCCGGATTGCCCCAATTGAAAAGGGCTCCATCGCGGTGATCGCCGCGATGGAGCCCTTCTTAATTTGGCGTCGAATTAACGCGGTGGCTTTTGCACTTGATTACCGATCACGCCGCCGACCGCCGCGCCACCGACCGCGCCGACCGCGCTACCGCCGGTCAGCACCGAGCCCGCCACCGCGCCCACGCCGGCGCCAACCGCCGTGTTGCGATCCTGATTCGACATGCCCGCGCATGCGCTCAGACCCAGGGTTGCCGCGACGATGGCGGCGGTCGATGCGATATGTTTGATGTTCATGTTGTTCTCCTCTGGCAGGTTGGGCGCGGTATTGCGCCTTCACCAATGTCTCCAGATTACGGCAGACCGCGAACCGATTCTGTTCGACACCGCACTTAGAAGAAATGTTACTTGGGAGCAGGCGCCACCGGCTTGCCGCCCGCCTGCGCGATCAGGGCTTGGCAGCCGCTGCTCTCGCCGCCGGCGGTGTTGACCAGCGGCAGGATCGCGGCGAACGGCGCCACCATCGCCAACGCCAGCGCGCCGCCCGCGCGCAACGCCATCACGCCCTTGTCGATGCTGACGTCCGGATCCTTGAACGTGCCGCGCACATAGATCGGCGCCCGCAACGAAATCACCCGCATGCTCTTGGCGTCCGGCTTGAGCGTCAGGTCCAGTTTCTCGTTGCCGAGATTGACCGTGCCGGCGATGTCGATCCGCGCCTCCGAGGTGTCGACCACGAACAGCCGCGATCGCATCAAGCCGTCGCGCACCGCGAAGTCGGTGACCATGCAGTTGAGCTTGACCTGCTTGTCGCCGACCACCTTGGTCAGCACCACGCTGCCGATGTTGAGTCCCATCTCCTCCAGCAACAGCTTGCTGACGCTGCCTTCGTTGATGACGCCCTTGAACTCGCCGTTGGACGCGCCCAGCAGCCCGGCCACCGAATTGCCGGTGGCCGACAGCGAGACATCGGCGTTGACCTCGCCCACCGTGGCCTGCATGCCGTCGAACTTGGGGAACAGCTGCTTGAGCTGCAGATGGCGCGCCTCCGCCTTGAGCTCGGCGCGGATGGCGCGGGCGTTGATCTTGCCGCTGCCGTCGAGCATGACGTTGGAGGCGAAGCGGCCGCCGGCGATGTCGAAGTTCATCGGCGTCAGCGACAGCACGCCGTCCTTCATGTGGATCATGGTGTCGAGGTTGTGGATCGGCAGGTCGCGCTCGCGCGTGATGCGCTGGGCCTTGAAACCGACGTCGGCGTCGAGCGCGGTCCAGCGCTCGGTGCGGAACGCCTCCACCGGCAGTACCCTGTTGCCCGGCTGGACTTCCTCGGCGCCGCGCGCCTTGCGGCTGGCGCTGGAGTCGGCGCCGATCAGCGGCCCCAGGTCGGCGATCTGCAGCAGCGTCGAGCGCACCGCGCCGCTCAGCAACGGACGCGGCCTGGTGGCGTCGTAGTCGAGCTTGCCCGCGATGTCGCTGCTGCCGACCTTGCCGGTGAATTGATCGTAGATCCAGTGGCCGCCGTTCGCGCCGATGCTGCCGGTCAGGTGGCCCTCGGTGGAGAAGGGCGGCGTTTCCGGCAACAGCACGCCGGTCAGCCCGTACAGCCGCGCCATGCTGGGACCGGAGATCTTGAGCCGCATGTCGAGCGCGGTCAGCGCGGCCGGCTTGGTCAGCGTGCCGGTGATGCCGATGCGGGTGCCGCCCACGTCGAGGTCGGCCATCAACGGGAAGGGCGCGGTCTGCTGTTGCAGCGACAGCACCGCGCCGGCCTTGCCGCCGCCCTGGATGTCCTGGCCGTTCCACTTGCCGCGCAAGCGCCACGACACGCCGTAGGTCGGGTCGCCGCCGATGGTGTCGACCTCGGCGCCGGCGTCGACGTGGGTCATGGCGTCGATATAGCGCACCGTGCCTTTGGTGAAGACCACCCGCCGCACATCGAGTTTCCACCGCGACGGCTGGTCGTCGCGCTTGAAGGTCCAATTGTTGCGGCCGTCGGCGTCGCGCTGCAACAGCAGCGACGGATTGTCGAAGCGCAGCACCGGCACCGTGATTTTGTTTTGCAGCAGGCCCAGCGGATCGACGGCGAAGGCGAACTGGCCGACGCTGGCCATTTCCGTCGGCGCCTTCATGCCCTTGGGATTGCCGATGTGAACGTCCCTGGCGATCAGGTGCGGCAGTGGCAGGTAGTCGCGCCAGGTGCGGTCGGCGCCGCTGTTGCCTTGTTGCGCCCAAGTCAGCGACAGCTCGCCGCGGATATCGAATGGGCGCTCGATCGCCGCGCCGATCTTGTCGTTGAGCCAGGGCCGCGCCTTGTTCCAGTCGTAGTTGCTGATCACCACCACGGCGACGACGGGAACGGCGATGACGACGCCGGCGGCGATGATGGCGATGCGGGTGCGGCGGGAAATGGACATGGCGGAATCTTTTTATAGTAGTGACATCATTCTACACAGTCCGCCGCACCGATCCAGTGTGCGGCACCGTACTGAATGCCCCAGCACAAAAGTCTATAACGTTATCTGTCCGATCAAATTAATCAAGGAGAAAAATAATGATGACCATCAAACGAGTTCAAATGTTATGCGGCGCCGCGGTGCTGTTGGGTCTGGCGGCTTGCGCCAGCGACAAAGCGCCCGCGACCGCCGATGTGGCCGTGTCCCGCGCAGCACTGGCCAACGCCACCAGCGCCGGCGCCGCCGACCTGGCCCCGGTCGAGATGCAATCGGCCCGCGAAAAACTGATGCGCGCCAACCAGGCGCTGGCCGCCAAGGACTACAAGACCGCGCAAGACCTGGCGACCCAGGCTTCGGCCGACGCGCAACTGGCGCAAAGCAAGGCTAATTCCGCCAAGGCCACCAGCGCCGCCGACGAGCTGCAGCAGAATATCCGCATGCTCCGCGATGAAGTCAATCGCGCCAACGCCAACAGCACCACCCAACAATAATCCGGAGATTACATCATGAAAAAACTGCACCTGATCCCTACCGTGTTCGCGATGTCGGTCTTCTTCGCCGCTTGCAGCACCACCCCGACCACCACCAGCACGCTGGACCAAGCGCGTGGCGACTTCGTCGCGGCGCAGGGTAACCCAACCGTCGCCGCCAGCGCGCCGGTCGAATTCAAGGCCGCCGCCGACGCGCTGGACCGCGCCAACGCCGCCGCCGCCAAAAAAGAAAGCCTGGCCGAGATCGACAAGCTGGCGTATATCGCCAAGCAAAAGATCGCCACCGCCCAGGAAATCGCCAAGCAAAAACAAGCCGAGGCTGATGTCGCCAACGCCGGCCGTCAGCGTGATGAGATCCGCCTGGAAGCCCGCACCGCCGAAGCCAACCAGGCCCGCAGCGCCGCCGACAAGGCACGCATGAGCGCCGAGGAAGCCAAGGCCCAGGCCGACGCAGCCCGCATGCAAGCGGAAGCCGCCACCAATTCGGCGCGCGACGAGCAAGCCAAGAACGCCGCGCTGCAACAGCAACTGGCCGACCTGCAAGCCAAACAGACCGAACGCGGCCTGGTGGTGACCTTGAGCGACGTGCTGTTCAACGTCGACCGCGCCGAGCTGAGCGCCGAAGGCATGCGCACCGCGCAAAAACTGGCCGACGTGCTGCTGCAGGAACCGCAGAACGCCGTGTTGATCGAAGGCTTCACCGACAGCACCGGCTCGTCGTCGCACAACATGGAGTTGTCGCAGCGCCGCGCCGAGTCCGTGCGTAACGCGCTGATCGGCCTGGGCGTGAAAGGCGACAAGATCGCCACCCGCGGCTATGGCGAAGCGTTCCCGGTCGCCGCCAACACCGACGCCGGCAGCCGCCAGCTGAACCGCCGCGTTGAAATCGTGCTGTCGCAGAACGGCGCGCCGATCGCCAACCGTCGTTAATTTTTAAAGGAAGATATCATGGCTGAATCCAACCCCACCCATCCGGCAGGCATCGATGTAGAAGCCATCCGCGCCGCCGCCCGCAACCTGCAAGACGGTCCGGTCACGGCCGGCTACCAGGGCGACCGCGCGGCCGTCGTCGAAATGTTGAACGGCGCGCTGGCCACCGAGCTGGTCTGCGTGCTGCGCTACAAGCGGCATTACTACACGGTCAGCGGCCTGCAGAACGGCCCGATCAAGGCTGAATTCCTGGAGCACGCCGAGCAGGAACAGGAACACGCCGACTGGCTGGCCGAGCGGATTGTTCAATTGAATGGACAACCTGATTTTAATCCGGCAACATTGCTCGCGCGTAGCCATGCCGAGTATGATGCTTCCGAGGACGTGCAATCGATGGTCAAGGCCAATCTGATCGCCGAGCGCGTCGCGATCGAATCGTATCGCCAGATGATCGAAAAAATCGGTGATTCGGATCCGACCACGCGCCACTTGTTGATCAAGATCATGGCGGTCGAGGAAGAGCACGCCGACGATATGCGTGATCTGCTGGAATAATCGCTTTACGCCGAATTGCTGTACAGTTTTCACACCACAACCAAAAACAGGAGTTTCATCATGCTGGAACAAAACATTAGCACCGTAAATAACGACGTGAAAACTCTGGTGAAAGATGCGCAGGCATTGTTTACCGCTGCCACCGCGCTGACCGGTGAAAAAGCCGAAGAACTGCGCGGCCGCGGCATGCGCGCGCTGGACACCGCCCTGGTCAAGGCCCACGAAGCCCAGGCCAGCGCCTTGGCCGCCGGCAAGGAAGCCGCCAAGCACGCCGATGAATACGTCAAGGAAAACCCATGGCGCTCGATCGCCGCGGCGGCCAGCATCGGCCTGCTGATTGGCGTGATCATCGGCCGCAAGTAATCCATCGTGGCAAACGCTGACGAAGCTACCCGTCCGCCGGGCCTGATCGCGTCGCTGGGTCTGGTGACCCGCAACGCGCTCGGCCTTTTATTGTCGCGGCTGGAACTGGCGGCGCTGGAGTTGTCGGAGGTGCGCAACCACCTGCTGCAACTGGTGCTGGTGTTCGCGCTGGCCATCGCCGTCGGCAGCCTGGCGCTGATCTACGCGACGGTGACCATCGTCTGGCTGGCCTGGGCGGTGATCGGTTGGGTCATCCTGCCGATCATCACCGGCGTGTTCCTGCTGATCGCCGTCGCGCTGGTCTTGTACGCGCGCGGTCTGATCCGTGGCGGCAAGCTGTCGATGCCGGCGACCATGGCGGAGCTCAAGTCCGACCGCGACATGTTGTTGTAAGGAGAGGCGATGAGCAAACAAACCGAAGCGGCCGAACTGGACGCCGAGAAAAAACGCCTGATCCGCGAAGGCGAGCTGTATCGCATCAAGGTCGTGCACTCCAAGGCGCTGGTCGGCAACGCGCTGCATCCGGACGCGCTGTTCCATGGCGCGGTCGACCATGCGGTCGGCATGGCCCGGGCGCGCATCGGCGGCCTGGTGCAGCCGGGCGGGCTGGGCGCCGCGATGAGCGGGTTCAACATCAAGTCGCTGCTGCCGTATGCGATGACGGTGGGCTCGTTCGTGGTGCGCAAGCGCCTGATCAAGCCGGTCATCGGCATCGCGCTGGTGGCGGGCATTGGCGTCACCTGGCTGATGCGGCGCAAGAGTCCGGTCGAACAGACCGAAGAAGAAACGTTTTGAGCACGCCTCCCAACCCGCTCAATCCCGCCGGCCTGCGCATCGTGTTGGTCCTGCAGGGAGGGGGCGCGCTGGGGGCGTATCAAGCCGGCGTGTTCCAGGCGTTGCATGAGCACGGCCTGGCGCCGGACTGGATCGTCGGCACCTCGATCGGCGCCATCAACGCCGCCATCCTGGCCGGCAATCCCCACGAAACCCGATTATCGCGGCTGCGCCAGTTCTGGCAGGGCATCGCCCATCGCGACGGTGTCGACATGCGTCACCTGTCCGATCCGCAACGCCGCTCCAACATCTTGCTGCAAACCTGGGATACGCTGCTGCGCGGCGTGCCCGGCTTCTTCTCGCCCCGTTTGTTCAGCCCGTTCGCGGCCGGCGCGGCGGTGGCGCCGGAGGAGGCCAGCTTCTACGACACCGCCGAGTTGCGCGACACGCTTAACCAGCTGGTCGATTTCGATTATCTGAACGCGCCGGGCGGCATCCGCCTGACCGTCAACGCGCTCAAGGTCACCTGCGGCACGTTGCGCGGCTTCGACAACCGTGAACAAACCCTGCACGCCGACCACATCCGCGCCAGCGGCGCCTTGCCGCCGGGCTTCCCGCCGGTGCGCATCGATGGCGATCTGTACTGGGACGGCGGCCTGTATTCCAACACCCCGCTCGAAACCGTGCTGGACGATAGTCAGCAGGTCGACACGCTGTGCTTCATGGTGGACTTGTGGAGCGCCGACGGCGAGGAACCATCGACGCTGGACCAGGTGCAGACGCGGCAGAAGGACGTCACCTTCGCCTCGCGCTCGCGGCGCCATCTGGACGATTACGTCGCCACGCACCGGATGCGGCAAAAGCTGCGCGAGATGTACCGGGCGCTGCCGGCCAAGTCCAGGACCGAGCAGACCGCGCGCGAGCTGGAAGCGCTGGGCTGCGGCAGCACGCTGCACGTGGTGCGCCTGCCGTACGCGGGACGCGACTGGAATATGGCGGCCAAGGACATTAATTTTTCAGAAGGTTCGATGCAGTGGCGCTGGGACCAGGGCTATCTGGATGCGCAGCGCGCCATCAAGGCCGCCGGCTGGCTGAGTTTTGTCAGCGAAGACACGCCGCTGGTGGTGCACGAGTTGCCACCGCTGGAAGTGAGCGCGCCGGAAAAGGAACGGGCCGCCTGAGTCGGCGGCCCGGTGGCCTCAATGGTTTTGCGCCACGATCTGCGGCGCGTTAGCGAGGTCGCGCTGGTAGGTGTCCTGCGCTTCCTTCATGCAGCCGGCGCGTTCCGCGGCGGCGCCTTTCTTGCACGCCAGCCTGGCCTCGGCCAGCGCGGCGCCGATCTCCTTGCGCAGCGTGCGCATCCGCGCCGCCTCGGTCGTGTCTTCCTGATGCCAGCGGGCCGGATCGCCTTTAGCGATTTCCTGCTGCTGCAACTGGACGTTCTGCTGTGGCGTAGTGTCCTGCGCTTGCGCGGCAAGCGCCGCGCAAGCCATCATCACGCCGAGTACGATGCGATGCGTCATGAGGTTCTCCCTTTTTACAGCCGGCCGGTGAGCAGCATGATCAGCAGGATCACGACGATCAGGCCGGTGATGCCGCTAGGCGCGTAGCCCCAGCTACGGCTGTGCGGCCAGGTTGGCAATGCGCCGATCAGCGCCAAAACCAGAATGATCAGAATAATGGTACCCATAATTTTTCTCCCGCTTTATAAATTGTTTTAAATTGTTTTAACTGTTACTGGTCCGGCGCCGGATGCATCAATAGCGGTACAGGCGGCCGTCGACCAGGCGCACGCGGTTGCCCACGCGCAGATCGTAGACGCTGTCCTGGTTGACGACGCGGTAGTCGCCGTTATCCATGCGCACGCTGATCTTGTATTGCTCTTGCGGTTGGTTGCGGTTGTCTTCGACCTTGTTGCCGACGACTGCGCCGCCGACTGCGCCGGCCACGGTGGCGGCGGTGCGGCCGCTGCCGGAACCGACCTGGTTACCCAGCAAAGCGCCGACCAGGCCGCCCGCGACGGCGCCGGCGCCGCTGGTGCCGGACCTGGTTTGGATGATCTCGATCGATTCGATGCTGCCGTAGCTGGCGGCATCCTGGCTCATGCGGCCGATAGGTTCTTGTGCTTGATTGTTGCTGGCGCAGCCGCTGACAACGGCGACACCGGCGAAGAGCGCCGCGAGGGCGGCCGAGCGGGTAGTGGAGCGTTTCATATTGTCCTCCTGAAAAAGTGTGAGTCCAGAATAAACATTAGGCAACGCAAGGTCTGTGCGCTTGCGCACCTATTCGTGCGCCGGCGTTTTGGCTCCAATATCGAGGTGTGTACGGTACCGTACAGAGACTTGTCGGCAACAGGCGTAAAACGTCTACATCGGTAGCAGAGACGTCGAAACGTCCCGCTGGCTGACAAACTCATTGTTTAATAACTCCAAGGAGAATCGCCATGAAAATCGCACATAAAATCGCTACTGCCCTGTTCACCGTATCGCTGCTGGCAACCGCCGGCTGCGCCTCGACGTCCAATAAAGAAGGCACCGGCGAGTATGTGGATGACTCCGTCATCACCACCAAAGTAAAGGCCAGCATCTTCAACGAGCCTAGCCTGAAAACGACGGAAATCAATGTCGAAACCTTCAAAGGCACCGTGCAGCTGAGCGGCTTCGTTGCCCAGCCTGGCGACATCGCCAAAGCCGGTGAAGTGGCGCGCGGCGTCAAAGGCGTGACGGCCGTGAAAAACGACCTGCACGTCAAGTAATATACCCAGTTCCGCCAGCCGGCGCGCCATGCTCATCGAGTATGCCGCGCCGGCATTTTTTTTGTGAGCCATCATGAATCAGCCTGTCGATCTTCCCCGGACTAATGCGCAGGCGGTCAGCGCCGAAGGCGACGTTCCCCGCGTCCCGGCGTCCGCGCCTGGGCCCGACGCTACCGCCGCCGCTCGCGAGCTTCCCCGAATTCCCCTGCACGTCAACGCGCGCGGCCTGGCGCTGGGCGTGATCGCCACCGTGGCCTTCGTCTGGGCGCTGCAATGGTCGCGTAATTTCCTGGTGCCGCTGCTGCTCGGCATCCTGATCACCTATACCCTCAGTCCGGTAGTGTGCTGGCTGGAGCGGCGCCGCATCCCGCGCGTGCTCGGCGTCACGTTGGTGACCGCCGCCATCCTGTGCGGCTCGGTGCTGACGATCGACAAAGTGCAGGGCGAGTTCCAATCCATCGTCGACGAATTGCCGAACGCCGGGCACAAGCTGTCGCGGCTGTTGTCGGAGCGCCTGCACGGCGGCGGGCCGAGCGCGTTGCAGCGCCTGCAGGACGTCGCCACCGAATTGCAGCAAGCCACCTCCAGCGCGCAGGAGCGCCGCGCCGCCCGCCGCGCCGTCGCGGCCTCCACACCGCCGGACACGATCCCGGTCATGGACTGGGTCTGGGCCGGATCGCGCGGCGTGATGACCTTCCTCAGCCAATCGACGATGGTGATCTTTCTGGTGTTCTTCCTGCTGCTGTCCGGCGACACCTTCAAGCGCAAGCTGGTCAAGCTGACCGGGCCGTCGCTGAGCAAGAAGAAAATCACCGTGCACATCCTGGAGGACATCAACACCTCGATCCAGAAATACATGCTGATGCTGCTGTCGACCAACGTCATGCTGGCGTTGTTGATGTGGGTGGCGCTGCGCTGGATCGGGCTGGAGAACGCCGGCGCCTGGGCCATCGTCGCCGGGCTGCTGCACTTGATGCCGTACTTCGGGCCGCTGCTGATCATGGTCGCGACCGGCATCGTCGCCTTCCTGCAATTCGAATCTGTGAAGATGAGTTTGCTGGTGATGGGCGCCTCGCTGGGCATCGCCACGGTGGTCGGCACCGTG
>Ga0247815_10002002_pt1 | contig 15218 bp, 19 predicted proteins | sample UWRJL194509B1_FD_181014 | JGI IMG/M metagenome (GOLD analysis project Ga0247815, IMG submission 181014) | Plant litter microbial communities from Arlington Agricultural Research Station in Wisconsin, United States - UWRJ-L194-509B-1 | ecosystem: Environmental > Terrestrial > Plant litter >...
GAGCGCACAGAGATTTACGCCTGCGGCGTTTTTTGTACTTACCGCTGACAATATAAGCTTGCAAATTAAAATTCAGTAGGCTTTTAGCCCCGATAGAAGCGGTATCCCGCCGACCAGAGGGAGACGGATATAGCGTATAGCGGGCGCGGCCTTGCTGAAATGCGCCTGCAACGGCTGCTGCTTATATATAGGTGTAAATTATTAGTGAGGGAGTTAATGGTATCTATTGATTTTTTATTTCTCTTATTTAATACGTAAACATAACGGTAAAATTTTAAAAGAGAGCAATACTTATCATTTAGTAAGAATATTCTAATATTTTTCGTAATTTTAATTTACCTTACACAATATTATAAGGTAAAATAAATTATAAGGAACCAGTAAATCAAAATTAATGAAAAAATTTAATGTCTTATCATTAGCAGCAGTTATCGTATTTTTAACAGCGTGCGGAGGAAAATCTTCCAGCGAAACGGCTCCTGCAGAGGAACAGCAGGTGGCAGAAAAGCATGGAGAAGTATTAGCGGTAAACCTGGAAACATCTAAAGTTGACTGGAAAGCTTTTCATAAAGGAGGTTTTGCACCACGCTGGGGTACATTAGCTATTAAATCGGGCGAAGTATCATTAGAGGGCGAAGAGCTAACAGCCGGCGACTTTGTTATAGACATGAAATCACTTAAGGTAAATCCTGCATCTGTAACAGAGAAAGATAAAAAACATACAGATTTAGAGGAGCATTTAAAGAACGCTGACTTTTTTGATGTTGAGAAAAACCCTACTGCCGATTTTAAGATTACAAAAGTTAGCAACTTAGATACTCCTGCTAAAGATGCTGTAGAAGGAGCTAACAAAACTATAAGTGGTAACCTTACCCTTAAAGGAAAAGCTCTTAATGTTACTTTCCCGGCAAAAGTTACAGTAGCAAATGGCGAAGCTACAATTTTAGCTAAATTTACTGTTAATCGTTCTGATTGGGACATTAAATTTGGTACTTCTGAAGCTGATCCTGCCGAATGGATGATTAGTAAAGATATTGAAATTGGTGTGGATGTAAAAGCGGCAAAAAAATAAAGATTTTTATAAAAACTTTTAAAGCTCCTGTTAAACAAACGGGAGCTTTTTAGTTTTATTCACGTAACAGGCTAAAAGGCCAGCGCAAGACATTATATGTAATAGTGTTTTTTTATTCTTGGTTATTTTTTGTTTGTCAAAATAGTTTCTCCACATTTTATAAATACAATAGGAGTAATAATTTAATTTATTCACCTATTAAATAAGTGCTCCTGCCCAAATGATCCGGTGGTGCCAGTGCCGTTGTAGTGTTATGTATTACTATCTTAGGACTGGACACAAACTAAAAACAAAAAACCCTTCAAATTACTTGAAGGGTTTTCTTACCATTTGTAGCGAAGACGGGAGTTGAACCCGTGACCTCAGGGTTATGAATCCTGCGCTCTAACCGACTGAGCTACCTCGCCATTTTATTGAGCTATTCTGCGCCTCAATGCGGGTGCAAATATAAAACATTATTTAAAATCTGCAAATAAAATTTTACAAAAAAAATTATTTTATCAAATGCTTTTTTTAGAATGTTAATTATTATATATTTCCGAAAATTTTTACACCAATGGACGAAAAAATTAAGTACGAACTTGAATTCCCGATAACTTCATCGCCTCAGCTTTTATATCAATATATATCAACTCCATCAGGATTGTCTGAATGGTTTGCAGACAACGTTAATTCTCGCGGAGAGTTTTTTACATTTATATGGGATGATACTGAGGAGAAAGCAAGGTTGTCTTCTAAAAAAAGCGGGGAGAAAGTTAAGTTCCGTTGGATAGACGAGGAAAATAATGATGGCGATTATTATTTTGAACTGCGCATTCTTGTAGACGAAATTACTAAAGATGTATCTTTAATGGTGGTAGACTTTGCCATAGAAGATGATATGCGGGAGTCTAAACAGTTATGGGAAAACCAGATATCCGACTTAAAGCATGTTTTAGGTTCTGTTTAAAACATTCATTTAATTACAGTATATTTGCCCTGAATTTTTCAGGGCTTTTTTTATGATCAATTATAACGGCAGCATTGTTGCCGAAACTCATATCTCTATACATCAAAACAGGGCTTTCCTTTATGGGGATGCTATTTTTGAAACACTTAAAGTTTTAGACAATAAGGTACTTTTTCTTGAAGACCATTATTTTCGCCTTATGGCATCGCTGCGAATTGTACGCATAGAAATACCCATGAACTTTACTATGGAGTATATGGAAGAGCAGGTTATAAACTTAATTAATGCCCTTCCCCCAGCTGCATCTTTTCGTGCCCGTATTACTTTTTTCAGGAAAGAGGGTGGCCTTTATTTACCATTTACTAACGACGCTGAGTTTATTATTACTGCCGAAGCTATAGACACCCCCCTCTACACCCTTAATACAGCCCCGTACGAGGTAGAATTGTTTAAGGACTACTATGTAACGAAGCAATTGCTATCTACGCTTAAAAGCACCAATAAAATGGTACAGATAACCGGCAGCATTTTTGCCCATGAAAATGGCTACAATAATTGCCTTGTTATTAACGATGATAAAAATGTGGTGGAAGCCCTTCAGGGAAATTTATTTATGCTTACAGGCAGTAAACTGGTTACACCTCCATTATCTGATGGGTGCCTTAACGGTATTATGCGTAAACAAATAATAGCATTAGCAAGTAAAGTAGAAGGACTGGAAGTTGCAGAGGCATCTATATCTCCGTTTGACCTTCAAAAAGCCGACGAGTTGTTTATAACTAATGTTATTACGGGAATACAGCCTGTTACAAAATACCGCAAAAAAGAATTTGGCAACGCAACTGCTGCCGAATTATTAAAAAGGCTAAACGCAAAAATAAGGTTCAGTTAGTTTAATGCAGGGTTCTCAGGCGCATTGCTCCATATAAGATAGTCGCCGCCAAGTTCCATAATTTTTTCTTTCCAGAAAGAAGTGCTTGATTTACCTATAATCTTATTATTATACCTGTTTTCAGATATTATCCAGGAGTTTTCTTCGAGTTCATCTTCAAGCTGGTGGGCATTCCATCCGCTGTAGCCTAAAAAGAAACGTATATTATTCTTTTTTATGAGTCCGTTATTTATAAGGTCTTTGGTAGAATCAAAATCGCCCCCCCAATAAATACCATTAGATATCTCTATACTGCCGGGTATAAGTTCTGGTATATTGTGTATAAAATACAAATTGTCCTGTTCTACAGGCCCGCCATTATATATTTTAAAACTGGCCCTTATCTCGGGGATAAGGTCGTTTATAGAATATCCTAACGGTTTATTTAGTATGAAGCCTACAGAGCCCTCGTCGTTATGATCGGCAAGCAATACTACCGACCTGTTGAAAGACTGATCTCCGATAGTAGAAGGTTCTGCAACGAGCAAGTGGCCTTTTTTAGGTTTAAGTGAAATCATCTTCTTACAATTTGAAATAAATTTAACTAAAAAAACGTCGCTACCAAAAATATTCACAAAGATTTAAAAAAAAAGCTTCCCGAAACCGAGAAGCTTTAACTTATAAACCAATAATTGTTACATTATTTTGTATTTACGTGCGCATCAAGTTCTGCACCCGGCTTAAATTTTACTACATTTTTAGCAGCAATTTTTATCGAATCTCCAGTTTGAGGATTTCTACCTTCTCTTGCAGCCCTGTTAGAAACTGAGAAAGAACCAAAACCTACTAAAGAAACCCTGCCACCTTTGTTAAGCGCTCCACTCACGTGGTCTACAAAAGATTCAAGTGCTTTTTTAGCAGCCCCTTTAGATATCCCTGCATCTGCAGCTATTGCGTCGATTAATTCTGATTTGTTCATAATACCTGTAATTAATTGTTTGGTTAAAAATTATTGTTTTTTTAATTTCCTGTTATACAAATTTAACAGGAATTACAAACCATGCAAGTTTTTTCTGCATTTTTCATTTTAATTGTTGATAACTTTTTTTATTATGTTAATAATCTCACTTATTTAGTGATAATATTATAATAAAATGAAGTTTTCGTATTACAAAGCTACAGCATTCTCTGTAAAAGCCATACCATTTAACAGTTCGTTAGCACTCATTTTACGCCTTCCGGGCATTTGAAGGCTCAATATGGTAATAAAACCGTCGCTTACCGCTACCCTAATCTCCTTTTTATCAGCAATTACAGTACCTGCAACAAGATTGTGCCCTGCTGCAAAAAAGCTGGTTTCATAAATTTTTACACTAAGTTCTTCTTCCTTATCTTTTATAAAACACCATGCCGCAGGATACGGGCTAAGGCCGCGCACAAGGTTAAAAATTTCCTGTCCCGGCTTAGTCCAGTCTATTTTACAATTATCCTTATTTAGCTTATAGGCTGTTTTGATATTATCATTTACCGGTTGAATGGTAGTTTGCACATTACCTGCTTGTATAAGCGTCAAAGTTTTTATAACAGTATCTTTTCCCAGATCCATAAGGCGGTCATGCAGCTCTCCTGCACTTTCATTAGCACCAATTTCAGTTTCTGCTCGCAGTATCATGGCACCGGTATCTATTTTATCGTCTATAAAAAAAGTAGTTACACCGGTAGTTTCTTCGCCATTAATAACCGCCCAGTTTATAGGGGCAGCACCACGGTATTGTGGCAGTAACGATGCATGCAGGTTAAATGTACCCAGCTTAGGCATACGCCAAACAACCTCCGGCAGCATCCTGAATGCCACCACCACCTGAAGGTTAGCTTCGAGGCTTCGCAATTCGGCTAAAAAACCCTCGTCCTTTAGGTTTGTTGGCTGCAATAGTTTCAGGTTGTTTTCAAGGGCGTATTCTTTTACAGCAGAGTATTTTACTTTTTGTCCGCGCCCGGCAGGCTTATCAGCTGCGGTAATAACCCCAACTATGGTATAATTTTGCTGGTATATAGCATCGAGTATCCCTACGGCAAATTCAGGCGTACCCATAAAAACAATTCGCAACTGTTCCATTTTACTTAAGGGTATATTTGTTATTTGTATTTATCATTATTTTATTATGTTCCAGCAGCAACCGTATAGCAAACACGGTTTCTTCGGATGTAAGGCCTAAACTGCTTTCTATTTCGCGGGAGTCAAAAGCATTATCCTTTAGCAACTCTATTATATCTGTTGCTGTTTCCGATGGGCTTTTAGGTTTTTTGTTTTTTGTAATGCAGTAAGAGCATATACCACAATCAGTACTATTCTCTTCGTCAAAATAATCCATTATCAGTCGGCTTTTGCAGCGGGTGGTATTATTTATGTACTGTATTACGCTATCAAACTGCTTAACCTTTATATCGTTTTGCTGCACCAAAAATTTAGCAATACGGTTTATGGTATGTTCATCTTCCCTAACTTCGTTAAAGGTAATACTACTGTCGTTACCCGATGTACGCAATGTTACCACACCTTTTTGCTCCAGTTTTTGCAATAGTATAATAAGTTCTGCTTCGGTAATACTGGCTTTTTTTGTAATTAGTGAAGTATTAATGGTTGTTTCCATCTCAAAAATACCTGTGTAATTTCTAAGTATAGTAAGTATTGGCTCTTCCTCGGCCGGGTTGAGGCTAATGTAGCGCACCACCTCTTTACTGGGAATAATAAACTGCAGGTTAACCTTCTCCGTAAATTCTTTAGAGAGTGTAAGTATTCCCTGCCTGTCTAAAAATTGCAGGGCATTATAGGTTTTAACCGGATGAAATTTATATTTATGGCAAAAGTCGTTATAATTAAAAGGATATGTTTCGCCCATCCCTTCCCCATAAGCTATTTGTAAATAAGCATTAAGCCTGAGATATACCTCTGTTAAAAACTTTTTATCAGGCAGTACGTCTATAAACTGGTTTTGGGTCGCTTTAACGTCAGATGCATTTACAAGCAGTACGGCAAACGCCTTTTGCCCATCGCGCCCTCCCCTGCCTGCTTCCTGATAGTAATTTTCTAAATTTTCGGGTAGCTGAATATGGATAACCGTTCTTACATTAGGCTTATCTATCCCCATACCAAAGGCATTGGTAGCCACTATAACCTGTGCTTTTTCGTTAAGCCAGGCCTGCATATTGGCATTCTTTTCTTTTTCCTTAAGGCCGCCGTGATAATAAGTAGCCCTGAAACCTAATGAGTTTAATTGTTGGGATACATCATGGCAAGACTTACGGTTACGTACATATATTATAGATGGCCCTGCGTTTTTTGTCAGCATTTGCTGTAACCGGTACAATTTATCCTCGGTATCAAAAACCATATAGGCAATATTCTCGCGGTAAAATGATTTTTTAAACAGAACAGGCTTGGTAAGATCCAGCTGTGTTACAATATCCTGCTGAACCCTGTGCGTAGCCGATGCCGTTAATGCAAGAAAAGGTACTTGCGGTAAATGCTTTTTTAATGCCGATATTTTGAGGTAAGCCGGGCGGAAGTCGTGCCCCCATTGCGATACACAATGCGCCTCATCTACCACAACAAGATTTATGGGCAACTCTTTTATACGCTCTATTATCCAGTCGGCCTCAAGCCTTTCCGGTGAGAGGTATAAAAACTTATAATTGCCAAACCTGCAATTGTCCAGCAGGTCGCTTATTTCGTCTACAGAGAGGCGGCCCGTAAGCGCAATGGCTTTTATACCTCGCCTATCAAGGTTTTGCACCTGATCGTGCATTAAGGCAATTAATGGCGATATAACAAGGCATAAACCCTCCTGCATCATGGCCGGGATCTGGAAGCATACCGATTTGCCCCCGCCCGTAGGCATTAGTGCAAAGGTATCGTGCCCATTTAGCACCGACTGGATAATTTTATCCTGCGGGTCGCGAAAAGTATAGTGCTGCCAGTATTTTTTCAGGATATCGAGCGCCTGTTGCTGCATAAGTTTTAGGAAAGATGCCCCAAGATAAAAAGAATTCTGTTATCGGGCGTGTCTTTTGGCACTTCTATTAAATCGTAGCCATAATTTTTGTAGGTTTCCTGTAAATGCACCGCTATTAGCTTAGCCTGTTCGTAGTTTTCATAACGGGCATCATCGGCAGTATAGATCTCTTCCCACGGTGGCAGGAAAAATATTTTTGTATATACATGGTCGCGGCATGCCTGATCGAAAAATGCCGGGTAACTGTCGCCTATGTAGTGCATGTATGCCAAAACATCGGGTATACCGCGATCTATAAAAACAGTAGAAGCCTCATCCTGTACCGCAGTATGGTATTGTTTTTTGCGGCCTTCCAAAAGCAATTCGCTAAACAGCAGGGGTTTTTCTAAAAAAAGCTGCTCTATGCCCTGCTCACGTGCCTGATGAATTACCTCGCGGGAAATCTCTGGATAACACGTGTGCCCCTTACCAGTTAATGCCTCTATTAATGTGGTCTTGCCCGATCCGGGCCCGCCAATAAGTACAACAATTTCCTTGCCCACAATTTTTATATAAGTGGCAAATTTAATTAAAGATAACTGATTATAAAAACAGTTTGCTTTTTTTAGAGCCCGCGGCATAATAATCTGCGTAACAACTCAATTTACTATCAAATTACATCCATTAACATTATTTGACAATCATTATCTTACAAATAATATTTTGAGATGATAATTAGCAACACAAACAAGTTAATTTTAGAAATATTACATACAATTTTAATTATATTATTGAGTTATGTATATAAATAAACTATATTTACCTAAGTTATTGTTAAACAATTTTAGTTTATGTAATACAATATATAACTTTACTCTATAAATATAATGCGCTATGAAGAAATCACAAACTATCGACAGTTTTGGTAATGTACAGGGAAGAGATATGAAATATATGCATTACCAGTCTTTCAACAGGAAAGACACTATTATGACATACATACAATTAGGAGTAGCATCACTTATCGTACTATTAGTATGCATAGGTTTATACGGCTTATCTAAATAATTGACTTTATTTTGGATATATATAGAAAGCGCGGTTATATACCGCGTTTTTTTTGTGGCCTTACCCCAGCCTGTTTTATAATAAATCATTGTTTAGCCCTTTACTGATTTTATTATGCGTACCTTTACATAAATACTTATAAATGATAAAGTTTAGCATTAACGACGAGGTTTACCAGGCAGGTAAATTTGGTTTGAAAACAGCATTAACGGTCTGGAAAATCAATCATGATAAAGATGGCTCTGTAACCTACAACTGCTCTGCAAGCAAAGGCCGGGACGAACAGGTTTACACCGATAAACAAGTTTACTATCTTGCCGAGTTATATTAATATATAGGCAATAATAACACCACACCTTTTAGCACTGCTAAAGGGTGTTTTTGTTTTACTTACTTTTCAAAACCACAAAGGTCTTTACCCTGACCCTGTGCTTCTTTTAATGTAACCTTGACTATTTCAGCTCTACAATTACTCAGCCCCCGGCAATCTTCAACAAGATGATATTTTTTCGCGCCCTTGCTTTTACAAATATATACGTCATTAGCATTTGTAAACGATACAAGTGGAAAGAGTAAAATAGTTAGCAGTAATTTTTTAGTCATGATCATACATTTAAAACCGAATATATGCAAATCAATCATTAAAATTTAATTATATATATATCATTACCAAAACCAACTATTTAAATACGAAAATTGCATTTAATACAAACTAAACAAAGAATATATTTATTTTTAGTAATTTGCATGCTTTAAAGGGATGATTTCTCTCCCATAAGAAGGAATTGCTTTTTTGTGAAAATAAAATTACAATTCGAATGTCGGTTTTAGAAAAATTAAATGCTGCAGATGCCATTGCTTTAGAGAACAAATATGGTGCCCACAACTACCATCCGCTACCCGTGGTTTTAGCCAAAGGCGAAGGTGTATATGTATGGGATACCGATGGCAAAAGGTACTACGATTTTCTTTCGGCGTACTCCGCAGTAAATCAGGGGCACTGCCACCCAAAAATTATTAATGCCCTTATTAATCAGGCACAAACCTTAACGCTTACATCACGCGCTTTTTATAATGACCAGCTGGGCCGGTATGAGGAGTTTGTTGCCAATTACTTTGGCTATGACAAAGTACTGCCCATGAATACCGGCGCCGAGGCCGTAGAAACAGCTATAAAGCTCTGCCGCAAATGGGCTTACGAGCGTAAAGGCATTGCCGAACAGGAAGCGCAGATCATTGTGTGCGAAAACAACTTTCACGGCAGGACCACTACCATAATATCGTTCTCTAACGATGAAAATGCCCGTAAAAACTTTGGGCCCTACACGGCAGGCTTTATAAAAATACCTTATGATGATATTGCTGCTTTAGAAAAAGCTATAAAATCATCTGAAAACATTGCAGGATTTCTTGTAGAACCTATTCAGGGAGAAGCAGGCGTATATGTCCCTGCCGACGGTTATCTTGCAAAAGCCAAGGGATTATGCGAAGAGCATAATGTTCTATTTATTGCCGATGAAGTGCAAACAGGCATTGCACGTACAGGTAAATTGCTTGCTGTTAACCATGAAAATGTACAGCCCGATGTTTTAATTTTGGGTAAAGCCCTTTCGGGCGGTGTATATCCCGTTTCGGCAGTACTGGCAAATGACGAGGTAATGAACGTTATTAAGCCGGGACAGCATGGCTCTACCTTTGGTGGCAACCCTATTGCAGCAGCCGTTGCCATAGCAGCACTGGAAGTGGTAACCGACGAGAACCTTGCCGAAAATGCTACCGTTTTAGGCGAACTGTTCCGTAAGAAAATGAATGATTATATTGCCCAAAGCAATATTGCAACACTTGTGCGTGGCAAAGGCCTGCTTAATGCCATAGTTATTAACGACAGCGAGGACAGCTCTACTGCCTGGGATATTTGTATGGCACTTAAAGATAACGGCCTCCTTGCAAAGCCCACGCATGGCAACATAATCCGTTTTGCACCACCATTGGTTATGAACGAGGAGCAGTTACTGGATTGTGTGCGCATTATAACAAAAACGCTAAAGGATTTTGAAAAGTAGCCGTAAACTGGTTTACATATACAACTTTGATTATAATTACCAATCCCTCTTTGTAAAACATTGAGGGATTTTTTATTCTATTTTACTACATTTACGGCATGAAAACCATTTACATAATAATAATGTTTGCCGCGGCTTTTGTGGCATTGTACGAGCAATCGCTGGCCAGGCCTAATGTTATAATAATGGTTGTTGCAATAATTATTTTTATGCTGGGGCTTATGAAGCTAATGAGCAAAGTACCCGGCAAATATGACTCTAACAACAATGATGATGAAGTTTAAGGCCGGAGATACCGTTACAGTTCTGGATGATTCTTTTAGCGGAAAAGTAAAAGGATATAAAAATGGCAAGGTTTTAATTGAAACCACCGAAGGTTTCGACCTGACCTTTGAAGAAAATGAGCTGGTTGCCATTGCCAATACTAAAGAGATGAGCTCTTTTTTTGCTAACCAAAGCGTACACTCTGTGCTGCGCGAAAAAGAGGTACCTAAAAAACGCAGCTTTGTTAAGGAAAAGAAAGAAAAAGGCGAAAGCTTTGTATTAGAGATAGACCTGCATATAGAAAAGCTTGTACCCAACAAACGCGGTATGAGCAACTACGACATATTAACCATTCAGGCAGATACCGCAAAACGCCAACTGGAATTTGCCATTAAAAACCGAATGCCGAAAGTAGTTTTTATTCACGGTGTGGGCGAAGGTGTGCTTAAAGCCGAACTCGACTTTTTATTAGGCCGTTATGAAGGCATAACTTTTAGAGATGCAGATTACCAAAAGTATGGGCTTGGTGCTACAGAGGTATACATAAAGCAAAATCCCAACAGATAAATTTTCGCCACGAATTTTCACAAATAGCCACGAATCAATTTGTGGGAATTCGAGAAATTCGTGGTGAAAAAATTTATTTATTGAGCCAGTTAACCAAATCATTAAAGTTTTGTGGTGCTACCCCATGCCCTACAGGATATTCATGGTATTCAACAGGGATGCCCTTTGCCTCCAGATATTCAGGGGCTTTGCGTGCCCACTCTACAGGGATTACCTGGTCTACAACGCCATGCGATATAAAAAAGCTAAGGTTGGATATATCCCTGCTGTTTATATTCTCTATAATATCCATGTTTAAATAACCGCTTAGGGCTACCACACGGCTTACTTTTTCCGGATAGGTTAATGCTACTGCATAGCTTAAAATAGTGCCCTGGCTAAAACCAAGAAGCGTAACGTTAGCAGCATCTACAGGATAGGCTTCTATAACCTCATCTATAAATTTGGCAATAAGGTCGCGCGATTCTGCAGCCTGAACGTTATCGGTAAACTTATTCATATCAGCATCAAAGTCTATTGCATACCATGCATTGCCATACGGCGGAAGGCTGTAAGGTGCACGCGCAGATATTACTAAATATTCATCGGGCAACTGACCTGCGAAGCCAAAAAGGTCTTCCTCATTACTGCCGTAACCGTGAAGCAATATCAATAGCGGATTTTTATCCTGTTTTATTTTAGGTTCCCTTACTAAGTGGTATAATAACAAATCCATGTATTACAGCTTTTTGAAAAATTTCTGAAAAAAATTACCTAACAACGGTATCGGGGTTGTTTCACCCTTAATGGCTGTAATGATGCCGTAGCTCCACAGTACCGCCATAAATATCCAGAAAGGATAAGTAATCATAGGGTCGGCAAAACCGCTTATAGAGTAGCCTATTGCCACAAAAAGTATCGACAAACCCATTGCCTGCCTGATGTGGAACGATGCATACGGGTTTTTATGTTCGGCATTCATAGACATAGCTATCAGTGCACCTACAACAAGTATGTAAGCGGTTATAGCCGTGCTTTTTCCTTCTTCAATTGTGTTATTCATTTTATTTTTTGAATTTGATACGCAGCGCGTAGCAATTTAATATACTATAATTAAGACCTCAAAACCAGTTTCCCCCTGTTATAAATCCCATATGCCCTGCCCTTCATTTCCTGTTTAAGGAATGCCGAGTTCTTGGATTTAGAAAGGATATCTTTTTTGGTAAAAACCCATTCTGCATTTGGGTTAAAAAGTGAGAACGATGCCACAGCACCTTCTGTAATTGTAGTTTCGGCAAGGTCAAAAATTGCTTTACCGGCCGTAAGTTTCTCTATAATAACTTCTAAAGGCAGTACCGTTTGTAAGGCTCCAAAAGCACTTTCAAAACCTGTTGTACCATCTTTGGCATGGTCAAACTCCAGTTTTTTATTCTCGATGTCAATAGGGTTATGATCTGATGTTATTATGTCTATAGTTCCGTCTAACACACCTGCAATTAACGCCTGCCTTTCGGTTTCCGGGCGTAATGGCGGGGCAACTTTATAACGGCTGTCAAAATCAGTGAGCACATCATCGGTAAAAATAAGATGGTGCACGGCAACGCTGCAGGTAACATTAAGCCCTTTGGCTTTAGCCTCCTTAATAAGCTGTACCGATTTTGCCGTAGATATTGTAGGAATGTGCAGCTTACCACCTGTATATTCTAACAGGTACAGGTTTCGTACAATCTGTAATTCTTCGGCAAGTGTCGGGATGCCTTTAAGGCCAAGCTTTGTACTTACCTCCCCTTCATGAACAACGCCTTTACCTTTTATTTTATCGTCCTGCGAGTAGGCTATTACCAGCCCGTCAAAATCCTGAACGTATTGTAATGCTATCTTTAGGATCGCAGCATCAGATAATGATTTATTATAATCTCCAAATGCTACCGCACCACTGTTTTTCATGTCATAAAGTTCGGCAATATCCTTGCCCTCACTGTTCTTTGTAAGTGCGCCAATAGGGTGTACTGCCGTAGCAGCATGCAATGATTTATTTACAAGAAAAGCAATATCGGCCTGTTTATCGGCAATTGGGTTTCCTGTTGGCTGAAGCGCAACATCGGTAAAGCCACTTTTCGCCGCTACGTTAAGTCCGTTAGCAAGGGTTTCGCGGTCTTCATAACCGGGTTCTCCCAAACTTACCGAACTATCAAACCAACCGTTAGAGATGTGCAGGTTATCCAGCTGAATTACATCAAAGCCATCAGCTTCAAGGTTAGTACCTATGTTTTTTATAATACCGCCTTCCACTTTAATGTCTATAGCCTGTTTGTTAAACGGGCTTTTAGCATCTATAATAACGGCGTTTTTAAATATCAGGTTCATTTTACAAATTTTTGTATAAATAATTCAAGTAATAAAAAAATCAGTGTGCCTATAATAAACCACTTCCACATTTCGCTGGCGGTGCGGCCACTTTTAATATCGTTGTATACCGTAGCTACAGAATCAGCTTTAGTAAAGTTGCTCAACACAGCAGTATTTTGCAGGTTAAGGTTACTCTCTGTACGGGCATGGTTAAAGCTTATATTCTTAAGGTTTTCGCTGCCCTTAAAAATGCCGTAGTTACCCGCCACTTCAGGATAGTCGCCAAAAGACAGCTTCACTTTATTATTAAGCACCTGCTGCATGGGTATAAAATCGGCCTTATCGTTTTTAACGGCAAGCACCTCATCTTTAGATAGTACTGCATCTAACAGTAAACTTTGGTTTTGCCCTATTTTTATAGCGCTAATACCTGTCTTCCCGCTGCTTAATGCCATATTATAATATGTAGGCACAATAAGAGGTGAGTTCTGGAAGTTGCTGTTGGTTTTATTTACCGGCGCAGCAAACACATACACGTTACCCAGCCTGTTAGTTAACGATGCAAGAAATGGTGTACCGTCGCTGTAAGATAACACAGGCAGTGCATTGCCACTTAGCGTAAAGCCGGCGTTGGATTTAGGATATTGAAAATTTTCGGTTTTCTTTTCGAATACCGTTTGGTACAGTGGATGGCTAAACGATATTTTAGTAATTAACCGCTCGCCTGTTGTAAATGGCTTGTAAACCGTATTGCCAAATGTAGCCAGCAAAGCATTAAGGTTTTGAAGGCTTCCCTGCGCCGAAGGTATGATAACAATATTACCGCCTTTGGCATAAAAGTCTTTAAGCGTAGTTATTAACGACTGTGGAATTTCGGTTAGTTCATTCAGTATAATAGCGTCCTGTTTTTCGAGGCTGTTATAGTCTAAAGTGGCTAAGGGTGTATCGGTAAAATTAAAATCGTCCGGCGTATAAATACGGGATAAAAATGCATTTTTTGCAGCCTCGCCAATAGCAATTACGTTAGATTTTAATGGTTTCGAAATACTGAAGTAGTAGGTATTATCATAATCGAGGCTGCCATCGGTAATGCTTACGTAACCGTGAAAATCTTTTTTAGGAATGGTAAATGTGCTGCTTTTCTTTTCGGCATCAAATTTAATCAGTGTTTTTGCTGTCAGGTTTTTGCCATTGTATAAAGCAATGGGCACATCATCTTCAAATTCGCCATAGGTACGCATATCTACCTTAACCTCATAAAAGTTATCCATAGTCTGCGATATGTAAACACTATCTATAGCAATATTCCTATTATTCTCTGCTCCGGATGTTATAGCATATACAGGGCTGCCTCCGCCAAATTTGCTTACATCTTTACTGTCAAGGTTCACGGCATCGGTAATTAGCACTACATCTTTGCCCGTATTCGGGTTTTTAGCCTGAGCTTTTGTCAGTAAAAAATCAGGTCGGAAAGGTACATCCGTATACGTAATATTCTGGAGGTCTTTTTGTATCGATTTAATATCGGTATCCCAATACGCATTGGTGTTTGTTATCAATGAGAATTGCTGGCCTTCGGGCGTATTTTCCAATAAATCCTGAACTGCACGTTTAAGCAGTTCGCCACGGCTGCCTTTAGCCTGCATAGAGAACGAGTTATCCAGCAGTATTACCATTTGGTTGCCGGTATTGGCGTTATCTTTTGCTTTAAAAAATGGCTGTGCAAAAGCTACCACAAGGCAGGCAAGCAACAGTAAACGCACGGCAAGCAGCAGCCACTTTTTTATGACAGAACTTTTTCGGGTTTGCATGCTTAGCTCCTTAAGGAAGCGCACATTAGTGAAATATTGTTTTTGAAAACGGCGCAATTGAAACAAATGTACCAGGATGGGGATTGCCAGCAGGAATAAAAAGTAGAGGATTTCCGGGTGTTTAAACTGCATTCGTTTGAAAGTTTGTCAAAAATACACAATTTTATTGTAAATAAAACCCCAAATGGAGGCTATAAATTTTAGATACTACTTAAAAATTATACATTTGTAGA
>Ga0247815_10002005_pt1 | contig 15209 bp, 14 predicted proteins | sample UWRJL194509B1_FD_181014 | JGI IMG/M metagenome (GOLD analysis project Ga0247815, IMG submission 181014) | Plant litter microbial communities from Arlington Agricultural Research Station in Wisconsin, United States - UWRJ-L194-509B-1 | ecosystem: Environmental > Terrestrial > Plant litter >...
ACGGATCAGTTGCTGGAGCACGTACTTCGAGAGCACGGTTCGTGCTTGCTTGGCACTCTCCGCACCGTGAAGCTGCGCGATCTCTCGAAGGCATCCCTCGAGCACGCGAAAACGCGTCCCAGAGCTTACGGAATGAGCCTTAAGCGAGTGAGCATGCTTGTGATCTTTGCAATCACCCGTCAGCTGGCTCAGCACGATGAGATAGCGGTCGCGGCTGTTGGATCTCAATTGAGCGTCTTTGATGGCCGGTCTGGAGACCTGCTCGAGATAGTCGCCAAAAAGTGAAGTGGTCTTCCATGTACCGCCGCCAGTAGCGAGCAGCTCGTCTGCGGCAAGTTTGGCTCGCAGACGGACCTGGCCCTTCGTCGCACCTTGGGAACGTTTGGAAACCAGCGGGCCCGCCTGAAGGCGCACGGACCAATCAAGCAACCATAGGTCGCCACGCTTGCGCGGCGTTGCGCGGTCGATCGAATGGTGGCCCGGTTCGAGTCGGGTCGTCGCTGCGCGCTGTGTGGTCACGTCATGAACGTAGTTTGTATTGCAGTTCAAAACAAACGCGCAAGGGACGTTGCGGTACGGAATTAAATGCTGTGGTACGTTTCTGCCAGCCCAAAAAATATAAGGGTCAGAATCTGGTGAGCAGGTAGCACTGGAATCGACGAGTGGACATGCACCGCCGGTGCACGACCGCCATAGAGCCGCTAATGGGCTCGGCGGATTCGGTCCCTCGAAAGCACAAGCTTTCGAGGTTGACCCATGCCCGGTAGGATTCCCCGCTCCACACCTATAGATCAGCCTCTCGCGCAGGTTGCCGGCCTTCCCAGCCTCGCGGCCGCCGCATATATCGGCGTAGCGCAGCAGACGCTCGCCAACTGGCGCGTTCGCGGCGAGGGACCTCCCTACGCCAAGCTCGGGCGATCGCGGACGAGAATCGTCTATCGGGTTGCCGACCTCGATCGCTACCTTGCTGACCACATGGTCGGCGCCGCCCGATGACCGTCGCATCGCGCGCGTCGCGAGCACTCTGGTACGACCAGCACGCCTTCGGCGCGCAAGAAAGCGTTAGTTCCGCAGACCTCCGGCCTGCGTGCATGCTCGTTGGTGGTGGTGGTGGCGAGCGAGCGAAGTCACAGGAGTATGTTCGCTGCCCCCTCCAGCGACCGATGCGCGTTGCGCCCCGTCGAGTGACGTTAGTGACGTTCTCTACCAAAAGTTCTCTACTTCTTATTCATCGACTTTTTGGTATTGAAAAGTTGAACGTAGGAACGTCACAAACGTCACTGGGATTCGTATCGACAGTGATCGCCGGCACCCGAGCGCAGCTCGCTCCTTCGCCTCGTCATTCGGCAGCCATGCGCCCCGAACAACTCTTGACGGGCGAGCCCCATCTTGCGAGCTCCTCGCGGCGAGCGAGCCGTCTGGTCGGGGTGGTAGTGGCACACGCGGAGGAGAAGACAACACTCGTTTTGCCGACAGCGCTGCGTGATTTCGTGGCGACGCAAGCCGCCGTTCCTTAAAGACCCGATTCAGCCACTCACAACTCGACCGATAAAAAAGGCCCCGGCGCTGAAGACGCCGAGGCCGCTGAATCATCACGAAAGACGATCATGAGCAACGACAAAAGTTTAACCCAGCAGGTCACCATTAGCGAACTTCACAGCAGGTTCGCGCAGCTCCACCAGAACCAGGCTCAGATTGCCCACGAGTTCGCCGCTGATCACAACGGGCGCCTTATGAACGTGATCGGCATGGGGTGGAAGTCGTTCGACGGGACCCGATGGGTCGCGGACACCGGATTGGCTCAGGCGGCTTTGCTGTCGACGTTGCGCCGCATGAGGGTCAAGGGGAAGGGAATGGCCGCAGCGGCTCGCGCTAGCGACAGCGAATCCTTGGCTCAGGAAGCGAAGGCGCTGTTAAATCTCGTGAAGGCGTGTGAGAGCGCGAGCGGAATCGCCGGCGTACTCACCATCGCGTCGCGTCTCGAAGGCATGACCGCGACGATCGATCAGCTCGATGCGGACCCTCACCTCCTCAACATGCCTAATGGCACGCTCGATCTAAAGACGAAAGAGCTGCGGCCTCATGATCCGACGGACCTGATCACGAAGATCACAAAGGGCTCCTACGATCCTGCGAATCCGGCGCGTTCAACGGAATGGGACAGCTTCCTCGAAACGGTGCTGCCCGACGCTGATCTGCGGGGCTTCTTTCAACGGATCGGCGGACTTACGCTCGTCGGCGAGATCCTCGAGCACATCTTCACTATCGCGACTGGCACCGGTCGCAATGGCAAGGGAGTGGCTTACGGCGCACTCATGAATGCCCTCGGCGACTACGCGGCCGTAGCCGAAGACGGCCTCTTCGAGGTTCAGCGCGGCAGCAACGCTCAAGGCGCATCACCGGGACTCGCAAAGCTCCGGGGGGTGCGCTTCCTGGTCGCCTCAGAGCTGGATGAGCGCGCACGGATCGCAGCAGCATTTATGAAGCGCATGACGGGCGGTGACCGAATCACTGCCCGCCAGCTCTATGGTGCGCCGTTCGAGTTCTCCCCCGCCTTCACCATCCTGATGATCACAAACTACCTGCCGAAGCTTCCTGCGAATGACCCAGCGACGTGGGCCCGCGTTCGGGTGATTCCGTTTGAGGTGGTGATTCCGAAGGACCAGCAGGATCCGCTGTTGGGGTCAAAACTTGCCGCAGCCGCCGACGCGGTGATCGCTTGGGCAGTAGAAGGGCTTCGCGACTACCAGACGGGTGGTCTGGGAGAACCGGCGAGCGTCGAGTCGGCAACACAGGCCTACGCGGATTCTCAGGACGACATTCGGCGGTTTGTGGAAGCGAAGTGCAACGACAGTCCAACGAATGGCGGCGATACAACCACCGAGCTGCTGGGGGCTTATCAGGCCTGGGCCGCGGAGGAAGGGATTCACCAAGCGCACGTGCTCGGCCGGACAAAGTTTGGCGAGGCTCTGGACAACCTCGGCTACCACGTCGTCCGCAGCAACCGCGGCGCGGTCCGACCCAGTCTGGCCGTCGGCGACAGCGATTCCTAACCGGAAGAAAGGAGCAAATCATGAGCACCATTGAAGAAGAGATTGCTGCAGTCAAGGTGAGCGCGCAGAAGAAGCTGCGCCGTCTGCGTGAGCGCGAACGGAAGGAACAGCTTGCCCTTGACCTGCGGGTAGTTGAGCTGTTGCGTAAACGGAATCCCGGAGCCTACGAAGAGTTGCGGGTGCAGGCTCGAGCGCAGATCGGCGCCCAGGCCGCGGTTCGCGCCGAGCGGGCTCGGCGCGCTCCCCGCTCCCCCGTTGTTGGCGAGCCTGGTGATTCGACCGTCTACGTCGAATCATTCGCCACTCACAGCGAGCAGGGAGCGGCGGGTGCTCTGCGATGAGCGTTGAGCGCTACGCGCGAGGCGAGTGCCCGGGCGCATCAGCGCCCGGGCACGGAGCCGAGCCTCGGGTTTGGGGTTCGAAGGGGAAGGGCAAGGCCCTCCCCCTCGCAAGCGACCGAGAGGCCGACAAGCGAAGCGGTGTCGGACGAACGGTCTGCTTGCCTTCTTTGGATCCAACCCATTCCAGTGCTGCGACATGCGAGGTGTCTCCATGAGCGGTGCAGCTGCGAGGCAGAAGGCACCCGCGACTCGTCACCAGCGGATTGACACGCGATTCAGCGAGACCGAGCTCGCGATGGTCGAGCGGGTAGCGCGGCGGAACGGGCTCGCACCCTCAGCGTTCGTAAGGGGCGCAGCCTGCGACGCAGCGAGTGCGCTGGAGGGGCGACCCCCTAGGGAGCACGAAAGCTCTCCATCCTCGTTGCCAACGCTGACAGCTGCCCAGCTCGCTATCGTCGACGCTGCACGCATCGAAGTGAAGCGCATAGGGGTCAACTTGAATCAACTCGTGCGTGCGTCGCATCAGGGTGAGTTCGACTTGGGCGCGCTCACTCCAGTGATCGAAGATCTTGCCTTGGAAGTAGTTCGGGCGATCAGCCTGCTTGGAGGTAAGGGGCAGCCGTGAGCATCACAGACGTGAAGGCTGACTACGACATCCGTGCAAGCGCCGAGTACTTAGTCCTCGGTGTCGGGACGAAGAAGAAGCGTCATCTGGCTGCTGGCACAAACCGTCTCGTGCGCGGCTTCTACTGTGATGCTCCGGGCATCGACGAGTTCGTCGCTCTAGGCAACGATCTGGCGAAACAGCACGGCCGGAAGGTCAAAGCGCAGAGCTATGTTCTTTCTTTCTCCCCCGACGAATTCGATGCAAGCAATCCTGCCGATCTGCAACGCGTCGGCGACGCGGGATTCCTGCTGGCGAAAAAGATGCATCCGAACTCACCTTGCCTAGTCGTTGTGCATGCGGACGGAAAGGGACGCGCAGCCCACGCTCACATAAAGGTGTTGAATCACGACAACGAAACGGGCAAGGCGCTGCGGGCTTACCGCGTTCACTGGCAAGTGAAACGAGCCAACGATGAGCTGATGCGAGATTTGGGCATGAACGTGCTCCAAGCGAAGTCGAAGCCGCCGGCTGATGCCTGGGTGTCTAAGCGGCGCGACCTTCCAGAATTCGAACAGTCGCTCGGAGACATTTGCGCCGAGGCGAAGGGCGCCGCGCTAGCTGTCATCCTCGCAACCCCAACTCCGACAATGGAAGAGTTCACGGCGGAGTTCGCTCTTGCCTGCCGCGCGCGTGGTGTCGAGCTCGTTGTCGATGAGTTCAAAGTCAAAAGCGAACAACGTCGCGGCAGCAGATTGGATGACGTTTCCAAAGGCTTCACTTTCAAGATGCGAGACGAGTACTCGCCAAAGCGCCGGATGCGTCGCCGCAAAGCCTCAGCGCTGTCCTCCGAGTTCACGTACGACAAACTGGCCGCGGCGTTAGCTGTATCTCAATCCTGCCCACGCCAGACGCGCCTGGTGCCGATCATGCCGGAACAGAAACCTGCACTTGTTGTTCCATTGGATCCCACTCCCAGCCTCAATCACATCGAGCGCGGGACGTTTGATTTTCTGCGAGACGACGACCGAGTTGCGGTTCGCGATAACCGCGCGACTCCGATCGTCGCTCGCGAAGAGTCACCTCACGACCCGCGACTCACGAAGGACGCTGATCCGGACATATTGCCTGCTAGTCGCGGCTCTGAGGAGGTCGGCACGATCGGCGCCCTCGAGACCCCTCGCGCCGTCAACGACATCGCGGAGAGGCTGGTATCGGTCAACGAGCGCAATCGACGTCTGGGATTCCCGCTGGTGTCGCGCGAACACTTTGAAGCCCGCGAGGCCACTTCACCGGCGCTGCGAAAGCGGAAACTGGAAAATCCTGAATGGTTCGGAGACTCCCTCTCGACTGGCAAGCTTCATAAGGCGCAGGACGGATTAGGCGATTGATCTGCTTGACGCGATTCGCCTTGATGGTTCGCATTACACCGGGCCGACTCATAGTTGTCGCTAACACTCGCGTTGGCTCCAGACCAAAGAAGACAAGCCTTTATTGTCTTGTTTATCTTTCCTTGTTTGCCTTATTTGCCTTGTTTGCCTTGTTTGCCTTGTTTGCGCGCGCATGCGGATGGGGCAGGGTATTCCTGCTGAGCAGCATTCCGAATCTGACAATGATCTTCGAATCGAATTCGAAGATCCAGCGTCCTCCGCCATCACCAATGCTCGTAAACGAGCAGACGACGACCTGCCGAGACGTCGAGAGACCTCGATGCGTGATCTAGTCCGCCAGCGGCGAGGCTGCAGAGCCGCTAGCGTGCAGCTCATGAACCGTTCCCCGCACGCTTCAAACAGCACCGATCAGCCTCACGGCTCGAAGCTTTCAGGCGAGACTCTGCGTTTGTTCGGCGATGCCATCGAGCATCTCGGTGGCGACTCGGAGTACATAGTAAGAGCTCTCACGGAGATGCTCACTGCGATCAAACCGGTCGCCCCGAGCGAACTCACTAAGCACCACGTGCGCTTTCTCATTGAGTCGGGAGAGTTCACAGCCGAAACCCTGGCCGAGACACAAAGAAGAATTCAACGGGGGTCACTTCAGCTGGGCGCCGCCGAAGCTTGGTTGTCGCAAATTCAAGCCACGATGTCGCTCGACGACACAGTCGGGTACTTGGGGTGGGACGAGCTCGAAGTGCGCGACGCAGTACGTGATCGCCGTCTGTTCGCAATCGAGGTGTCCGAACGTCTGCGCTTTCCTTCCTGGCAGTTCAACGTCGGGTCACCGGAGAAACTTATCCCTGGACTCTCGGAGGTCATCGAAGTCGTGTCGCCGCGATGGTCATGGCAGAGCGTCTCTGGGTTCATGAGCACCCCGCAGTCGAGTCTCATTGCCAACGGGCGTAAGACACCGGTTGCGTGGCTGCGCGACGGCGGCGACATTGATGCGGTCCGACAGATCGTCGAATCGGACGATTGGTGGTGATCCCGCGACGAATGGACTTCCTGAGCGAAGAGACGCACGTCGCTATCGCCGGCGATTGGCACTCGAATATCAACTGGGTCGGCAAAGCCATCCCGTCAATCGCTCGAGACGCCCCGGGCGTGAAGACAATCTTGCATCTCGGCGACTTCGGAATCGGCTCCGGGGCGCGCGCTCGTAAGTTCCTCGAAGCAGTCGACTATTGGTGCGCCAAAGCCGGCATCTCGAGAGTCCTCATCACACCAGGCAATCACGAGGGCTGGGCCTGGCTCGAAGACGCATTCGCTGCGCAGCCAGGCGTGCCGGTTTCACTCAGTTCAATTGTCGCGGTGCTCCCCCGCGGTTACAGGTTCGAGATTGGGACCAGAACGTTCATGTCGTTCGGTGGCGCTGCGTCTGTCGACTACGAGATGCGACTGGCCGGCGTCGATTGGTTCGCTGCTGAGATGCCAACACAGCACGACGTCGACCTTGCAATCAGAGGCGGCACGGCCGATGTCCTGCTCACCCACGAGACCATCGATGGCGGCACCCCGGCAACAGAAACAATTCTCAGCCACAACCCGTTGGGATTCAGCCCGGATGCTCTGGACTATTCGAGGCAGTCGCGTGCGCTAGTCACGCAGGCTTGGAGAGGGATCACCCCGACATTGCTGTTCCACGGGCATATGCACGTGGCAGACGAAACAAGATTTCCATCTGGGCAGCAAGTCATCTCACTGGGCCGGGACGGTCAGCCGAGGAACCTAGCTCTGCTCGAACTGCCGACATTGGATTGGCGATGGGTCGACGCGCCGCCGGTAGCGGCGCCAGTCAGACGGACGCGGGACTGGGAAACGCAATTTCTGAACCGTCCAGCAGATGAGATGAGCGGCGAAGGATCGTGACTATCGCTGCTTTGTCGCCCCGGCCGAGACCGGTTGCAGGCACTCTGTCTTGCGCCAACGAACGGTCGAGTAGGACGAGGTCCGGGTTCGGCCCAAGCCGACGTCAGTTCTCAATGTCGCCTCTCGCCGGGATGCCGCCTCAGCGTCGCGCTCGTTCAGTATGAAAACCGTGTCCTGCGAAGCACTTGGCCTGGCGCTGGGTGACCAGCATCTCTGCTGGCCGCGGTTTATCCAGAGCCTGTGCGTTCACCGACTCGTCTAATTCATGAGGCATGATTACGAAATGACAACTCCGGCGACGTCCCTCTTCTCTGCGCACCCCTCTACAAGTCAATCGAGCCTCATCCAATTCAACGAGTTCATGATGAACTCCGCGCTTATAGCGGTGGGATACGCGGACGCTGCACGGAGACTCCGACATTCATACAAGGCGGAGCCGTGGGACGACGTCATGCTGCTGCCATTTATGTTCGTCTGGCGTCAAGCTATCGAGCTGGCTCTGAAGAACAACATTCGAGACCTGGCCGAGCTTCGACGTCAAGGTGGGGATGCAGATCCGCTTCTCGAAAAAAAGACGGTGAGAAAACGGCTCCAATTCAAGATTGGTCACGATCTCGAAAAGCTTATTGAGGAACAACGGACCCACGTTGCAGCGCTAGGTCTCCAGAACATTCCTGATGACGTTGACCAGACGCTCGGACTGCTCGCAGCGCTTGACAACGGAGGCACCGGTTTTCGGTATGCAGGTACTCTCGCTGTGCCCAGCGCAGACATCGACTTTCAAACCATCGCAAGTGCATTGGACGACGCTTTCAGATTGCTCGAGGTCGTCATCGATGCAGCCACTGACGGAGGAGGCGTCGACTGGAGCTAGCGATAGGGATAGCTGCTGCACTTCTCTGAGCTGAAGGTGGACGGTGGAGATGCCTTCGGCCAAGCCGGAAGAAGAACAGCATCTCTCGCGATTACGGGATAATGACTTACATGAGCACAAATTACGAATCTCTTGTCACTAACCTGCGAGACGCTGCCGACGCGGCAGCAGGTGCGCTTCGGCCGGATAACGAGGTTAGTGACCTTCACCAGGCAGTCACACACCTGCGCACGGTTGTCGACATGCTGAACGACGTGGACGTCGAAAAGCCTGAGGCTCCGACTCCGAACGCGGTGCTCTCTTCAGCATCAGCAATCGCCGACGACGTGCATTTCCACGCCATCGACCTCACTGGAAATGGAGCAACCGAGCTCGAGGAGCTTTCTACGGCCATCGAGGCAACCATTGCAGCTGGTTTTCGCGGCGACGCTCCAGACTTGGCTTGGTACAACGGGGACGTGCCGACCGATGGTTCCAGCTGGGACTGAACGTCAATTATCGGAGCGGGCACCCAGCTTGCGCTGACCAGCGGATAGCTCGTCGGTGCGTTCAGAGTGTTCGTTTCCAGACGCTTGTCTGACGCGTCAGGTGGTGACAGATAAGTCGCCCTCGGCCGCTTCGGATACTGACCAGAAAACCGCCAAAGACCTATCAGGCAAAAAGCTGACCGTCCTCGAGCGTCGGAGTGGTCAGCAACTCTCCGCGGTCAGTAGCAAAGAAATAGAGCCGCGCTCGGAGCTCCCGCTTCTGTGGCTTGGATAGACCACGAAAGTCGATGAAACAATGACCGGGCGACCTCTTCTGATTGTCCGCGAGTGGGCGCAGAGAGTCGTCAACCACATGTCGTCCTGACTCAATTGCCTCGCCAACCGTCACACCCCACACCCCGAGCGATGGGCTGGCTGCATTTTGAGTGTGCCAATCGCGCGCTGCTTGGGGTGTTACTTCGCTAGAGCGAGCGTAAGACGGCATCTCTCGATCCGCTGTACTGGGGCCGAATGCCTCCGTCTTCAACTTGTCGCCATCGAGCATGTGTTTCGTCACCTGACGGTAGAGAAGCTCGTTCGCCTCGCTAATCAGCTGCTCGCCCTCGAGAAGCTCAACGTCGATGCTCGTCATGCCTTATCCGCCTCGATGAAGGCGATCGCTGCTTTCAGATCCTTGGTAACCGCATGGTCGCCGGCGCTCTGTGTACGTTGCAACAAGAACAACTCGAATACGCCGTCGGGCATGATCTCGACACTTCGGACCCTCGCAGGTCCTGCCCACTCTACGAGCACGCCGCCCTCTGCTGTCGGGAATACGCCAGGCCGGTCTACTTGCGCCTGATCGACCGCACGGAGCAGCATTTGAGCAGCGTCCAATGCGACGGACGATATCTGCGCCCCCTCACCGTCCTCCCAACCCGAGGCAAGCGACGCAAACGAAGTCAGCTTCTCACCCCAAACCGTCTCGTCAAACTGGATTCGGTGAATCGAGTTTGCCTCTTTGAAACGAAACGGCTTGCCGTCCTTCGACTGCAGGTTTCCTGAGATGCGGGTCAGCGGCCCCTCCTCGGAAGAATTGACGACCTCGCGAAAGTCCTCGAGGAGCTCGGGGTTCTCGCGATACCAGCCATGCACTTTGTCGCCATTTGCAAGCACGATCGTGAACTTATGATCCTCGGCGTCGAGGATCGTAACGCGACCGACAAGACTCTCCTCGGCTGCCTGCAAGCCGCCGGTCACCGCGACCGTATCCGTCGCGAAGAGAAAATCTTCGATGCGCGAGAGCTGCTCTACGGCTCGCTTTCGAGTTTCGACCGTAATCGAAACGGGAGCCGCATTTGGCGAGTCAGCGTAGAACTCGATGCTCTGCCCCGCTACAAGAGTGATGCCAATCTGGGATACCGCTTCGCGGAATTCAACGTCCTCCGCCAGCGAGAAGCCCGGCAAGTCCGGGACCGGGGCGTCTGAATAGGCCGCCAGGATTGTTGCGTCCGCTGTGTCTTGCGCCTCGGCCTGATACTGCGCGTAGACCTGATGCTGCTCGAAGGCAAGGAAGACATCGGCGCTACCTTCATCGATGCGCTCGATCGTGAGACTCACTGAGCTGCGAAGATCCGCGGGAAGCTCTTTGCCGGGATTTTCACGGCGCCACTCGGCAGTAGCCGCGATTCGAACAACATCTTGATACTTCTGAAGTTCTACAAGTGAATCAACGGGGAGACGACCGCCTTCGAAACGGGCGCCGGTGAGTCGCACACGCTTAACGTCCGGCTTTCGCTCATCTCCCACGTCGGCCATGCTATCGCTGTCGAGCGAGTCCACGAGACTAAGTCAGACGCCTACTCAGAACTCTGAATCAAGATGTCGCGCCATGCGCGATCGAAGTCGACCGTCCGGTCGATGCCGTGAGTGCTCGACGCTCGGACCTGGCCGACTCGGACGACCGTTCCGTTGGTATGTTCGCGATGGCGCCCGTGCGCGCGCACGTCAGCCACACTCCATTCGCGTGCTGCGACCACTGACCCGGCATCATTATCAATCAAAATGAAGGCACAGACGTCGAAGTCAAACGATCGTATAGGCGAGAAGACGGCCGAGGGCCTTGTCGCCGGCCGAATCAGCCGAACCTTGACCTGAACTTTGCGTCCGTCCGCAGCAACCAAGTCGTAGGACTTCTCCGAATTTGGAGCCAGTAGCCCGTCATAGACAACGGCTGCGCAGTATTCCGCGAGGTCGCCAATTGGAGCATTGTTGGTGCGGACCAAGCCACGATGTTTGAGCTCAGATAGAACGTTGCTGTAGGTCGCGAGCAGTTCTCCGACGCTCAGAGCGTAGAACGGACGTTCGCCGACGACCTGCGTCGCTAGATTTTCCCGGGTCGGCTCCGGACGATCTGAAGGTTCGAACTTTGTCGTGATTTCTGCCACCTGACTCGCCGTGAGGATCCACGAAGAGCCCTTCTCGACCGGATGCCTCCAATCCTGCTTGCGCATCCACGACCGGATTCGCTTCGGGTCTATGCCCATTCGGGCCGCAAGCTGAGTCACGGTCGAGGTGTCGTTGTCCATGACTGAACGGTAGCGTCGCCGTCGACAATATGCAGCGACATGATTTCCTACTCGAATATGCATCATGTCTTCCATAAGCAAAGATGAGCCTATGACTCGGATTTTCGACAACATCGATGAACGCCTGGGCGATCAGCTTCAACTCACGTTCGCCGCCTTCGATCGCATGGATGTTGCAGTTGGATACTTCAACCTTCGAGGCTGGAAGATCTTCGACGAGCTCGTGCGCGACAAGCCTCTTATAGGCACTCCGGTAGTCCGGATTCTGATCGGCATGGTCGCCACTGGACCTCAGGATGAAGCACTCGAGGAGCTTCAGGCGTCTATCGACGGCCTGCCCCGCCCTGAGGCCGACCCCGCGCTCGCCCGAGAGCGAAAGACTCAGCTGCTCGAGCAGCTGAGGGTGCAGCTCATGCGCGGGCTGCCGACATCGACCGACAGGGCGACCCTCGGGTCCTTGCGGACTCTGCTCGCCGACGGTGCGATTGAGATCAAGGTCTTCACGCGCCGTCCGCTCCACGGAAAGACCTACGTCTTCCACCGCCAGGACGTCACGAACCCCATCACCGGCTACGTGGGCTCCTCCAATCTGACGGCACCGGGGCTCACCCACAACCTCGAGCTCAACGTCGACGTCGTCGACAGCGCCGGGGCCAAAGACCTCGCCGACTGGTTCGACGCACGATGGGAGGACAATTTCAGCAGACCCGTCACCGTTGAGATCCTCGATCTATTGGATGAGTCATGGGCCGCAGTCGAACCCAGGAAGCCCTATGAGATCTTCCTTAAGGTTTGTTACGACCTCTCCCGCGACGTCCGCGAGGGACTCGCCGAGTACTCCGTCCCCTCGGAAATCGAAGAGAAACTCCTCGAGTATCAGGCGACCGCTGTGCGAACCCTCGCCCGCCGGATTATTACCCGCCGTGGAACGATGCTGGGCGACGTCGTCGGCCTAGGCAAGACGCTCACCGGCATAGCCGTCGCACTGATGCTTCGCGATGAGCACGGCTACATGCCACTAATCATCTGCCCTCGAAATCTAGTCTCGATGTGGGAGCAACACCTCGAGGCGTACGACCTTCACGGTCGCGTCGTGCCCTACAGCATGGCCCACACAGTTCTCCCAGACCTACGCCGCTACGCCTTCGTCATCATCGACGAGTCGCACACCCTGCGCAACGATTCTCGGCAGGACTACCGCGCGATCCAGGAATACATCCAGCGCAACGACAGCCGCGTTCTACTCCTCACCGCGACCCCGTACAACCTTCGTTTCACCGACGTCGCCAACCAGCTGGCCCTATACATTGACGAGGACGAGGACCTCGGGATCTCGCCGACTAACGCACTCCGCCTCGACCCCAAGCTCTACGACAAAGTCGACGGAAAGATCACCACCCTCGCCGCATTCCGCCGCTCCGACGACCCTGACGACTGGAAGCGACTCATGGGCGAGCACCTCGTCAGACGTACTCGCTCGTTCATCAAGAACAACTACTCGCTGGAAGCTGCGGACGGTAGTAAGTACCTCGAGTTCTCTGACGGAACCAAATTCACCTTCCCGGTCCGTAAGGCCCGACCCATCGAGCACTCTTTCGGCTCCGACGATCCGGCATCGATCATGGCAGCGGACAAGACTCTCGACACGCTTAAGAACCTCGCACTCCCCCGTTACGACATGGGCTCGTTCTTGGCACGTGGTGTGGCGCTCAGCGACCACGAAAAGGAGTACGTCGAGAACCTCACTCGAGGGCGCGGGAACGTAGCGGGCTTCGTGCGTACGACCTTTTACAAGCGGCTATCCTCCTGCGGACATTCGTTCACACTTTCGTTACGCAGGCACATCGCCCGCAACGAGCTCTTTGCGTACGCGATTGACCAAGGCCTCTCTATTCCAACTGGGACCATCGTCGACAACAACCTTCTCGACGACAATGACCCGACGGAGTCCGAGTTGGACAAAGCCGAGCATCTCGGCGAAGACCCCAGCCGCAGGTACGAGGCGTTGACAGCAGCGAATCCCGGAGGCGTCTCTTGGGTACGCCCACAGCTCTTCACCCCCGCACTCGCCGACGCCTTGATCGCCGACACGAAAGCGCTCCGGGACCTTCTGGACTCGTATGGAACATGGTCCCCGTCGGTCGACTCTAAACTCGCCGCTCTGATCGAGCTCGTGCGCGAGAGACATCCGGACGAGAAGATCCTCATTTTCACGGAATACAAAGACACCGCCAACTACATCGCCGCCGCATTACTTTCGGAGGGAATTCCGGCTGTCGACGTCGCTTCCGGAGACAGCGACGACCCAACCGCCCTGGCTCGCAGATTCTCGCCGGTCTCGAACGCTCTTCCGAACATGGACATCGACTCCGGCGGCGGCGAACTGCGAGTTCTCGTATCAACCGACGTCCTCAGCGAGGGCCAAAATCTCCAAGACGCTCATATTGTCGTCAATTACGACCTGCCGTGGGCGATCATCCGACTCATCCAACGCGCCGGCCGCGTCGATCGGGTCGGACAGAAATCCGATCAGGTCCTCATCTACTCGTTCTTCCACGAGTCGGTCGATGCGGTACTTTCACTCCGCCAACGCATCGCCGATAGGCTCACGGCCAACGCCGAGGCATTCGGATCAGACGAGCAGTTCTTCGGCAGCACCGACGAGGTTAAAGCCATAACCGATCTATACAACGGCACGGTAGAAGACACTGACTCCGCCGAGGACGTCGACGCCTCCAGCCTTGCCTATCAATACTGGCGAAACGCTGAGGCGCTCGACGCCGAGCTCGCCGCCAAGGTGGCCGCGCTTCCGGACCTTGTCGACGCCACGAGGGCTAAACGTGCCACCGACGCTCAAGATGGATTGCTTTGCTATGTCAGGACCGAGGCAGGTACGGACGGCTTCGGCTGGATCTCACCAGACGAAACTCCGCGCCTACTCACGGGACTCGAGGCGCTGCGCGCATTCGAAGCGACCCCTGATGAGCCCGGGTTGGAGCACCGGCCTGATCACGAAGATCTTCTCGGCCAACTTGTCAGAGGGCCGCTCGCCACCCCCAGCGCGGCTGCCGGCCGTTTACGAGGTACGCGGCGCACTCTATGGCGGCGACTCGGAGAAACCGTATTCCACTACGACGCGGACACCGACGCAGCGCTCGACGCACTCTTCCAACATGCGCTCACCGGCGAAGCAGACCGCCGCCTACGGAGGGCTCTGCGTAACGGCACAAGCGACGAAGATCTCGCCTCGCGAATAGCCGCCCTGCATCGCGACGGCCGCCTAGTCGTCGAATCACGCAGCGGGAACGACCCAGTCCGAATAGTCAGCAGTATGGGAGTCCGATCGTGAACGAGGCAAAACTTCTCGCATTTGTCGATAACCAAGACCTGCGCGAACTGTTCATCGCCGAGCTTGGCTGGAACAACCCCGATCAGCCCGATCGAAAATTCGAGATCGACGGTCACACGTATTCGCTGACACAAATAGCGGGCTACAAGGGCCTGCGCATCTGGTTCTGCGCCGAACTGCCCGCTCGAAAAATCCAGCGCATCCTCGACGAGCTCATCGGACAGGACAGTCACGAACGTCTCGTGATCTTCGCCGACGACCGGCGTCAGGAATGGCGCTGGCCACGTAGGGCTCAGCTCGGCGGTGCAAATGCGAAGCTCCTCGTCCATGGGCACCTCGTCGGCGAGCCAGATGCATACATGGCTAAGCAACTGAGAACCATTGCAATCGACTTCGACGACGACATATCGCTCGTCGACCTGCTCAACAAGATGCGCCTCGCATTCGACGCCGAGGCCGAAGCCGCCTCTGTTCAAGCCGCGCGTCTGATGGGAACGCTCTACAACGAGCTAGACACCGCTGGAGCCACTCCCCACGATGCGACACTTCTTCTCGCACGTCTTCTTTTCCTTCTGTTTGGTGACGACTCTGGGATGTGGAGCGGTGGGCTTTTTGCCCGCTACCTCCA
>Ga0247815_10002006_pt1 | contig 15206 bp, 16 predicted proteins | sample UWRJL194509B1_FD_181014 | JGI IMG/M metagenome (GOLD analysis project Ga0247815, IMG submission 181014) | Plant litter microbial communities from Arlington Agricultural Research Station in Wisconsin, United States - UWRJ-L194-509B-1 | ecosystem: Environmental > Terrestrial > Plant litter >...
TATGCTTAAACCACCACCCTGAATCGTTTTCTTAACTTCCCCTTTGGAAGGAAAAGCAGTTGTTTTTTCAGCGAGTAAAGTAGCTACATCAATGCCGGCTTCAAGATCAGACTTAGCAATAGTAAACTGCGCAACACCATCAAAAATTTCCATCACCTGTGCATCACTTAAGCTTGCAAAGAATTCCAGTGAACCATTGCCAAAAAGGAAGTTCGAGGTATTGATTGCCGTTTCCAGTGCCGCATCAGAATGTGTCCTTTTGGTAATATCTTCAGCAAGTGCTTTCTGCAGAATCCGTAAATGCGGAGCCTCATCATGCGATGCCTCAAGGGCTAAAATCTCATCCTGAGTTTTCAGGGTAAAGATCCTGATCCATTTCTTAACATCATCATCAGAAGCATTCAGCCAGAACTGGTAGTACCGGTATGGAGAAGTTTTCTCCGGATCAAGCCATACCGCACCACTTTCCGTCTTACCGAATTTAGTGCCGTCAGCCTTTTTGATCAGCTGAGTCGTTAAGGCATAAGCTGTGCCGTTATCTTTTTTTCTAATCAGTTCAGTACCTGTTACAATATTACCCCATTGATCCGAACCACCCATCTGTAAAGTACATTGATGGTGTTTCCACAGGTAGTAAAAATCGTATCCCTGTATCAATTGATAGCTAAATTCAGTGAAAGACAAACCCGTTCCGGAACCATCAAGACGCTTTTTAACGCTGTCTTTAGCCATCATGTAGTTAACCGTAATATGCTTACCAATTTCTCTGATGAAATCCAGGAAATTGAAGTTCTTAAACCAGTCGGCATTGTTAACCATTACCGCATCATTGCCTTCAGTACCAAAGGTCATGAATTTACTCAATTGCGCTTTGATGCCGTTCAGGTTATGCGCCAGGCTCTCATCGTTCAATAAATTACGCTCTGCCGATTTGCCCGAAGGATCTCCCACCATACCCGTTGCTCCACCTACCAGCGCATAAGGCTTATGCCCGGCAAGCTGGAAATGAATCAGCGTCATGATCTGGGTAAGGTGACCAACATGCAGGGAATCAGCTGTCGGATCAAATCCGATATATCCGGAGCACATCCCTTCATTCAGCTTCTCTTCAGTGTTCGGCATGATGTCGTGCAGCATCCCTCTCCATCTTAACTCTTCTACAAAATTGGTCATTCTTATATCCTTTTGCGGCAAATATAGGAAAAGCCAAGCTAAAAAATTTCTACTTTTAAGCGATGAACTTCCTGTCCCACTATTATTTTGAGCGCAATAACCCCGATTACTATATGGTTTTAGGTGTGGTTTTACCAGACCTGGTTAAAAACGCGCACAAAGACTGGAACCTGAATCCGCAGAAAGAACCCGATCTTTTCAACGGTTCTGAGGCGCACAGATCATTATTAAAGGGCTGGAGAAAACATTTGGAGGCCGACAAGATCTTTCATTCATCAGCTTTCTTTACGGAGCAAACTGCTTTGTTAAAACAGCATATTTTACCGGTACTCAGCACTGGCCCGGTCAAACCATTTTTTCTGGCGCATATTGGTCTGGAGCTGGTGCTTGATCATTTGCTGAGCATCACGGCATTGGTCAACATGGACACCTTTTACCAACAGCTTGCGGCGGCAAACACCCCAGAACTCGATTCCTTTCTGCTCCTGGCGGGAATCCCTGATCTCCCTAAATTCAAACATTTTCTGTCAGAATTTATCAAAAGCAGGTACCTGCTCAGCTACCAGAAACCGGAAAATATCAGCTATGCGCTCAACCGAATCTGTATGCGGCTATGGGCTAATCCACTCACAGAAAATCAATTGACAGCACTTACTGCAGCTACCATTCTGTTCAAGGAAGAACTGGCAAACAGCTATCGCGACATCTTTACCGACATGGAAGCCCAACTTTCCATGAAGACATTTTAAGCGACAATTTGTATCTTCGCAGCATGTCGACTTCGAGCCCTAAAGACACAATGGATAACCTGGTTAGCGAGCTAAACCAGCATACCTACAATTACTATGTTTTGGCGATGCCAACCATTGCTGACTATGAGTTTGACCAGAAACTTAAGGAGTTGGAGGCACTGGAAATTCAGTATCCTGAATTTGCTGATCCCGATTCTCCGACTAAAAAAGTTGGGGGCGATATCACTAAAAACTTCCAGACGGTAAAACATAAATGGCCGATGCTATCTTTAGGGAATACCTATAATGAGCAGGATCTGCTGGATTTTGACGAAAGGATCAGAAAGGCAATTGGCGATCAATTTGAATATGTTTGTGAACTGAAGTTCGATGGCTTGTCTATCAGCCTCAGCTATGAAAACAATGTGCTGATCAGGGCGGTAACACGTGGCGATGGAACCCAGGGAGACGATGTGACATCGAATGTAAAAACCATCAGCAATATCCCGCATCACCTCAAGTTACATGATACCCCTGCGCTCTTTGAGATCAGGGGCGAAATCTTTATGCACAGAAAGGCATTTGAACGACTTAACCGGGAGAAAGAAGAGCTGGGCGAAGTTACCTATGCCAATCCGCGGAACTTTGCTTCAGGTACGGTAAAAATGCAGGATTCTAAAGAGGTGGCAAAAAGGCCGCTGGATTGTTTCCTCTATGCACTCAACACCGATAAACTCTATTTCAGAACACATTGGGAAAGTTTGCAGGCGATGAAGTCATGGGGCTTTCATGTGAGTAAAGATAGCAAGCTTGTTTCTGGCATATCGGATGTATTTGAATTCATCAAGCATTGGGAAACCGAACGTTTTAACATCGGTTACGATATTGATGGAATAGTAATTAAAGTAAACAGCTATGCACAGCAGCAGGAATTGGGCTTTACCGCCAAAACACCGCGTTGGGCGATATCTTATAAATACAAGGCAGAAGAGGTAGAAACGGTACTTGAAAAAGTAACTTATCAGGTGGGACGTACCGGAGCAGTTACCCCGGTAGCTAACTTAAAACCCGTGCAGCTGGCAGGGACTACCGTAAAAAGAGCCACACTACACAATGCCAATGAAATAGAACGTCTGGATTTGCATGAAGGTGATACCGTTTTTGTAGAAAAAGGCGGCGAGATCATCCCTAAAATTATTCAGGTTAATCTGGATAAAAGAAGTCCGGATGCCACAAGAGTAATCTATCCAACAGTTTGTCCAGAATGCGGAACTACGCTGATCAGGAAAGCTGCGGAGGTGGCATTTTATTGCCCTAATGATGAAGGCTGCCCGCCACAGATTGTTGGCAAGATCCAGCATTTTATCGGCAGAAAAGCCATGGACATTGATGGCCTTGGTGACGAAACCATAGAAAGCTTTTATAAAAAAGGGTTGGTACGCCATATCAGCGACCTTTATACCCTGAAAGATAAGTCAGAAGAACTCCATACCCTGGAACGTTTTGGGGAGAAATCTATTACCAATATGCTGCATGGTATTGAAGCATCCAAACAAATGCCTTTTGAAAAGGTGCTGTTTGGTCTCGGCATCCGCTATGTAGGCGAAACAGTAGCCAGGAAACTGGCCTTTGCTACAAAAGATATAGATACCCTTCGTCATGCGGGGATTGAAGAACTCGTAGCGATTGACGAGATTGGTTTGCGCATCGCTGAAAGTATCGTTGATTACTTTGCTCAGGAGGCACATATTACGCAGATCAATCTCCTGAAAGAAGCCGGTCTACAATTTGAGGCTGTAGAAAATACAGTAGAACTGGCAAGTGATAAATTAATCGGAAAAACATTCGTAATTTCGGGCGTTTTTGAAGGTGTCAGCAGAGAAGAACTGACAGCACTTATTGAAAGTAATGGCGGTAAAATCTTGAGCGGCATTTCGGGCAAACTGAACTACCTGCTCGCTGGCGATAATATGGGCCCTTCCAAACTGGAGAAAGCCAAAAAATTAAATGTCCCCCTGATTTCTCAGGAGGACTTGTTAAACATGTTGAAATAGAATAATATAATGAATAAATTTCACGGAACAGGTGTAGCACTGGTTACACCCTTCGCAGCAGACGGATCGGTAGATTATGATGGCCTGGCAAGGCTCATCAATCACCAGATTGATGGAAAGGTTGAATATCTGGTATCACTTGGTACCACAGGAGAAGCATCGACACTGAAGCAGGAAGAAAAGCAGAAGATCTGGGAATTTACCGCTGAAATTAACAACGGCCGTGTACCGCTTATCGCAGGTATCGGAGGAAATGATACTGCTGATGTGGCTGAGAGCATCAAGAACTTTGCGCATGCAGGTTACTCGGCTATTCTTTCGGCAAGCCCGAATTACAACAAACCAACACAGGAAGGTATTTATCAACACTATAAAGCAATCAGCGAAGCAAGTGAACTGCCGATCCTTTTATACAATGTTCCTGGAAGAACGGGTAGTAACATGAGTCCTGAAACCACTTGCCGACTGGCACATGATTTCAAAAACATCATTGGAACGAAAGAGGCTTCAGGAAGTTTTGACCAGTTCAACCAGATACAGCGTGATAAACCGGAAGGTTTTATGCTGATCTCAGGCGATGATCCTGTAGCAGTGCCTATGATCTCTATCGGAGCTGTTGGTGTGATTTCCGTAGTTGGAAATGCTTTGCCTTTACAGTTATCAGACCTGGTGCGTTTGGCACTTGCTGGTCGTTATGAGCAGGCATTACCTTTACACCTGAAACTGATTGAATTTACAAGACTGATCTTTGCTGAAGGTAATCCTGCAGGAGTGAAAGGTGCGCTTAAACATTTAGGCGTTTGCGGCGATAAGGTTCGGTTACCACTGGTGAATGTTTCAGCGCGCCTGGAAGATCAGATTATCCAGCAGGTCAATATGATTGTTGGATAACACCAATTATATAAGATATAAAAGGCCCTTAATGGGCCTTTTCTGTTTCTTTAACTATATTATCGCTTCATGCAGGTCCGCCACCATTAGTAGCAGTGAACCATCTCTCAAATAAGCCCGGCACTCTTTTCTCTATTGTATATCACAATTTGTGACATCCAATTTGACAGTTGTTCCCAAATAACTTGCAGATTACACTAAAGCCCACTAGTTACAACTTTCTATACAGGTAGTCATTTTTCTGTTCTAAAAAAATCTAGGGAAACTTTTTTAAAACTATCATGCACATCTAAACAGGTAGTTATTAACATATCCGAATATCCTGCAAATTCTTTAGAAAACACTTGATCGCGGTCGAAGAAAAAGTCTTTAAATATTACTCTGCTATCTTTTAATTACCAGTAGCCTAATTAAAGGTTTCCTAGCTTTTTTAACACTTTCAAACTGTAAATTCGTTCTTCCAAAATCTTGGGACTTTGCCACTCTGAACTTTGACCCTCAGTTGTACTTTTAATGACAATAATACTATCACCTTTAATATGTGTAAAAAGAATTTCAGAGGTATCGTCATATTTACCTATAAATAACTTGAAATTAGATGAATCAGTCAAATAGTCATAGGTAAGATCGCTTCCAAGCAATCCAACTCCCAAATCACTGTAGACTTCTATATACAGTTTGCTACATTGTAATTTGTTCTCTTTACAAAGATCAAACGTCCTTAAATGTTTCTCTTGGCCATTTCGACAACCAGACAGCACTAAAATTAATATAATATAAAAAATAGTTTTCACATCCTTGTTATAAAGTGTCTCCAATCCGACCAGCATCAGTCATAACTTTTGTGGCTCCATCTCAGCAACTATCCTTTATCCGTTCGGCGATGAAATGGCTAAACACCGTTAGTATATTGGTACTAAGAATAATAAAACCTTGCCCCGTAACATACCAATTGGCGGATATTTTTCAGCCCTTTTGAGCCAAATACAAGAACAAATTACTATAAAGATTATAAAGCTATTTCCTAACGTTTTCATCATGGCAATTTTTGAATGGTTACCTTAGCTGTATACCTACCCAAATTCAATATGGGTTCCGTAAGTAAAATATTTAATATAATTAGTATACTCACAACTAACCTCAAAAAACCGCAGTTCTACGGCATCATGATCTACATTATTTTCATTAATAGTCACATCAATAACTATCACCGCAATTTCATACTGGCCGCTTTCTACGCCGGTTCTAGCGTTCTTTTCTAAAAGCAATATTAACTCCGATGAAGATGGATTATCATTTTCGAGATAAACGCCAACAGAATTAATTTGATTCATTTTATCAATGCAACATCCAAATGGGTAAAACTCTCCGGCATCCAATAAAAATATTTGCGCCTGGTCTTTAATACTCTTTATTAGCCTATCTGCATTTTTCATCCGCATTTACGTTAAAGTAAAAACATAGTTTTAAGATTGGTTATTAAATATTCGATTGCCATCTCCACTCGCCTTAAATACGCACATTATTTCTCAGCTTCCGATAACAGATAATTGATCCTTGCCAGCGATAGAATTCAGTGTTTCCTACTTACTAAACAATATAACTAAAGTCCTCAACACGACAATCCCCCAAGCAGCAATATAAGTTAATCCAAAAAACTTACTGCTTGGATTAGCACTGAATTTGTTTACTAGTAAATAACCAATGGAAGGCAGAACGATAAACTCACCAGACGCAAAATACCAGGTATTCATAAACGAATAGAGCGGTAAATGGATCCTAAAAATCCAGTACAATAATACTCCTATCGCTCCGTACAAAAAGATTAGTCCAATAATTTTCAGTAAAAGACATGCTGTATTTTTCATAATTTACATAGACCATCTATCGAAAATATTATTTCAGCAGCGCTCAATATCATTTGCATAAACCGTTATCACATCTAAAGTTTCATTCTGTTCATCAATAAATTCTACTTCATAAGCAACTAAATTTGCGTGATATACAATCCTTTAAGAACATTTTCATTCAAATCAAAAAATGATTTCACATATCATATTCTACAATCATAAGCTATTAAATACTATTATGTCCCGATCCAAAAATCACCCATCAATGAAAGAACCAATATAAATATTCTTTGCGGTCGGCAGATCAATGCATGTTTTTCTCAATTTAGACATCTGATGTATGTGTGATTTTTTATCAAAGAGATATAGAAAAAAATAAGGAACCAAGCTAAAGTCTTTTCCGTACTTCAATAATTCCAGACAGTCATGCTCAGAAAAACTGACCATATAAAGCCTATATAAAAAATACCTTCGCCAAAAGATTAACTCTAAATGATCAGGATGATGAGCTAACCCTTTATCAAGGGTTGACAGAAACTTTGCTCCTCCGATCGCACTCCACTCCTCGCCTATCTCATTAGGATCATTAAATTCAATTTGCTCGGCTGCAAATGACCAGTACAAAAAGGCTAAATTAATAAAGCAATTAACGTCAGGAGAAGTTTCGATAACTATTTCTTCCTCATAAAGCTCAACTGCTTCAATGTACTTTTTTTCGATATCATTTTTTATCGCCTTGTTCATAGCATCGTTTTCAAAACCGGAGTAAAACACTTTGGTTATGTGTTTCACAGCTAACTATAGGATCTTAAGTGCATCAAATATGTTTGCCTATATGCATCAGCAGCCAGTCGAGACACGGTATTCTTATTAACTATTTCATTTTCATCAAGCAATGTTATTTCTGCTAATTCAAACCACCTAACATCAATAAACTTATCTTTTTTAGGGGTAAAACGCAATACCCGATCCGGCAACCTATTGCTCAGATAACCTTCAACTACCTTCTTAGACAGATAATGAAGTCGATTAACCTCAGAACTCTCATTCACTTGATTGATTAATCCATCCTGGTTTAAGAATCGATCTTCAGTCAATTGAATTGCCTGGAGGAATCTAGCAATTGCTTCTGCATCAAAATCCCACCAAACATCGCTCTGTTCTTCATTTTCCTGCGGGGCCAGCAGTTTACGTTCTGCTCTTGATAAATAATGTCCAATTCTTTTATAGCATTCTTTTGGTACATCTCCCCATAAAGCGGCCCAAATTGTTGTTCTGGAAAGATAATAGGAGGCCGTAAACCTATCTTCATATAGTCTAGATATCGTAAATCCCAATGTCAGAAACAAGCCATTATCTAATTCTTTTGCAAATAAGCCATCCGCGACGGTAAACTTATCTTTCATTTCATAATAGCCAAATTTGAATAGTACATCTCTGGTCTCTTTAACCAAAGCAGCTTTGCTAAATCTCATGTGTAATGTTTTCTTAACAGTGTAGCCATTCCTCGCTGATCCGGATTAAGATACACATTTTCATCATTATCTACCTGGAGTAAGTTGATCTCAAGTTCCATATACTTTTTTACAGCCGCTTCTGTTTTCTCCTTTGTCAAATAATCTTTCCCGCAGCTTGAAATAACTAAGTGGCTCTTTATTTCAATTATTGTGAATGTCTTAACATGAGTTAGATTGAATGATGGACCATTTATCCGCTCTAGAATCTCTTACAGCTTCAAAGCCCATTTCAAGATTTCCGAGCTGATCCAGGCTCCCATCCAATTCAAGAATTTCGCCCAAGGATACCAATCTATATTCCTCATCACCCAGATCTTCTTCTGAACCACTAAACTGCCAGCTACCATCCTCAAAATGATACACATGTAATATGGGAGATTCTTCATCTAAAACATATTTCGTAGTGAAAATTGCAGTACTTAAGATTTCTTTAAAACTTGTCGCCATTTATGATTATTATTGATTTCCCAACTAAACTTCGCTTTTGGCTTTTCTCACTAAATTACCGTTCTTAACCGTTCCATGTCTTTTCCGCGCAGACTGCTATTCCAGTACAAACCATTCTTTATCAGTACCGTTAAAATACAAAAACTCAGACAAATCACTATTTGATTCGTTTCTTACTAAGTTTAGCTTAATACAGCTATCTTCCTCAAAAAAAAATTCAACCCTATCGTTTTCCAATAGATCTATTTTAATTATTTTATGGCTGATCAGTTTGCATAAGGCATTTCTGTAGTTCATATCCCCAACTTGATACCTGAGAGTTTGAAGATTAATTTCAGGCCATTCATAAAAAGCTAGCGTATTACCGTCAAAATGAAGTTGCAAGTAATCTTGAACAAACTCTACCGAACTTAATTGTTCACCAATTATCGCTTTAAAAAGATTTTCCATCGTTTATTGTAAAGTATCCAAATAAAGATACACCATTCTGGCAGGGTCGGTTAGTTATTTCTCCCTCATAAAGTCCAACTGCTTCAATATATCTTTTAACAATGATGCTCCAGAAAAATTTGAAAACAGACGTCAATCGAAATTAAATTACGCTTAAAGCATACATACACTTAGATCAATCTTTGGTCTACTGGAATTTTAATAATATTAACAACGTTAATCAAATCGTGATATCCAGGAAATAACGGATCCAATAAAACATTAAATTCTGATTGATTGACTGCTGACCTAACTTTTATTCCTAATAATTTATGATCAAGAAATAGTTTGTCACCGAGTTTTTTACACGCAAAGTTATCAGTATTAAGCCAGTCTTTGGGATAATCAGCGTCGGGAATCTGAAAGATTAGCTCTTCTTTTTTGATCTTAATTTCCAAGATGTATAAGTCTTCTGGAGTTTCTTCCAAATCAAAATGTACAAGATTTTCCAAAAAAGCCAGGGAAGAATTCTCTGAAGTATAAAGGGCATAGGTTCCCTTTTCATTCCAACGACCACCTGCTTTGAAAGCGCCCATTCCCGATAAATCTGTGGTTCTCTTTTCGGATTTCACAATTCTATAGACATGCATCTAAGAATACACTCCTTCCTCAATCCTTGTCAAGACATCCTCAACCATCCCTATTCCTGTCGGAGTAGAAAATAGGGCCAAAGGACTTTCTCCATGCAAGGCATTGTTAGGTTTAGAAAGCCATCTGTGAACTTTCTCTTTATCTTCGAATACCTGATAGGCATGCTCAAGTACCCTTGCAACCTCAATAACTAAAGATGATGTTCTTTTATCAAGTTTATCATCACTTTGTTTTCTTTCAAGGGTTTTTATTGATAGATTCAGAATATCTTCCACAAAATTCTTTTTGGACATCCCTGTAAAACTAATTACCGATTCTGCTGAGGCCTTACTGATTCCCGCTCTGGAGAGTATTATAAGATCATAATAATTTTTAATTGATGCATTAAGCAGAAGGCTACCACCAAGTAGTTCGCTAAGTCCGGGAATTCGTATCTTCTTGTTAAGCATATCCATATATACGACATTTTTGTTAAAAATAGTCTTTATTGTCGCAAATAACAAATTTAAAGTTTAGATAGCATATCGTGTTGACCACATTTTAGTTAAATAATTACCCACAAAAAAAGCCATATCCTTTCTAAGATACGGCTCCTCTCTGATAAAAATAAATCTTATTTAGACACACTGTTCTTTGCAGCCTGAACTTCTAAACGGATAGATTGGGCGAGGTTCTTAACTTCCTGAAGACCTTTTCTAACACGTGTTCCTGCTGCGCTGTTTGCTTTGTTATAAAACTTATCAGCATCTGCTTCAAGGCCATTCACAAGGTCCTTAAGCTCATTAAATTTTTCAATCTTAGCCATTTTGTAGTTCTTTTTGGTTTAGGTTCAATACTTTACAACTAAAGTAAGCGCTTTGAAGTAAATAAAAAAGATTTAGAGAAATAAATATTTTAGCCGAACTCGCTTTTTTTCCACAACAATAACGGTTATCCACAATTAACACACAAAAAACAGACTTGATATCAGGATGTTAGATTAACGTTAAATAAAAAAGCCCCACTGAACAGATACAGTGGGGCTTTTCATTAAAGATATGATTTAGGACACTGAAAACTTATTGTCCTTATAATAACCACTTTTCAATTTATCGGAAACCTCGCTAAAGGCATCCAATGTACGCTGTACATCTTCCATCGTATGCACTGCCGTCGGAATCAGACGCAATTCGATCAACCCTTTAGGGATTACCGGGAAAACCACGATAGAACAGAAGATACCGTAGTTCTCACGAAGATCCATTGTCAATGCCGTAGCATCAAGCAATTCACCTTTCAGGAACACAGGCGTAACCATCGTATTCGTAATACCCAGGTCAAATCCCCGCTCACGTAAACCTTTCTGTAAAGTCATTGCAACCTTCCACAACTGTGTTCTCAACTCAGGATTGTTTTTAAGCAATTCTAAGCGCTTTAGCAAACCAACTACCATTGGCATAGGCAATGCTTTCGCAAAGGTCTGAGAACGCATGTTATACCTGAAAAAATTGGTAATGTCTTCACTCGATGCAACAAATGCACCAATACCTGCCATAGATTTGGCAAACGTACCGAAATACACATCTACACCTTCAATACAATCCTGCTCTTCATGTGTACCTGCACCTGTTGGGCCCATTGTTCCAAAACCATGTGCATCGTCAATCAGTAAGCGGAAGTTGAATTCCTTTTTTAAATCAACAAGTTCTTTCAGTTTACCCTGTGCACCCGACATACCGAAAACACCTTCAGTAATCAATAGGATACCACCACCAGTCTGCGCTACCAACTTGGTTGCACGTTCCAGCTGCTTGCGCGCACTGTCAATATCATTATGCTGGTAAACAAAACGTTTACCCATATGTAATCTTAATCCATCAATAATGCAGGCATGAGATTCTGCATCATAAACAATCACGTCATTTCTGTCAACAAGGGCATCAATAATAGAAACCATCCCCTGATAACCGTAGTTCAGCAGGAAAGCATCAGGCTTACCTACAAAAGCAGCAAGTTCCTGCTCCAGTTGCTCATGGTATTTAGAATTACCAGACATCATCCTGGCACCCATTGGATAGGCCATCCCAAATTCAGCAGCACCCTTCGCATCTGCTTCACGTACCTCGGGGTGATTAGCCAAACCCAGGTAATTATTCAAACTCCAAACCAAATGTTCTTTTCCACGGAAAATCATATGAGGGGCAATTTCACCTTCCAGTTTCGGGAAAGAGAAATATCCGTGCGACCATTTGTGGTGTTGTCCCAAAGGACCCATATGTTTTGCTATCTTTTCAAAAATATCCAATGTAATCTGTATTTACGGTGATTTAAATTTTTTGCGAATTTACGGTTATTATTTAACAACGCCATTTTTATGCCAAAAAAGCCTTAATGAGGGTTGTCATTAAGGCTTTATGGGTAAGAATAGCTTATCTAGTCCACATTATCATGCAGGAAAGAGTTGTTCGGTCTGATCTCAGTAGAACCATCTTCATCGTTGCTCAATGTGAATCTTGACACCTGTGATTCTGAAGAATGCTGTACCTGTTGCAACTGCATTTGCTTGCGTTTGTAAGCAGGTTCATTTTCCAGTTCCTGCAAACCATTTGTGGTGCGCAGTTTCATGCTCAGGTCTTTCAGTCTCAAAATCCTTTCCTTCGATTTTTTCAGCTGATCTTCGATAGACTCATCATTTTTATCATCATCTGCACCTACTTCTTCCACCTGCTCTTCCTGATGGGCATCAGCAAAATTGGTAGCGAAATCAGGTACCGGTGTTTCAAAAGTGAAATCCGTTTCAGAAACGCGTACTTCAAATTCAAAGTTAGGCTCAGCAGGCTGTTGTGCCTCGCTAACCGTCGTATTATGTTCTTCTTCTACAAGCGTATGCTTGATGAAGTTATTTTCAGATTCTTCTGTTTTCTTTTTATTGTTGTTGAACAGGTCGCCAAAAAGATCAGACTGTTTAAGATCAGATTTCAGTACCGGCTCAGTTGAATATACTTCAGCTTTAGGCTCGATAAATGAATTGATCTGCTCTACTGGTCTAACCAATGGAGCTTCTTCAGGTGTAAGTAAAGAGATTTTCTTTACGTTCTTCTGCTCCTGAGCACGCTGTTCTGTTGTCTGGAATCCTGTTGCAATAATCGTCACAGAAAGTTTATCTTCCAGACTGTCGTCGCTGCAGTTACCCCAGATCAGGTCGGCAGAAAGACCTGCTTTATCCTGGATGTAATCGGTAATAATAGCAACCTCATCCATAGTCACCTCACGAACACCTGAACTGATGTTCAATAAGATGTAACGTGCACCTTCAATTTCATTATCTTTCAGTAACGGAGATGCCAGAGCGCCTTCCACAGCAGTCAATGCACGGTTTTCACCACTTGCAGAATAGCTACCCATGATAGAGACGCCACTGTCTTTCATTACCGTACGCACATCCTTAAAATCCACGTTGATATAACCCGGAACAGTAATGATCTCTGCAATGCCTTTAGCGGCAGTTGTCAAAATATCATCAGCCTGTGCAAAAGCAGATCCCAGGGTCAGGTTACCGAAGATGTCTCTTAAACGGTCATTTGAAATTACCAGGTAAGAATCAACATATTTCTTCAGTTCATCCAATCCATCTTCAGCCTGCATCTTACGACGCTTTCCTTCAAAAGAGAAGGGCGTAGTAATGATCGCCACAGTAAGGATATCAAGTTCCTTTGCCGCCTGCGCGATAATCGGACTTGCTCCAGTTCCTGTACCACCACCCATTCCTGCTGTGATGAACAGCATTTTCGTGGTGCTGCCCAGCATGGTTTTGATATCATCAATATTCTCTATAGCCGAGTTCTTGCCAACTTCAGGAATTGAGCCTGCACCCATTCCTTCTGTTAAACTCGCGCCTAACTGCACCTTATTTGGGATAGGGCTTGATTCCAATGCCTGCGCATCCGTATTACAGATAATGAAGTCCACTCCTGTAATTCCCTGACGGTACATATGGTTCACCGCATTACCACCACCGCCACCAACACCAATTACCTTGATGATTGATGACTTATCTTTTAACATTTCGAATTGCATATCTTTATGAATCAGTTATTTAAAAATAGGTTTTACCTGTTCATCTCTCCTTGTAATATTAACACTTTTTCAACAGACGTTTTCCACAACTGTTCATAATGTGGAAAAGTCACCTATTGTGGATAAATATTACGGTTTGATATAATCTTCATCGCTCACGTTCATGTCGTCTTTGATGAAATCCTTGGTTTTAGCCAATAACTTATCAAACAGACCGCCTCCGCTGCGTTTAACTTTTTCTTTCTGTGCTTCGGGTTTTTCAACATATACACCCGGTTGCTTCATCTCTTCTATCAGCTCTTCTGCTTTCTGAATTCCTTTGATCAGCAAACCAACACTGGTTGCATACATCGGACTTTTCAGGTCGTCATAAATGGTTTTAGGCATGTCTTCATATTTCGACAAATGCTCATTCGGATAACCTACACGGCAATCCAGACCAGTTACATACTCTACCAGTTGCGCTAAATGTTTCAACAAGGCACCACCACCGGTGATCACTACACCACCAATCAGTTTTTTCTCGTATCCTGATGATTTGATCTCATAATACACGTGCTCAATGATTTCTTCCATACGGGCCTGAATCACATAAGCCAGGTTTTTTACAGAGATTTCTTTGGGCTCGCGACCTCTTAATCCCGGAACACAAATAATTTCGTTCTCTTTATTTTCCTCAGCCAATGCAGAACCAAATCTGGTTTTCAACAATTCAGCCTGATTCCTCATTACTGAACAACCTTCTCTGATATCTTCGGTCACACTGTTTCCTCCAAAAGGGATAACCGCTGTGTGACGGATAATGCCTTCATGGAAAATCGCGATATCTGTAGTACCACCACCGATATCTACCAATGCAATACCTGCTTCTTTTTCTTCATCGCTCAACACCGATTCAGAAGAAGCCAATGGCTCTAAAATTAATTCCTGAGTTTGTAAACCGGCATTGCTTACACACCTCATGATATTTTTCACGGCAGTTACCTGTCCGGAGATGATGTGGAAATTGGCTTCCAGACGCACCCCTGCCATACCGATCGGATCTTTGATCCCCGGTTCATTATCAATGGTGAATTCCTGCGGCAGTACATGGATGATCTCTTCTCCCGGGGGCATAACCAGTTTGAACATATCATCAATTAACTTGTCGATGTCTTTCTTCCCGATCTCATTGTTGAGCTCCCTGCGCGTCAGGATGCCGCGGTGCTGCAGACTCTTGATATGCTGTCCTGCAATACCTACGTTGGTCACCCGTATCTCTACGTTCGACTGCCCGCTGGCGATTTCAACAGCCTGGGCAATGCCCTGCACTGTCTTCTGTATATTGGACACCACGCCTCTTGTTACGCCGGCCGACTCAGCCTTGCCAATGCCGAGTACTTCAATTTTGCCATGCTGCGTTCTGCG
>Ga0247815_10002008_pt1 | contig 15201 bp, 10 predicted proteins | sample UWRJL194509B1_FD_181014 | JGI IMG/M metagenome (GOLD analysis project Ga0247815, IMG submission 181014) | Plant litter microbial communities from Arlington Agricultural Research Station in Wisconsin, United States - UWRJ-L194-509B-1 | ecosystem: Environmental > Terrestrial > Plant litter >...
AAATATAGGTAAAATACTCTGTACATCATTTCGATACCCAAGCAATTTAACTTTATCTTTCAATAAAACATTTTTGGATACCACTTCTGCTAGGTACTTATCTGTGTTCTTCCCACACAATACAAAATAAATATTATCGTACTTGCTACATAGAAATTCTGCTACCTTAATTATTGTGTTGTGATTTTTAGCAAAATTATATCTACCCGTATGCCCGATAACAAAACTAGCGGATGGTATGCCGAAGTCGTTTTTAGAAAATTTATGAATATCATCGTGCTTAAAATCTATACCGTTGTAAATAACCCTAAATCTTTTACTGTTGACGTTTCTATTCGGATAGAAATTGTCAAGAGCCGTTTTGGAGTTAGATAAAATCTTTGTTGCAGAAAATTTAACTAAACCTTTCAAAACCGAAATATAAAGTGACTTCAAAAAAGTAACTTTAAATTGGTAATCTGATTCTCTATGGAATACAATTCTTTTCTCAATTTTGGATAACTTTGCAAAAAACATCAAAATACCAGAAAAATGCCCACTAAAATCGACAAAGCTATCCGCACCAGCTTTTTTTAAAAAAGAGTAAAAGCTCCTGTTAGATTTAATGTCAAATCTCGAAAGGTCCATTTTTACGAGTTGAATATTTTTAATCTTTTTGTAATCATTCTCCAGCTCACCAAATTTTCCTCCTCTACAGATTACTATTGGTAAAATTTCACCTTCATAAAATTTTAAAAACCTTAATAAATAATTTTCAACTCCACCTGCATCAAGTGTTGATACAACAAAAATCACTTTATTTTTCATCTCTTATTATTTAGTTCTTTTACTGAATAAAATCATTTAATTCAAAATGCTTTTTATAAAAAATGCTAAATGATAAAAGAACATCTTTATTAAAATATGTTTCAACAATGTTAGGCAGTCCACTAATGATCTGAAAAAAGAAAATGCAAATTAAAATTGAGCCAAAATAGTAAACCCATAATTTCTGCCTATACACGTAAATTTCTGCAATCAATAAAAAGACAAATAGAAGTTTTAGAATAAGCGCATACCTAAAAAAAATCGTGGGTATTGAAAAAAATAGATTAATTATACCCGCTGTAAATAATACAATGTTTTTGTATAAGGAGTTAATCTTCGAAAAAAAGAATAAGAAAATATACATTGAACATATCCACAGCATTTCTAGTGAAAAAATAATTCTATTTATATAGGATTCATCCAGTGCATTTTGTACAAAATCATCCCCTGTCAAATATGCATCTTTTTTTACAGCTAAGCCTCCTGAAAGACCGATCATATCAAATACATATAATATAACGCTGGATGGTAGAACCAAAAACAATAACGACATTAAAAAAAAGAGTCTGTACTTTACATTATGATTCGGGAAGAAAAACAGAACACAAAAAACTGGAATAAAAACAAGTGTGCTAAAATGAATGAAAGATGCCGTTAGTAACAACAAAAAAGCAATTTTTCTTCTATCTATTAAGCCAATATAAAAGCCCATCAATATAAATGCCGCAGCAAACATAAATCTCGTTCCGGAAAATAGATCAATGTATGGTAGCGCAAGGAAAAATAAAATAATGAAATAAAACCTATACTCTTTTGTTGCTGGGATTCTTACGGTAATTTTATAATAGACTGAAAGAATAAGGCTCATTGAAATTAGCGTCACAATCAAAAAAACATATTGAGCACTAATATTCATCTGAGATGCCCAATAGAACATGGATTGAAAAATAAAATCTTGCCCCTGTAGCATCAGATAAGCAAACAATTCAATAAAAGAACTATCCTTAAAGTTTTCGTATAACTCAAAATACCTGGCTTTATCATCTGATAAATTAGGAATATAGATATATCCAACTATACCAAATAATAAAGCCATCAATTGTAATGAAAATTTCGACTTATTAATAATTCCTAATAAAATAAAAGGTATAGCTAAAAAAGGAGAAATAATAAAAATTATTGCGCTTAACAAAGCAATCTTATTAAATTTTATATTTCTGCCGTTATCCATTATTTTCGATCGAACAATTAGAATTTAATACCAAATTCTTTACACCATTTAGCCAAGACAAACATTTTCCAAATATTAAATGAATAATCAGACTTTTCATCAAAATGCATTAACATCTGTTTTTTAAATTTATCTACATTTAGATTAGGAACGCTACCTAAAAACTCATCGTTCAGTGCATTTTGGATCTCAGGTTTCAAAACCCCATTGATCCATTTACCTAATGGGATAGCAAATCCTTGTTTAGGTTGATCAAACACCTCTTCAGGAATATATTCTGATAAAATATCTCTAACAATTCTTTTCTTTTTCCCAACTCCGTAACGATATGAAACGGGTAAAGTTCTGGCAAATTCTACTATTCTATAATCTAGAAAAGGGCTTCTAACCTCCACCGAATAGGCCATGCTCGCTCGATCAACTTTAACATTGCTATCATTTTCCAACCATAACTTGATATTTAAATCAGCCATTCTTTGTGTAGTATCATTTGCCCACTTTTTATAGCCTTTATAATAATCGAACCACTTGTTGTCTCTTTTACCTTGAATACTGTCGAAACCAGTAAATATACCTTTGATATAGTCGTCGCTATTCTCTGTCTTTAATAAAGAATTAACACCATCAGTTCTATATTTAAAAAGATTTTTATTATAGAACAATGAGAGAAACCTTCTTATAAAAAAAGGTATTCTTTCAAATCGCTCAAATCTTTTCAGGTAATCGAAATGATTATATCCTAAAAAACTCTCATCACCCCCATCACCTGAAAGTGCAACTGTTACATACTTTTTGGTAACAGAATTTAAGAGCAATGATGGTAGTGCTGAGCTATCTGCAAATGGTTCGTCATATACCTTTGTTAATATTTCGAGCATTTGCAATGCATCTTCAGTCCCACAAATTTTTTCCTGGTGATTAGAGCCTATAATTTTTGCGAATTGGCCTGCAATTTTACTCTCATCAAATTTTGGATCCTCAAATCCAATGGTAAAAGTATTTATAGGTGTCTTTGATATTTTTTGAGCTATTGCCGAAACGATTGCTGAATCAATTCCTCCCGATAGAAAAGAACCAAATGGCACATCTGATTGGAGTCTGATTTTTACTGCATCTATCATCAGCTTGTGTAATTCATTCTTGGCATCATCGTAAGACAATGTAGAAATTTCTACATCCTTTAGATTCCAATACTCAGAAATGACCTTTGTTTTGGCTCGTAAATTAACCTCCATAAAGTTACCTGGTGGCAACTTAAACACATTTTCTATAATAGAATATGGAGATGGGATATAACCGCAGTCCAGATATATGGATAAAGCCTCTTTGGATACTTTACTTTCACTGTTAATTAGCGGGCGTAACTGACTACATATTTCAAAATCACCATCCTTCCAATAATAGTAAAAAGGCTTAACACCCAATCTGTCTCTTGCTGAGAAAACAATTTGCTTTTCTACATCAAAAATTGAAAAGGCAAACATTCCATTTAGTTTAGATAAAATAGCTTTACCCCACTCTACATAACCTTTCAATAAAACTTCAGTATCACTGGTTGTATTAAAATTATAACCAAGTTTTAGTAATTCATTCTTAATTTCCAGAAAGTTATATATCTCGCCGTTGAAAACAATTTTATAATGATCAAAACTGTATGGTTGATTGGATCTTGAATCTAAATCCAAAATAGATAAACGTAAATGACCTAGTGACACATTATTAAATCTATTAAATCCAAGATTATCCGGGCCTCTAAATTTAATTGATTCTAATTTTTCAACAACTTCCTTTTCTTCAAAAGGCTTGTTTGTAATATAAATTCCGCACATTTTATTTTCAATATAAAATTTATAATTTTTTCTAAAAAATGAAGATTCATCTAATCGCTTTTGAATCGGTTAATAGATAAGATGTCTTTCTAGATTTACCCATATAAGGTGTTTAATTTTCGAAACAGATCATTGGATAACGAAAAATTTTACTCACTTTTATGAAACCGCTCAGGGGTGAGGCTTAATCGATTGATATACACTTATAATGCTGTTGTATTTCTTTCTTACATAATTTTTGTATATACCAAATAACAAAAATAGCCAATGTTTTTTATTAATGCATGCTCGCTCCTAGTATGATAAATCAATTCGTTAACAATTTTTCTTGCGAAAATCTCTTTATTAAAATGTTTTCCAGTAAACCTATTAATGTTCTCCAAAAAAAACAGTTCCTTTTCCCTTGATTGTTTTCTATCATTCTTAAAACTAACGCTATCACCATTTATTCTATATATAGATAACAGTTCATCATGATATTTAATTTTGCCCAAAATTCCAGTTTTGATAACAACTAATGATTGATCTCCAGCGTGAACTTTATAAAACCAATCAGGAAATGGCTCGGATGAATTCCTGTAAACGAAGGAGGAAGTCTGCGAAAAAGGGGTTTTGATATAGGTTTTCAATGTATATATCCCATTTTCATTAAATCTTATACTTTCCTTTCTCTCTGTTATAATCGCCGTTTTTTGATTTAACTGATGCACAATACCCATTGAGAAAGCAAAATCTGGATGAGTCTCCAAAAATTCAACTTGTAATTGCAGTTTATTCGGATTTACCCAATAATCATCACCCTCACAAGTTGCGACATATTTACCTTTTGCAGTGGCTGCAGCATCGATAAAATTTGCCATCATGCCCTTATTTTCTTTACGTCTTATATATTTTATCCAAGACCCTCGAGAATGAGTATCAATTATTTCTCTGATAACTTCGCTTGTCTTATCTGTTGATTTATCATCTGCTATAATAAGTTCTATATCATAGTGACAGTTTTGCATTAGAACACCTTCAATAGCCTCTTTTATAAAATTTTCTTGGTTGTAAGTAATCATTACTACACTCACTAAAACTTTGTCTTTTGTATCGTACATTTAATTTTAACAGATTGTGATTAAATTTAACCTAATTATTTTGAGCCCTAAGCAATAACCTCGATATCAAATCAACCTCTTCAGCAGACAGATCAGAATATAAAGGCAAGCACAAGACGCATTTAGCGATCTTGTCAGTAATCTCCAGTTCCTGAGACTCTAAGTATGGCAAAGTGTTTGCCAATGATGGATAAAAATATCTTCTGGTAAAAACTTCATGGGCCTGTAGGTATTTCATGCATTTCAACATCAACTCCTCGCTTTCAAAAATAACCGGATAGTAAGCATAGTTATTATGTGAATTGAAATGCCAGTTAGGTCGTCTGGCTTTAAGTCCTTTTAGATTTTCATCATAGCGAAAGGTCAATAACTTTCTATTATCATGAATTTCCTCAATATGTTCTAAATTCGCTAATCCCATTGCTGCATGAAACTCAGAGTTTTTCCCATTAATTCCTAGCTCAGCAAATGCTTCGGGGCCATCGAAACCAAAATTTCTTATGTATGCCAATTTCTTCAATAATTCCCCAGACTTGGTAACAATAAGACCACCCTCAATAGAGTGATACAATTTCGTAGCGTGCAAACTACATACAGAAATATCTCCATATTCAAAAATAGACCTTCCATTTATCTGCACCCCAAATGCATGTGCTCCATCGTAAATCACTTTCAGATTATGTTTCTTCGCAATTTTTTCAATCAAAATCACATCGCATGGATTCCCATAAACATGGGTAGCCAATATAGCTTCTGTTCTTTCTGTAATTGCAGCTTCTATTTTTTCTGCATCAATATTTAATGAATCTTCTTCAATATCAACAAAAACTGGTTTGCAGCCTTCCCACACAATGCTACTCGTTGTTGCTACAAATGAAAATGGGGTTGTAATAATTTCACCCTTTAGTCCTAGTGCTTTTATAGCCATTTGCAAAGCAATAGTCCCATTTGTTACAAATAAGAGATGTTTTAAGTCTAAACGTTCTTTTAATTTCATCTCCAATTCACTAGCTAAAGGCCCCATATTGGTTAGCCAACCACGCTGCCATATTCCAGTAAGAAATTTATAATAAGATCCTTGTGGAGGAAGAAATGGTTTCGTTACTGGTATCATCTGTTTTTAATCAATTTAATTATTTCGTTCAACGTACTCATTTTAAATATATATGCCATTGATAAATATAATATTACTCCAATAAAACCTCCTATGAGTAATCTGAAAAGATCTGGAAATTGGTGATTTTTTAAAATATTATCAAGAACGTGTCCTGAAAACCCTAAGAGAAAACTCAGCAACAATATAGGTACTATATCTTTAATTTGCTCCCACGAGGGGTAGTCCAAAAATCGTCCACCATAGTGAGTATTTATAAAAAAACATAATATTGAAGTAATTACACTTCCATACAATAATCCAAAAATCCCATACTGAAATGAAACAATGATTACAGCCACTCCTAGTATTTTTTTAATAACCTCTAGCTTTAAGAACAAATCGCTTCTGCCCTTAACATTTAAAATTTGCAAATTATACGAATGTATTGGATATAAAATCCCATTAATGCATAGTATCTGAAAATAAGGTACAGCTGGTAACCACTTATCTGTAAATAATAGTCTAAACATAGGTTCAGCCATCACTCCCATTAATACTAAAGTTGGGGTAATTACAAATAATACCATTTGCATTATTTTTTTATAAACAATCTTCAATTTTATATCATCATTCTGAATGGAAGAAAATAGGGGAAAACTCACCTTTGTAATGATTGCATTAAGATTTCCAACAGGTAGCATTTGAAGGGTGTCAGCACGATTATAATATCCTAGCTGTGAGGGTGCGAAAAACTTCCCGATTACAATCGTATAAATATTTGTATAAATAATATCTAATACTCCAGAAAACATTAACTTCATTCCAAAATGGAAATGATGTTTAAATTTCTTTAAATTAAACACAAAGCCAGGTATCCATTTCGACCAAAAAATTAATTGCATTGTCATAGCTAATGATTGGGCAATATTACTCCAAACTAAACTCCAAACACCATAATTATTAAACGCCAAGATTAAGCCCACCGTACTTCCTAGAATTAATGACGGAATTGCAACTTTTGTTTGTGTTTTAAAGTCCATTTTTTTTATGAGCCTTGTATTCTGAATTGCAGCAAAAGCATTTATAACAAAAGTAACAGTATATAATCTTAATATTGGAGTTAACAACGCCTGATTATAAAACCTTGAAATGAATGGTGCAAGAAAAAAAGCGATTAAGTACACTACAACACTACCAGCCAAATTGAAATAGAAGACAGTAGAATAATCATCTTCATCTAAATCTCGTGTACGAATTAATGATTGTGTTAATCCGCTATCAACCAATGAAGTTCCGAGACTAATAAAAATGGTAAGCATTGCTATTAACCCAAATTCTGCAGGCAACAAAGCTCTGGCCAAAATAATGGATACAATAAAAGAAATTCCTTGAGTCCCGAATTGTTGAATTGAGCTCCAAAAAATACTGGAAACTGCTTGTTTTTTTAAGTTCAAATTTTAATTAATTATAATTTGCCTGAAACTGGCATATCTAATACTCCTTTTACATCGTAAATTACTGATAATGGTTTACATAGATTAGTAATATCGAGTATTAAATTTTGTTTATGCGCAACCCCAAGAACAACAGCATCAAATTTTTGATTAGGTAATTCCTGTGTTGTCCTCAATTCGTACTCGTGCAATACCTCTTCAGGGTTAGCTAATGGATCGAAAATAGTCACTTTAATTCCATAATCAGCTAAGGCGGATATAACGTCAACAATTTTAGTATTTCTTACATCAGGACAGTTTTCCTTGAAAGTAATGCCCAACATTAAGAGTTCAGCTCCATTAATATTTAACCCTTTTTTGATCATCAATTTAACGATCTGGGAAGCTACATACTCTCCCATGCTATCATTTAGTCTTCGGCCAGCTAAAATAATTTCAGGATGATATCCTTTTTCCTGCGCTATTTGTGCCAGATAATACGGATCTACGCCAATGCAGTGCCCTCCCACCAACCCAGGTTGAAAGGGTAAAAAATTCCATTTTGTTGCAGCAGCTTCTAAAACAGATTGGGTATCAATTTCTAATAAATTAAATATTTTAGCGAGCTCATTAACAAAAGCGATATTAATATCTCTTTGAGAATTTTCTATAACTTTTGCAGCTTCTGCAACTTTAATGGTAGGTGCCAAATGAGTTCCTGCAGTAATTACATTTTTATATAGCGTATCTACCTTTCGTCCAATTTCAGGAGTAGAACCTGCTGTCACTTTCAATATTTTATCAACAGTGTGTTGTTTATCACCAGGATTTATTCTTTCAGGAGAATATCCTGCATAAAAATCGTGATTAAACTTTAGTCCAGAAATCTTTTCCAGAACTGGCACACACTCATCTTCCGTTACACCAGGATAAACAGTAGATTCATATATCACAATATCTCCTGGCTTGAGTACCCTTCCTACAGTTTCACTTGCCCTATACAACGGTGTTAAATCAGGCCTGTTATGCCTGTCAACTGGCGTCGGAACAGTAACGATATAGTAATTACATGTTTTTAATGTATCGATATCTTTAGTACAGAATAAACCAGCAGTATCAGATGGTGTATCTACCAGGACTGATTCTAGATCCTCCTTCTCAACCTCAAAGGTGCTATCAAAACCCGCATTTAAAGAGGCTATTCTTCTTTCATTAATATCAAATCCTATTACTGGATACTTCGTTGCAAAAAGCCTTGCCAACGGTAATCCGACGTACCCTAATCCAATAATTCCTATCTTATCCATTTAATATTTAATTTTAAGCAACGAGCTACACCTACATTAGGAATATTATCCTAGGTTGAATATTAGCTAATCTAACGCAATTTTAAGTTTATTCAATCTAACCAACAAAAGCTTAACGAGAGTTCAAATTATCGAAATACCAGCCTACAGCCTCTTTAATGCCTTTTTCAATTGAAAATTTTGGATCGTACCCTAATAACCTCTTCCCCTTTTCTATGCTCGCCAATGAATGTGGTATGTCGCCCGCACGATTTGGTCCATAAACAACCTCTACATCAGCAATTCTAGGATCCAATTCTGATAATTCCTTTTTAAGTAAATTAACCAAGTGTTTAAGTGTTGTCCTATCTCCGAAAGCTGTATTATAAACAGTATTAACTGCTTCGGCATTTTGTGTACTTATCGCAAGCTCATTCATCTGAATTACATTATCAATGTATGTAAAATCCCTTGAATAATTGCCATCTCCGTTTATTACAGGGCTTTCGTAATTCATAAACTTCTTAACAAATAAAGGAATCACTGCAGCGTAGGCTCCGTTTGGATCTTGTTTTCTTCCAAAAACATTAAAATATCTTAAACCAATCGATTCTAAACCATATGTCTTGCTAAAAATATTTGCATATAATTCATTTACATACTTCGTGATTGCATACGGAGACAATGGACTTCCAATTATTTCTTCTACTTTGGGTAAATTTTCAGAATCACCATAGGTAGAGGAGCTAGCAGCATAAATGAAACGTTTAACTTTTGCATCTCTTGCTGCAACAAGCATATTTAAAAAGCCAGAAACATTTACCTCATTTGTGGATATAGGATCTTTGATAGAACGAGGAACCGATCCTAGTGCTGCCTGATGCAGTACGAAATCCACTCCTTCAACTGCCAAATGGCAATCCTCCAAATTTCTAATATCTCCATTAATTAATTTATAATTAGGATTTTTCAAAAAAGACTCAATATTATGTTGATGACCAGTTGAGAAGTTATCTAAGCATACTATCTGATTGTTTTTAGATAAAAAATAATCGGTAAGATTTGACCCTATGAATCCTGCCCCGCCGGTAATTAATATTTTCATAAATTTTTTAACATTTTTTTCCCTACCAAATAAAACACAGATAATAAACCCGCCAAAAATCCACCAATAATAATCCAATTCCTTTTACTAGCCTTTTCAACCAGCAAAGGATAAACAGGTGTATCAACCACCTGAATCAACGGAGCTTCTTTTAATAAGGTTAGCTTACTCAATTCTAAATTCTGAACCAATGAACTTAATACCGCTTTGTTAGTTTCTGCTGAAAATTGTGCCTTTTGGGCTGGAGCAACACGTTGCACTTGTCTAGTGGGATTTAAATTAGGAGTAGCATCAACAACAGAGGCTGCCGTATAAATTGCTCCATTCATAATATTTCTAACAGAATCAGTTTTATCCTGTAAGATATTAACGTTTGCCAGTGATTTTTTTGTCTTGGTTTGAACATAAAAATCGTTTACATTCTTAACAATTGCTTCATTAAAAGTTTTGGCAAAAGATTCATTTAAGGATTTAACATTTGCTTGGATAATACTTAATTTCTTATCTGGCTTTACCACAGTTAAATAATTTTTATTAAGATCTAAAGCTATCGAAGTAATAATACTATCTTGCATTCTGGTAAATTTTCCACTAAGAAATGTTTGCTCATCAAAACTAACATTTCTTAATTTTTGCTCTTTCTTCCAGTTGTCATGTAATTTATTAAACTGGATAAAATAATTAATTAATAATTGACTTTTGCCACCGATATTAACATTGGTAAACAACGTTTTTTCAATCATTTTCCTTGATTTATACAATTGCAAGATATTGTCACCCTGAAATATTCCCCCTCCACCTCCACCTAAATCAATACCAGCCATAGATGCTAAACCGCCTAAGCCCCCACCTATCCCCATTGCTTTATCACCCTCTTCTAATACAAAAGTAGTGGTGGCTATGTAAACTGGTTTTTTAGAATAAGCATAGTAAAAACCCAAAACTCCTCCAATTAAGCCAAAAACCAAAATAATAAGCCATCTGGATAAGAGGTAGCGCCACCATTCTTGAATTTTAAGGATCAATTCTTTTAAAGAAATTTCATTACCTTCTTTAATATTAAAATTTTGCTGACTTTCTGTGATCATTTTGTTAATGATTAATCCTTCAACGTGCTCAGGACAACAAGTGATTTATCTTAATAAACTTACAATTATCGCTCCCAAAGATGCCAAACCTGTTCCAATGCCTATCCATGCTGTTGCGGTAATTCTTTCCCTTTCTGCTCGCTTAGGAACTAAGATTTCTGCCCCAGGCCTAATTTTGGGATAATTGTTAAAGACTAGAAAACTTCTTGCGCCCTCTACTGAACCATTGGCGTACTTAACATAAGCTCTACCTTTTAAAGCATTGGCTGTAAAACCACCAGCACCATTCACATAAGCTTTAAAACTTTTACCTGTTCTGAAAACAATATTATTTGGATTTAAAACCTCACCACTTACACGTACCGTTTGTAGTTGCTTAGGTATTTTTATGACATCACCGTCTTCCAATAATAAATCATACCGCTCACCTGGCTCTTTCAAAATTTTTGTTAAATCGATGCCAACCATATCCGAGGCAATAACCTGAGGTTGCCTTCTGAATGAAGTGGTATCTACTCCAGATTGAGTTACTCGTTGTAAATTCATAATTCTTGCCTCCTCTTCTTGCTTGCGATCATCTGATTTTGAATTTCCTAGTAAATCCTGCATGGAGTAGGAATTACCAAATTTTGCTCTCCTAATTAACAATTCTTTTTGTAAAGAATCTCTCTGGCTTTGAAATAAAGTGGTATCTCGACCTGGTCTTTTTAACGAAGCACCATCCGTATAAGCCAAAGCCGTCAAACCTCCAGCTCTTTTGATTAAATCTGAAATACGCTCATTTTTACTTTTAACAGTATAGGTTCCTGGGTATAAAACCTCTCCTTCAATTTTAACTTGTTTTTGAACTACGTAACCTTCTGCGCTTCTAACCGAAACAATATCGAATGGTTGTAATTTGAATACAGTATCGGTAACCAGTTTAAGATTACGATCAATATTGATGGTAAAAACATCAGCTGTACTAGCTGCAACGGATTGAATGTTGCTGTTTCTAACTCGTCTTGATATTTCAATACGATTAGGTGATGCGCCTTCTTTAAAGCCACCAGCCATTTGAATGGCATCTTCAAGATTCATATTCTCGGCATAAGGAAACTGGTTGGGTTCTCTAACCTCTCCCTGTACCGTAACTTTATATTCTTCTCTTAAATCAAAAATTGAAGAAATGGTTATTTTATCTTCTCTTTTTAAAGGTATGTCTGCCTGACTACCATTCATGATCGCCGCGACATCAAAAGATTCTAAGGCGAGTGTATTATCTGTGTTCAGTCTACTAATGTAGCCACGGTTCATAAACGCATCTTCCTTTAAACCGTCAGCCTTTTGGATGAGTTGTTTTAAGGTCATGCCTTTTTCCAGCTCAAAATAGCCAGGCCTGAAAACTGCACCATTAATTTCAACTCTGTTTTCAAAGCGATCTAAAATTGGTTCTACAAAAAATTTATCGCCATTTTTAGGTACATAAATATTAAAATCAACAGCAAAAATATCGCTGATCTTTCTTTCTCTTGCTGTATTTTGGAAAACTTTAACAGCTGATTGATAGGCTATATTTGAAAAGCCACCTGCGAAGTTTAATACATTTTGAAAATGCTCTCCAGCCAAAGTTTCAAAAATCGCAGGGTTTTTAACCTCTCCAACAACTTCTACCCTGTTTTCATAAACAGGAACATTAATTACATCCTGATCCTGCAAACGAATATTACCCTTTTGCATGCCATTAATAATTAAATCATAAAAATCAACGGTAGCCACCACACGGTTATTTCTAACCACTTGGATTTTACGATAAGAACCGTTATCATTCGGGCCGCCTGCAGCATATAATGCATTGAATACGCTAGATAAAGATGATAAGGTATAAGTACCAGGTTTTGTAACCTGCCCATTTAAAATAACTTTAATGCCTCGTATATTCCCTAAATTAATAGCTAAGTTGGTTCTACCAGAACGCAAGCCTGGATAGGTTGAAGCCATCAGATTTTTGATCTTCGACCGGGCCTCATCAATACTCAAACCACCAACTTTTACTAAGCCTACGTATTCTAAGCGAATTGATCCCTCTGGACTAACTTTCAAATCATAATTTGCCTCATTATCTCCAGTCAGATCAATCAGCAACTGATCATCCGGACCAATTACATAACCTAATGGGGTTGCCATTCTTAAATTAGGCTCGAAAGTGATGTTGGAATTTTTGAATAATTGTGAACCAAAAATCTTCGGTTTTAAATCATCGAAAGCTTTATCTATTAATTCTTGTTTGTTTGGCTGATTGGTAGAGGTACTATCGCTCGATCCAAGATATTGCCGCTCCGTATTATTGGAACTGCTTTTACCAGCATTTTGCTTTACAGTAGCACTTGAAGAACCTTGTTTTCTAATGGTTTCGACTCTTTTACGAAGCTTTAATACTTCATCTTGCTTCATACCCTGAGCAGAAGCCATTTGCTCTAATTGGGCATCGCTGTAGCCCAAAGATTCTGCCCGCTGCATCAGCGTTTTGATTTGGGCATCAGAAAGTTCATCTACCTTTTGATTGGCATAGTTACTTTGAGCCAACACATCCGTGTTGATAAAGAATATAAAAAAAATGAAAGATGTTAAAAGAACTAATTTTTGTTTCATAGATATATTATTGCGATCAGCTATTGAGCTTATCGTTTATTCAAAGTAATTTAGGGTTTTAAAACCACCCTCTTTCAGGTGTTCGTCTTTTTTCATTAATTGAAGGTCAGAAATTACCATATCCTTAACTAGAGCAGGTAAGTCGTATTTTGGCTGCCAGCCTAATTTAGTTTTAGATTTTGTCGGGTCACCTAATAATAAATCTACCTCAGTTGGACGGAAATATTTCGGATCTACTTTAACAATGGTTTGGCCTGGCTTTAAATTATCCAAATTTAATCCTAAAGCAATGGCTTTTTCTTCATCTACGTTAATGATTACGCCTTTTTCGTTTTCGTCTTTACCTGAAAACTCGACTTCAATGCCCAGCTCAGCAAAACTCATACGAACAAAATCACGAACGGTTGTAGTAACACCAGTTGCAATTACATAATCTTCTGCTTGTTCTTGCTGTAAGATAAGCCACATCGCTTCGATATAGTCTTTCGCATGCCCCCAATCTCTTTGAGCGGAAAGATTACCTAAATAAAGACAATTTTGTAAACCTAAAGCGATTTTAGTTGCCGCCCTTGTAATTTTACGCGTTACAAAAGTTTCGCCTCGTAAAGGACTCTCGTGATTAAACAGAATACCATTACAAGCAAACATGCCATAAGCTTCACGATAATTCACTGTGATCCAGTAACCATAAATTTTTGCTACAGCATAAGGAGAACGTGGATAAAAAGGCGTAGTTTCACTCTGTGGAACTGCTTGTACCAAGCCGTACAGCTCTGAAGTTGAAGCCTGATAGATTTTCGTTTTTCCTGTCAAACCGAGAATTCTAATGGCTTCAAGCAACCTTAAAGTGCCAATACCATCTGCATTTGCAGTATATTCTGGCATTTCAAAACTTACATGAACATGGCTCATGGCCGCTAAATTGTAAATCTCGTCTGGTTGAGTTTCCTGTATAATTCTGATCAGGTTGGTCGAATCGGTTAAATCTCCATAATGCAATTTAAAATGCACATTATTTTCATGCTGATCCTGGTATAAATGATCAATTCGATCTGTATTGAACAGAGAACTTCTTCTTTTTAGACCATGAACAAAATACCCCTTTTTTAGCAAAAATTCGGCTAAATAAGCACCATCTTGTCCGGTAACACCAGTAATAAGAGCAACCTTCATAAATTATTTCATAGAGTTTAAGCTTGCAAATATAGGTAATAATATTGGTGAGTTGAAAAACTAAAATAATCAACTAACAACTTCTTTATGTTTTTCAGATTATAATCTTGCATCAGATAATTTTCTGTCGATAAATGACTTTGTATCAAAAATTATAGTTCCCGCTTCTCTGAAAGCGGCATAATTCAGTTTCAAAAACTGTGTATGAGCCACTGCCAAAATAATCGCATCATAATGTTCTGAGGGCTCATTTTTTAATAACGAGATATTGTATTCTGCCTGCACATGGTCCGCCGCCGCCCAGGGGTCATACACATCCACATCGATCGAAAAAGACCTTAATTCTTTATAAATATCGATTACACGGGTATTTCTGGTATCTGGACAGTTTTCTTTAAAAGCGAAGCCAAGGATTAATACTT
>Ga0247815_10002011_pt1 | contig 15187 bp, 18 predicted proteins | sample UWRJL194509B1_FD_181014 | JGI IMG/M metagenome (GOLD analysis project Ga0247815, IMG submission 181014) | Plant litter microbial communities from Arlington Agricultural Research Station in Wisconsin, United States - UWRJ-L194-509B-1 | ecosystem: Environmental > Terrestrial > Plant litter >...
TTTAGCGCGTGTGGTAAGTAACGAGCGGGAGGTGTTCGATGGGTAGGGCTAATCTTCATGCACAGGCCGCTGGTGGTCGCAACTGGGAGGCATGGAGCGCGGACCCTTACCGTAAGACCAAGTTATTCCCTGGTCAAGCGTGTACGGTTCTAACCCAAATCGAACTACAGTTTCCGGAGTGTGCGTTCCACTCGGTCAAACCTCAAGTCGCTATTGATAGTTGCTGACATTCATCGCTACCTCGTCGCTCTCGGCGCACACATCTTCATTACGTCAATAGTGCAACAGCTCTGACGGTGAAGGGTATCCAAAGTCAAGGCGTTATTGCCTGCGCCAAACACTAGTAAGCGCGTTTGTCCCGCAGTTCACCTTCTCTTGTCTAACCCGAGCTACAGCATCGCGAACGAGCAGGAACAGTTTCGCGGTGGCTCCCTGTCGGAGACCTATTCGTCTAACCTTGACGATCGGACCATGCACGAGGTCTATGTATGTGATATTACGAGCTGTGCGGGGCATTTTTAACCCATTTCCAGGCTTGGCCGTTCATGGATGCCTTGCACGCCGGCGTGGGCTCAGGTGAGGATGCGCGGCCGCTCAAATGACATACATTGACCCTGTTCATCAGTCATGGCGTCGTACAACCGTCTCAATCAGACGTACGTGCTCAACGGTGCTGTTTGTCGCAGGATGCTGACGAAGATGCTCCTCAGAGTTGCTGGAGAGAATTCAAAAGTCCTGAACGGCATCCTCAAGAGCGAGATGAACTTCCAAGGCTTCGTCACCTCTGACTGGACCTCGCTCGTGTCTGGTGTCAACAGCGCGCTCGGTGGCACGGACATGAACATGCCCGGGTCTGTCGTCGTACCTCTTTCATTCAACCCCACTCATTTCTTCCACAGGTTCAAGTCGTACGGCAACCCTCCCGACCTTCCCAATCCCGCTGAGAGCGACAATACGTTCTGGGGCAAGTTCCTCGTCGAGGCCGTCGTCAATGGCTCCGTCGCCGCAGAGCGCCTGGACGACATGGTCATCCGCCCGTTTGCGGCCTACTACAAAATGAAGCAGGACAGCAAGTCTTTCCCCAAGCTCAACTTCGATGTCATCACCTCAGCAGCGAAGCGGCCAGGCAGTAACGACGTGACGAACGAATTTGTGAACGTTCAAGCAGATCATAAGAAGATCATTCGCGAGGTGGCGGCGGCTGGCACGGTGTTGTTGAAGAACGAAAAGAAGGCACTCCCGCTGAAGCTAGGCAAAGGCGCTGGTGCTCTTGAGCGGTTGGGCGTATTCGGTAGCGACGCCGGGCCGCATCCCGCTGGACCCAACTTCTGCACGACGGGACTTCCGGACAGGGCCTGCAATGAGGGCACCCTCGCAATGGGCTGGGGCAGCGGTACAGCTAATGTACGTTCGGTCTGGCCCTGTTACGACTCCCACGCTGACCAAGATTCCCTTGTAGTTCCCATACTTGATCGACCCGCTGGCAGCGATCAACGCCTACATCTCAGACAGCGGTAGTGGCGCGACAGTCGACTCGTCGCTTAACGACTGGAACTTCGCCAACATCGACAAGGTCGGCGCATACGCCGACGCCTGCCTTGTGTTTGGTAGCGCCGATTCCGGCGAGGGCTACCTCACGGTAGACGGCAATCCAGGCGATCGCAAGAACCTCACGTTCGTCTTCTTTCTACCCGAGTATATCGATTTGGCCCTGACGTCGCTTGCCCTGTAGCCTGTGGAACAACGGCGACAACTTGATCAAATACGTCGCGTCAGTATGTGACAACACTGTCGTCGTTATTCACAGCGTCGGCCCCGTACTTGTCGAGCCATGGATCGATCACCCCAACGTCACCGCCGTGGTCTGGGCCAACCTGCCCGGCCAGGAGAGCGGCAACTCGTTGGTCGACGTCCTGTTCGGGAAAGTCAACCCAAGCGGCAGGCTGCCATACACCATTGCGAAGCGACGGGAGGACTACGGCGCGGACGTCGTGTACCAGAGCGATGGCAACGTTCAGCTCACGTATACGGACGCGCTCAATATCGACTACCGTCACTTCGATGCCAAAGACATTAGCCCACGGTTCGAGTTCGGGTCAGTCCTCTTGTGCTGCTTATACGCGCAACTCATCCTTACACTCCTCGTTCCCTTCAGATTTGGACTTTCGTACACGACGTTCACATACTCTGGTCTCCAGATCTCCAAGTCCATCGCGAAACGTCAGGAGGCGGTCGCAGCGCGCAAGGTTCCGCAAGGCGGAGACCCAGCCCTGTGGAAGACATCACTCACCGTTTCCTTTACCGTAAAGAACACTGGCTCGCTCCCCGGTAACGAGGTCTCCCAGGTCTACCTCGGCTTCCCTGCAGCTGCCGGCGAGCCACCGAAGGTTTTGCGAGGATTCAAACGGACGTACCTCAAGAACAGCGCGAGTACGAAGGTCACGGTCGAGCTTACGAGGAGGGACCTGTCCGTGTGGGATGTAGTGAAGCAGGACTGGGTCGTGCCGAGCGGGAAGTTTGAAGTCTTTGTTGGGGCATCGTCAAGGGATGTCAAGTTGACTGGCACATTCTCTCATTGAACTAGGGCGAGCGTGGTATCTTTGCAGCGCATCAGTTGGCCTGTAGTATGTAGGCCGTGGGTCGACCGATACTGCTTCGTCGCACAAATCACTTTGTACTTATCGATTCCAAAGAAGGAATAAGCTCACGAGGCAGCAAATTTACTTTCGTTTGAGAATAGTCCGTGATTGCTGGTTGTGACCTATCTGTCAGACTACTTCCGAACACGGTTAAAGTGCTATTCTGGACCGTGTCAGTTTCGAGCCCCTCCGCAGTACCAACTCTGCCTCTCCCCTTCACTCCCGTGTCAGTTATAAGACAATGATAAGCCACCATGAGGTACGTGCGACAGTGGCAGATCCTGATCCGGTAACTGACCATCACACTCGCTCCCGGCGCAGGCGCAGGTGCCCGCCGCATCTTCGCCCTCCCTCCGACCGGAAGATAACGTTCTTGATACGCCAACAGTGGGAAATACCCCGACTCGTCTGCTGCGAATCACAGTGGAAGAAGACGGCTCTTTAACTCAGTCTGGACTGCCGGTCCTTGACAAAGCTCAACTACCACAAAATCTGGTTACGTTCATCAATCAGGCCTTCAGCTCAAACCATTCACCGCCATACCTTGGCCCAGACATGCAAATCTTTCCTGATGTAGAACGACTAACTAAGAGCTTTCTCGCGCCCGGCAATGTCGTTTCGATCTTGGTCCGCGATCTGGCGGACGGCAATCATATCGGGCCGTCCGATTTCATTGCCTCCTTCGGTCTGGTTACATATCAACACCCGGCAGAGCGACCGGACCCAATCAACAATCCGCACTCGAGCTCTACTGTCTATATAGATCCCAACGGTCGTGAGTCCATCCGCTACCGTTTGTATCCATGTGGCCTCAAACTCATTTGCAGCCGACGCAGACGCGTTGACGGTTGTCTTGAAAAATTTAGCCGTGAATCAGTCACTACAAGGTCATGGAATAGGGACGTGGATGGTTGGAAGCCTGCTTGAGCGCGAAGCTGTCGCACGAGCACGGTTAGCTGGCCGGTGGGATTTACCCTTCAGGTCTGCGTACTATCTCTGACATCCCTCCAAAAGGTCTCAGGCTCGTGTTGCGCTGGCCACGTTGATGGAAGTGAGCGAATCATTCTATAAGCGTCTTGGTTGGACTACGACGCGACAATACGTGCATCAGCCGGGTTACATTGGCAATACCGTCCCTATCACAGTCATACAAATGGAGAAGCTTCTTGAGGTGAAGTGATATTAGCATTCTAGAATATGGAAGCTGCGATCGTGGATACAACCTTGTTTGAACATTAGTCAGGTTGAAAAACCGACGTGCGTCCCTAAGTCGACCACGGGTCAGATCTCTAGATTGAGCAGCACTGGCATTCTCACGAGCCACTTTGTACTCTTCACTTCCGTTTGAAAGAAAACATAGAAAGCCAGGCTATTTCAGCTCAATGTGTAGCGACAGCTCGTAGCCGATTTTGATGCATCATCAGACAGACCACTTCCGAACACGGTTAAACTGACGGAGTCACTGTTTGCGGTACGCAGCGCCACCTTTCTCTCTCCCTCTCTCCTACAATCTTTCACGAGCTGCAAGGGAATGTCAAGCTTCCCTGAGGTAGGCACGCCAACTGTAAAGCTTGAGATGGTCACTGAATCTTCGCATTCGATAACGCAGGTTCCCGCAACCGCACTCTCTGGCCAGCTGGAAGAGCACGGTCTCGATACTCCAAACTTAGGAAACACCCCAACTCGTCTGTTGCGGATCGCAGTAGCGAATGATGGCTCTTTAACACAGTCTGGACTTCCACTCCTTGACAAAGCGCGACTTCCACACGATCTATTCACATCCATCAATCAGGCTTATAGCTCGAACCATCTGCCGCCGTACACCGCTCCAAACTTCCAACGTTTTCCAGATGTAGATAACCTGATTAAGACCTTCCTCGCACCTGGCACCGTCGTTCTAGTCCTAGTGCGCGATGTGGCGGACGGCAACATCGGGCCATCTGATTTTGTCGCTTCATTTGGTCTGACCGCATATAGCCCCCCGTTGGAGCGCCCAGATCCGATCAACGATCCGGGGTCAAGCTGGCGTCTCTACATCGATCCAAACAATGGTGAGTCCGCCCGCCAGCACTCTTACCTTCGTAGTCTCAGGCCCGATTGTAGCCGATGCAGACGCGTTACCGACTGTCCTAAAGTGCATGACCGTGAATCAGTCATTTCAAGGTCACGGACTCGGAAAGTGGATGATTGGAAATTTACTCGAACGTGAGGCAATCGCGCGGGCACGTTTGGCTGGCCGGTGGGTTTCACTCTTCACTGCTCTTTATGCTTGTCATAGCCTGATTAATTGCTCTGGCACCATTCTCAAAGGTCCAGAGCTCGCCTCGCAATGATCACATTGCTAGAAGTGAGCGAGTCATTCTACAAGCAGCTTGGCTGGAATACGGTACGGCAACACGTGCATCAACCGAGTTCCTTTGGAAATACTGTCCCGATCACAGCCATTCAGATGGAGAAACTTCTTGATGTCAAGTGATATTGCAGCTCTGCGATAAACATATAAATTTTTGTTCATGGTCAGAAAATCCTTGTACTGAACATCCCATTCTCATCGGTGTCTGAGATGTCTCCGTCGTGATTAGCTTCGTTTATAGCTATCAAGTACTGCCGTGCTCATTTCTCGGATCAATTGAAGCTAATTTGGATACTGAAAAAATCAGACTCATAAGCGGTATCGGTTGAATGGAGAATCGGTCTTGCAGCTGGCCCACTGATACCAAGATTCTTCATGAGAAACGGACTGGGAGCATGTCGGTATCAATCTTACACATTGAGGAGTATATGCACACAGTCGGCTGAAGCTCTTCAACCTATTTTCTCTGAAGCCAGGGTGAAACCATGTATGGTCAATTCTGGTTGTGCACGGTGCCTGACGCTTACAACGCTTAAAAGACAACCAAAAACGTCGCATTTAGCAGCCATCCTTTGACAATCCAGATCACATAAGTTCAAAACGCAAGGCGGATGAAACAGGGGGCTAGGGCGCATCACCTCCTCGCTCACCTGCCTGGCCTTCGACCACCAGGGTGAGTAGTCTTGGGCAACAACGACATGAGTGCGGAAGTGAGCTACCACTTGCCCCCCTGTGTAAGATCAAAGTGCCTGCGACGCCTCGTAAACCGCGGTTTGACCAATGCTGTCTAACCTCTCGGGCCAATTTGTACTCGCCCCTCCCGTTGGAACGATGCCGAAGACAGCTGGTGTATGTATCTCTTATCGAGAAGAATCAATGATTGTCGGTCGGGAACCGATCATCATACATCATATCCGGCAGACCGCTGCCGAACACGGTTAAATTGACGGAGTCACCGTTTTTGAGCCCTGCGCGGTGCCACCTTGTCCTCTCCCTTCACTCTCGTGAAATCTGCACGGCTGGGAATAGCTCCTCTGAGGTGGGCGCGCGCCATGTATCAATCTCGAGCTGGTTCCTGAAGCTTCACCTTCGATGGCGCAGGTGCCTGTAGCTGCACTTACTAAACAAATGACAGAGCACGGTCTTATTACTCCCACTTTGGGAGGTATCCCGACCCGTCTGCTAAGAATTACAGTAGAGGACGATGGCTCTTTGACTCAGTCTGGTCTCCCGGCCCTTGACGTAGCTCGGATACCACACGATCTCTGCACATTCGTCAACCAGGCCTTCAACTCGAACCATGTGCCGCCATACTTTGCCCCGAACCTGCAACGTTTTCCGAATGTCGAAAACTTCAGCAAAAACTTCCTCGCTTCCGGTACCATAGTTCTGGTTCTAGTGCGAGACGTTGCCGGCGGTGGCGTTGGACCCTCCGACTTTATCGCGTCTTTCGGTCTGGGTACATATGACCCTTCGTCAGAGGTTCCGGATCCAATCAAGAATCCACACTCGACCTGGAGCATCTACATAGATCCGAATAGTCGTAAGTCTGCCCAGGCATTCGAGGCATATCGACCTTACGCCCGCTTGCAGCCGATGCAGTCGCGCTGCCGGCTGTCTTGAAATGTTTAGCCGTGAACCCGTCAATGCAAGGCCACGGCCTCGGAAGATGGATGGTCGAAAAGTTATTTGAACATGAAGCTATTGCACGGGCACGTCTAGCGGGCCGGTAAGCTTCAATTGCATGACCTACCGCAGCCACGTACTGTCACTAACATCCATATCCGAAGATCTAAAGCCCGACTCGTCATGACTACAATGTTGGAACTGAACGAGACATTCTACAAACGTCTTGGTTGGACTACGATGCGGACATATGTGCATCAGCTGGGCTATATTGGAAACACGGTTCCGATTACAGCCGTTCAGATGGAGAAGATTGTCGAGGTCAAGTAGACCTGGTTTATTGAATGGGTTTTTGCCCAAATTTACTTGTCTATGAAAACTCTGTTGAGAAGCACTGGGGTTGTTTCCGTCTGTTGGTCGTTGGATGTTGCGCTTTGACGTTGACCACACAAGCGATGGCCTCTCGCAAGACGACCCCAAACACCGTACCGAGCATCGCGGGTATCAGCGATGCCATTCCACGAGATAAGTAAGTAATTACAAACACAAGGCGGGTCCGGTCAAAGTGCCGGCAACGCCACAAGCCACGAAACCTCATACGCCGATCAACGCCACACCAGCCACTAGCGCTGCGAAACCCCATGCGGTGTGTTGAAGCGATGTGGCAGAGTCGCCTGGTGTCGGGTTCTTGGCGGATTCGGAGGAGCCGGGCGCAGAGGTGGCGGAGCTGTTGGTACCGGACGAAGCGGTCGCTGGTCTACAGGGAGGCAGGCAGGGTCAGTGGTCAATTATTGATAATGGAGAGTGAGGTTGGATGAAGCAGACGGTCAGGAGCATGGTGGAAATGGTCAAAGGCAGGCGATATGATCGGACATGGGCATAGGTGGAACAGAAGCGCGCGGATGACACAAGAAAGTACAACAAACACTAAGCAGAAGTGATGATGAGGCAGGGCCACAACTTGCACTAGAATGTGCTGGTGTGCGTTTCGCCAGTGTGAGCGGGCGGGTGGCGCCATGGGTCTGGAATGGTCTGGGTTGGTTGAACAACGCCTTGCAGACATTCACCATGGCCCAGACAATGTGAAAAGAGAGGATTGTTGGAAGTAAGGTAAATGAGAGAAGCGGAAAACGCGCTAGTTTGGAGGCAAGGAGCAGAACAAGGACAGAGAAGGGGACAGATCGGAGACTGAGATCGAGAAGGCAATGCTGCAGTCCAAGCCATCAAGAGAACAAGACTCACGTGCAAACAGCGGCCTGATACACCATGGCTGTCTTCAGCTCGACTTCGGTGCACTTGCTGAGAAGACATTCGCCAGCCGCCAGCTGCGGTGGTACACGAACGCGTAGCCGCAGCCATTCGTCAACGTCATGAAGATACACTTGGCGGACAAGACGCACCTGAAACTCCTGACTGTGACATACACACTCGACGTTGAGGTATGACTTGCAGCCCTTGGCGATGGCCGCGTCGGCGGTGCAGGTGAATGCGCAAACGCTCAGCCCAGGAATCGGCGACTCCTCCGCTGCCTGAACGCCAGCCACGCAAAGCGCAAAGACAAACGCAATAGCAGCTTTCGAGCCAGATAGTCCTGCGCGCATGATGAAATGGAGAGTGAAGATAGGGGACGAGAGGAGAAATGAGTGGATGGAAAAGTCGTCCGGCGAGGAGAGGAATGAGGAAGACCTAGGAAGCACGGCCTGCGCCCCAGACCGAAGGTGCAAATTGGAGGGGTGTGGGGGAACATGGAGCCAAGGCAGGCCCGACCGTGTGTTCGCGTGCGACGATCATGATCAGGCGATGGCGGAGGCGGTCGTTGCCCGGTGGCCAAGCATTCCCTGGCTCAATGCTGTGCTAGGTAGCCAGCTGGACCGGTGTAGCTGTTGCAGCGGTGGCTTAGTGGTGATGTGGGTTGGTCATTTGGCGGTCTTGTTGGGATACGGGCGGGCTGGTGACGGTGGGAGGACAAGTGACATCGCGTGACCGGATCCAGGGCGAGATTTTCGGGTTGGCATCCCGAATGACAGCTGTGATCATCTTGTCCTCATGGCACCACAACCTTGACTCACACCATGCTCTTCTTTGGAGCCCTCGTTGTAATGGAGAACCACTGGCCTTCATGTTCGACGGCTGCCATGTCAGATCGATCTTGTGACATCAACCTGGTCGCTGCGAGGCGACAGCCTTCCTCCAACAAAGCATACATCCAGCCTACAAGTTCCAATCTCGCGCGAAACGCTGAATTGCAGTCCTCAATTATCTGCACCCGCAACAGAGCCCATGCCTCGAGGCCCGCACTGGACCCGCAGAACGCAGAACACCCTGACAGTGTCACACCGCGCTTCTGAGCTCGTCGTCGCCTGATCTACCCTGCACGCCCAGCGCGCGCCCAAACAGCCCGTTACAACGCTGCTTGTCGTCTTGCCTTTGCCCTCGCCGGTGTGCCCGTTGTCCTGCCCGCAGCCTGCCACCTTCCAAACCTTTGGACTCGACGCCCTGCCAAACTTGAGAACGAACTCATCGCATTTGCTGTATCAAATGCATCCACCAATGCTCGACGACTTTGAACTATGGCTCATCCTTGTCGTTATCGTGCTGGTCGTCTTTATCCTCGGCGTGTTTCCCTACCGCCACCCGCACGACAGCGCCGAACTCGACACCATCTCGTCGACACGTGCAACGTCTATGGAAAGCGCAATGCGAAACTTGGGAGATGATGCACTCGAGCGCGGGCTTGCGGGAGGAGTGGAGCGCGGAAGGAGTGGCGGGAAGCGCGCGTCGAAAGTGCGGCCGGGTTTGGGTGCGGTGCTCGAGCAGCAGGAGCCAGCACGGCGTCCGCTCTTGAACTCGGAGCAACTTGTCATGCCGTACGGGACAACCTAAAAGTATCTAAGGTAGCCGACGCTGCTCTTTTTGGAGAACTATTCGAGGTTCAGGCGAGGTCATGGTCAGAGTGGCGTCCGGGCTGCTCAGCGGCAAGTGCGGATACCTCACAAGGAACTCGATGATCTTTTGAAAGGACCTGACCCATCGATGCCTATGCTAGACCTTTCATCTTGTCAAAAGCTGTGTTTTTCTTTAAATTCATGTATGTTTAGAATCACATCAGGCGAGAAGCGGTATCTGGTGAGTTCGCGCGCCAGCATGAGGTCCAAGTCGTTCCCCGATGCCAACCTTCGCTACCAACCCCGACGGTTACCCGGCTCCGACTGATCAGCATCTCACATGGAAGAACCTGGAGGTGCTTGCGGTACTCGGCCGGTATCCATACCAGCAGTTCGCCCGATGGACTGACAAGCCACCCGTGTTTCAAACTGGCGGACGCTAGCTCCGCGACAGGATCCCCAGTGGTGTCCGCGGCGAGCCTTTGAGCTGCGTTGAAGTTCCATATACGGATCGTCTCGTCGACGGAGCAGGACACTATTGAATGCCCGTCTGGTGTGAAGGTCACAGACGTGACCCAGTTCGTGTGCCCGTTCAGCTGTGCAATAAGGGCTCCGTTAGACACGCTCCATAAATAAATGCTGGGGCCGAGAGTCCCGCTGCAGATAAACCAGCCGTCTGGTGAAAACGCGACCGAATTCACTTGATTCGTGTGAGCCGCGTGAATGAGAAGTCGCGCGTCCGCCCCCGTGTCCCAGACGCGGGCGTACGCATCATCTCCGCCAGACACGATAAGAGTACCATCGCGCGAGAAATTAATCGAACGGATGCTTTGATAACTGGCTCGAAGAGGCTTGCCTAGAGGCTGGCCAGTGTCTGCGTGCCAAAAATGTATCTTTCCGGACTTGACACCAGCGGCGATAATTTTTCCGTTGGGTGAAAATACTACCGTGTAGACATTTTCAGTGCTATGGAGCCGGATGGTTGTAGGTGATCTGCCCGCGGAGATGTCCCAAACACGCACGGAGGAGTCGTTCGACCCCGATGCGAGGCAACGCGCGTCTGGCGAGAAAGCTACCGCGTTGACCCAATCGGCGTGACCCTTCAGCGGCACACCAACCAGCTCTCCCGTTAGAATATCCCACAGCCTAATTGTACTGTCCTTCGAAGCCGACGCAATGAGGTGCTCGTTCGAGGAAATGGTTACTGAACACACACGCTGCGTGTGACCGAGCAGCGGGGCATGCCGTTGCTCACCCGTAAGTGTGTCCCAAACGCGAACCGAACGATCACTCGAGCCGGATACAATGAAACTGCCAGAAGGAGATACCACCACGGAGTGTATGTTGTCTACATGAGCATGCAGCGTTTGGCGTGTATGCGGAGTACCCCTGGCATTCCAGATCCGAACGGTATGATCAGCAGAAGCTGAAGCGACGTAGGCACCATCAGGAGAGAACGCAACGGAGTGTACAGCCTCTGTATGACCTTCCAGAACAATCGATACGAACTCGGGGGCATCCCGTGGAACGGTCCAAATACGCACGGTGCAGTCATCCGAACCTGAAACCAGCTTCTGGTCATCTGCTGAAAACTTGACACACAAGGCTGAGCCCAAGTGTCCGCTTAGAGTTGAAAGGGAGACTCCGGCCTGGGAATCCCAGAGCTCGATCGCATTCCCCGAGTCTCCTACAGCCAGTTGAGTGCCGTCTGGCGAGAAGCAGACGCTGAAGATTGCTTTGTTATGTCCCGGAGCTGGCAGCACCGTAGATCCATCAGTAACCAGGTTCCACATTCTAATTGTTCTATCAGCAGCACCGGATGCCAATGTCAAACCATTCGGAGCAAACGTGACCGAGCGAACTTCGAACGTGTGACCGTTCAGGATCGCGGTCTGGTGACCCGTTTCAACCTTCCAGAGACGCACAGTCTTATCTGATGACGCCGAGGCGAGGTGAACTCCGTCTGGAGAGAATGAAACGGACCAGACTCTGCCGGTGTGGCCGGCAAGTCGTCGCATACTGGATTGACCGAGCGAGAGCCGCCATAAGCACACTATACGTCCTTTCGCGCCTGACGCTAGGATATTACTGTCGGGAGCAAACGCAACGGACAACACTGGGCCATCGCCGGTCCGCAGTGGTGGCATTGTCTCCTCGCCTGTTCGCGTGTCCCAGATGCGTAGGGTACCATCATCCGAGGCTGAACCTATAAGACGACCGTTTGGAGAATAGGCGACCGACCTCACGGCACGCTCGTGACCTGTCAGAGTCATGATGAGCGGTCCACCATGCTGGGAGACGCCGAGGGTTTCGACGTTTATTAGACCAGTGCAAAGCGGAGCAAATGTTTGGTATACGAGTGAACTTCTGGCGGCGAAAGGTAAGGCCGAGAGATAGATGTGTGGAGCACTCCTCTCGATGGCTTCTCGAGATGACGCGACGAAGGTGTTTGCATCTCGGAGAAAGTTTACCAGCTGGTTCGACTGAACCTGTGGATGAGCATGAGTTGCTGTTCTGAGCGGAAATTCTTTACTTGCGCACCGTCGCAGCCGCGAATACAAGCATTGCAGCGGCACGCCGAGTCTTCTGCAAGACACACAGCACCTCCAACCAAAATAGAAATCGCGGGCAGAAGATCGCATGTATATCTCCGTCGAGCACTGAGGCGTTGGGCATGTTGGCGATATGATATATCCACTCGAGGCAGGCGTACTCGAGGGACGGTGTGATACCGTTAGGCCTTGTCGGCGGGGGTAAACCGTAGGAGGATTTGCTCTGCGAAATGTTGAAATGAAGTAGTTTGAGCATGACGTGTAGGCACCCGCGTGCGAGAATAGCGTCTCCCAGTGCGGCGTCAACGAGGATGTAATCAGCCGCTCTGGACGTTATGTAGTCAGTGAATGACGCGTGCAACACGCGCACCCCGGGAGTCGCATCCTGAGCCGGGAGATGGATCACAGAATGTAGTCGCTCGAGAGACCCACGTACTTCCTCGACATCGGAATCGAGGAGGTCAGCTAATGTTTGAACAGATAATGAACTGCGGGCAGCAAGGATGCAGGCCACCACGCGTTGAGATGCGCTGCGCTCATCTTCATCGAGTACGTCGGATCTTGCTGCCTCGAGCACGATCATTTCGTAGATTCGGTCAAGGGATGCCGTTGCTGCGGTTCCACGTATCGTAGTGGAAGACACCTTTTGAAGTCTCTCCTTGCGTCCCTTCACATGCTCCCGAGACAGAACGTACAGCAATACAGTCGAAGCAAAGATAAACAAGCCTTGAGACAGCCGGACGAGTGCCTCGATGTCGTATTGTGTGTACCATGTAGCCTCTGTGGCCGCGGCATTTAGCGTGCAGGTGATATAGTGGCGTATGTCAGCTGTGACCTCATCTTCACTGATCGTGTGAAGCTGGAGGATAGCACTGTGATCGGGGCTCGAAATCGGTGTACCGCGGATATGCATCTCCGGTCGCGAGGTAAGGATGAATTTGACTTTAGCATCGCTCTCGAAGCCGGCAATGGCGATCAGTAACTCGCCAAGCTCGTGCTGGTCGCTGCACTCATCAAGAGCGTCGATAAGAAATACGACAGGGTGGGTGGTCGAGGCGAGTCGGCCCAGTGGCTTGACGAGCAGCGGTTCAATCTGGCTGCTGACTGGCTTGTGTCCGATATGTGGATATTCCTTCACCTGTGCCGCCAAAGCAGTCGCAAACTCAATAGAAAGCTCTGCAAAGGAGGCTGACAATGTTGGAATGATGCGCCGGACCTCGGTTCTAGGCAAAGATCCGGCGGAACGCGAGCAGAAGAACGCGCCACCCAGAATGACGGTCGGGTTGGCGTGCAACATGCGACACAGTGTGACCGCAATCGAAGTCTTGCCAGTGCCGGCCATTCCAGCAAGCCAGAAGATCCGCCGCTGGTCATACCGGATCCACTCAACGAATCTGGAAAGTACAAGCTCGCGGGTGCCTGGCATGCAACCGGCGTCCTTGGGCTGTGTGTCGTGTAGTGCTTCAACAACGAACCGGTCGCCGATAGCTGAGTAATGTCAGAGTTGACCATAGGCGCAGTGGCGGGTTTACCTGTCTTGATTTCCTTCAATGTCTTAATCTATGGTTTGAAGCATGAGCAGTGGCGGAACATCGGTCAAGGCCGAACCGACCTGTTCCTGCACAGGATCTGGTGTTGCGCTGTCTCTGCCACTCAAAATGAAGTTATTGACAGGTGCATAGTTCACGAATGCTTCTCGACTGGATTGTATGTTCACAATCGGGTTACTGTTGATGATATTCCCAACGCCGGACAGCGTGTTCAGATTCGAGTTGTTATTGGCGATGATTGGGTGGTGTACAGGGGCTGTAAGCGCGTTCGGCCACACATTCACTGAAGTCTCCGCGTGATCCGTGCCACTGGTAGATGTTTGGCTCTGATCGTTCCTTACTAGGCCATGCGCCATACTTGCTGGGGCCAGTAACCGGCCAAAGACCCATGGCGCACGGGAACGATTCCGAGCACGACGGTGACCCGATAGATCGGACCTTTCCGGAGGCATAGCTGCAGGGGAACAAGTATGGTGCAGGTTGCAGAACAAAGTCAAGGGACACGTGTTGACCCGGTCACAACCGGCAGGTACAGACGCGCAAGGATGGAAACATCAGCCAAACACGGCCGAACACGGAACACTGTGGAACCTTCTGTAAGCTCAATAAGCTTTGGAAGAGTGCTCGAGCCTCTGGATGGTGGGTGGACGATAGTTCCCGTTGAAAAATCAGTCTGGCCAGTCAGTGATTGGACGTGAAGTTGGATGAATTGCACCACGTATCTATCTAGCGAGCAACACAGGCTCACAAGTTCCATAACGACGTAAGAATTCACCTCAGGGCGTTGCACCGGTCAGCGTGACCGTGTAGTCCAGGCCAGTGTTGGCAGAGCTGCTGGAAAGTTGGAACGCGTCGTACTGGATGAGACTTGCCGGAGTATTGGCTACAACCAGCGCTACCTCCTCATTGCTGGCAACTGAAGCCGAGCCCGAGTTGTTCGCTAGCTGTATGTAGCGCGTCACTCCAGTGCTTGTATTACGAATGCTCAGCGTCGCCGTCACTGGTGCGCTCGCGCTGACGCTCGCGGTCACAGTGACCGCACCGCTCTTCTTCAGTGGGGTGATGTTCGCTCCCATGTATCGAGGACGGCGTGCAGACTTGACGCGGTACACATTTCCACTCTGGAGGTCGTAGTTGGCAAAATTAATACCACCCTTCTGGCTTTGGAAGATCGAAGCAAATGTTGGGTGACCGATGTCAGCGTACGCCATACGCGCCCAGTACCGGCCGACGACCTGCTGTGCTGTGGCTCCAGTGGAGATGCGCGCGAGTGCGTGCAATGGTGTCTCGTTGCTGCCGCGGCTGTACTGTCGGATCAGCTGGCGCAGCGCGTACTGACCGAGGCCGGCGTAGTTGTCCGGATTGTAAGTCAGATACGAGAGGAAGGGGAACGCCTCGTAGTAGTTTCCAGACCCAGCGGTACCGTCGACGATGACCTGGAACGAGTCCCCAATGACCTTGTTAAGGTTCACTTCGCTGGCTGAGGTCGCGACACCATTGGCACTGCGCGCGGCAGCACAGAGGGGAGAGGTCTTGAACTAATATCCACAGTGAATGTTAGCTTGAGAGACACACTAAAGTG
>Ga0247815_10002012_pt1 | contig 15185 bp, 18 predicted proteins | sample UWRJL194509B1_FD_181014 | JGI IMG/M metagenome (GOLD analysis project Ga0247815, IMG submission 181014) | Plant litter microbial communities from Arlington Agricultural Research Station in Wisconsin, United States - UWRJ-L194-509B-1 | ecosystem: Environmental > Terrestrial > Plant litter >...
CTGGATTGCCCGTTGAGCTCGTGCAGCACATAGTTGAATCCTGCGCCTTCCTCTATCCACGCGAAACCCGACATTCCTTGTTGACAGTCTCACGCGCGTTCTTCAACCTAGCCGCTCCGTTCGCTTGCTCCGTCTTTACGTTTGACGAACATAACTTTGGGCCAGTGACACATTACGTCTTGCATGGAGCTCGCCCGCTCCTTTGTGCGCGCTTCACCAAGACGCTCTGCATCCAGGTGGATCTTTCAAGTACAGACTTAGGACTGGTTGACCGCCACGGCGTCGCTGGTCTCGAGACTTTTGGTCACGCCAACACATTCGTTGGACCGATGCCTATGCTCGCGATCATGGTATTCCACGCCGCGCCTTTTAAACCTTGCCGCACGTACATTACCAACCCTCTGCGCGCGATGCCGTACAGCAACCTAGGTCTGCTTGCGGGCACAGCGAAGCGCCTCGCGAGCATCACCCACCTTCGGATCGCGGACCCAATAAAGATCGCGGTAACTGGTGTCAAATCAATGCAGAACTTGAAGCATCTTCTTTTTGAACCATTAATTGTGGAGGAAGGGAGCGAGTTTGTTGACTGCATAGGCGAGATCCTGCGACAGTGCCGTTCATTACAGCGGTTAGACGTCGTGTGGACCAGACACGCATTCAGAGATATGTGGGGCTCGAGATCAAAGGAAAAGCAGAACCAAGCCGTAATGGTGTGGAACGGTTCGCCGCTTGTACGGGATGAACGGGTGCTCCTCAGGTTGACAGCAGCTGGGGAGCCGCCTTCGGCGAATTATCCAGAACTACATGATATTAACGAGGTGTGGTCATGAGAGCAAAGCCATTGTTTCAAGCCATATTTGGAGTCATATTGCATGTTCGTAATCAGGTATCGTGACAACTGTGATTGTCATGCCTGACATGTTACCGAACCAAGCAGCGTCCTGTACAAAACCAGAGCGACAATCGCATTTCCCGAAGATAAAAAGAGACGCATCACGTCGAATTAGTTCCACTGAATATGATGTGATCAGAGGATATGCGAGTCGCCTGTGAGAAGATAGGTGATAGCGGTTTGTCAAGTCCGCCATCCGCGATCACCTGCTTCCATACTCCGTGCCGCCACTCCTCGTATTGCGGTACCCCAATAAACCGCGGCATTTGAAATACGTGTATCTTGTACTTGTGCTCCTCTGACCAAGGCTCGAGACCCCTGAAGCTCCTCAATGAAGGCGAGCTGGGACTGAGCTCGCGTTCCGACACCTGAACTACAAGGACTAGTTGTTTGAATGTCTCCCGCTGGACGATAGCGCGCAGACCATATACAATGACCTGTCGCATCTCGACCGCAAGATGAGTAACATTGTGCCAATGCGAGCGATCATTGATTGTCCAATCGGAGTAGTAACCGCTTCGGGTTGTGCTCCAGGTGTTACCCCCAACGAGAAAGACGTGAGTTGCAGCCCTGCCAGTGGATGGCGAATGGATTGCTGGAGCAGCCAAACCATCCAGGAATTGCGACCAAGGAGGAACGACCATACATTTGGGCTCCCGGGGACCCCATCGTATGCACAAACTCGAGAAGAAACTCTGCAGGCTTGTGCACTGAGCAATGATCGCGGCCACGCGTCGCTCCACCTGCTTGAGGCAATTGACGAGTTCTAGTTGAATTGCATGTCGGAGGCGCTGAAAGACCTGCTCGAGGCTTATGACGATCCCGAGATGCTTAACCGTTCGCGCGAAGAAGTTGCTACCCGGTTGAGCTATCAGGTGGCGCCGCATGCATACCTCGAACCGTTGAATGGCGATAAAACTCCTAAGTTCAACGACCTCGTAGAGAATTGAAGATGTCCATATATAGGATGCGCGAGATGTCAGGAGTAATGTGCGCATTTGAACGACGCCATCCAGAGCTGAGCGCTCAAATACGGCCCGCAACACGTCCACCGGTAGAATAGGCCCAAGTGTTTGCGCCAGAGACATCGAAGCACACTGAGCTCAACGAAAGGGTAAAGCAGAATTCCGTAGCTATGAAGAGCGCTTGATCGCCCACTGACGTGGAAAAAAGGAAAGACGGAACTCGGTTCCCGCCGGAGCAAGATATGCGAGGTGGTCTGTTGGACATTCGCAGAAAATTCGTTTTGCGACAGTTGATCCAATGTAGAAAATCAACAGTTGCGTTTAATTCGAGCCTCGAAATGGGGCTTCTTAACCAACCCACAATGGTCTTTGTTTATCTGCGTGAACCGTTGTCGGAGGCGAGTACGATAATTGCTACATGAGCGACCTATAGGTCCTTATCAAGATGGAACTTGAAGGGGCTGACCGCGCTCTCTAGGTCTCCACATCCAGCTACTACGCTCTAGGTTGGACATCCCGCCTACCGGCGCATGTCAAACTACTGAAAAGAAAATCAAGGACTGGCGAATGCATTTTTGCAATGATGTAATGTATCAACTACAAAGATATTGGTGCAGGAATACTAGGAGAGATAATTGCAGTGAGTGTCGGAAGCGAAGGTTATTGCACAGAGGTCGACGTACATCAATGATTCTCTGATTCAAGTGCGTCACCAAGCTCGCGCATGCTCATGTACTCGTCGAGCGATGAATGCCAAAGCCAATAACATTGGTCGCTCATCAACCCAGATCTGGCATCCGCGAGAAACGATGTTGCGTAAGCTCCAACACAAACATCAACCAGCATCACGGTTCTGAACTCGGGGATGACGACAGGCTTTTGTAGGTTGCTTGTACTTTGTAGGACGCGAAGCACGCGACCGACGTGTTTGGACCATTCGGCTGGCCAGGCCTGTATTTGATTTCGAGCCCATTTGACCTGTTCTTCAGTAGAGCTCGCAGCTAGGCGAAGGTGAATGTTGACGCGCAGGGTCTTGAGACTTTTGGGAATCCTGGCCAGTAGTTCGTGCAGGGCGAGAATTGGTCTCGCTGAACCTGTAAATAAGGGGGTCGTGGCGCCACTGGTCTCTCTTAATGTTTCGAATGGCAGATTTACATCCAACAAAATGTGTTCCGCTCCTGCCGCTGCTGCGAAAATATCCTTCGCCGAGGTTCTTGCGGCTACGGACAGTCCGACGTAGGGTATTCTGGACAGGCCGGACAAGATGCGAGGTCTGGGTCCCGAACGAGGAGCATCGGCTCCGTAACCAGTAGGCCTGTGCTTGTGATCAAAGTATATCCGGCTGAGGTTGGAACAAGGAAAAGATACGAGGTACCCTTCTACTGCAGCTGCACTGCCAGTCATCGCGACGAGCAATGGAAACCGAGTAAGGGCGCCATAGGAAGCACGATCTAAGTGTTCCGAATACAGGAGTGCAATCAGGTGGCGGACGTGGTGCAGTGTTACCGTCACCTCGCATGATGAGACAGCTTCGCTGTTTTTGGAAGTGAGCTCGAATGTGTGCCAGGCGATTGGAGCAGTCCATCGATGAACGGCGCGCGAGACAATGCTCAGCGATCGTCGGGCATGTTGGGGCGAACTCTTCGCCGCAAGCTCAAACATTCCGCGGACGAGCTCGACTGGCAGTCGTTCGGCCATGTGCGAACAAGACAAGGAAGGATCTACAGTAAGCGTCGTCGGCTTCAGCCGATGCCGCGCGTCTCAGTGTCCAATTCGAGCTCGCTTCGCTGGTTGGCACTTTCGCGAAACAAATATCCAAACTAATCCCATCTTTGAGCATCTAATCATGCACATCTCATTGTAGCCTTTGCTTCTTGGCCACATTCAACTTATCAACGGTAAACCACTCATGGCGGCTGATTCGGCTCGCGTCTTAAAGCGGCATGTACCCCTACATGCACACAGTACGGCCTGTTAAAAGGCTCCGTAAGCCATCTAGTCGCAAATGGAGCATTCTATGCTCTCTCAAGTGTAAGATGACCCACGCTCGAACTCCGGATGAACGCGGCCTTGGAAGTTAAGCCTGTGAGTTGAGTAATGAGTAACCAAAATATGTTGGACTAAGCCAGCGGTCTATCCCTTTGCGGATTATAGCCACAGTCTAAAACAGAACGGATTAAGCCCAACCAGACGGGTCGAAGAAGTGAAGCCGTTCCTTAAGGTTTAAAAAGGTATCCCTGGAGGTTGTTGTGACCAAGAAGTGTGGTGAATACCGTAAAGGCAGTCAACAACCCAGCTGAGCACGAATTCACACACTTCACAGCTAGTGGCGCCCTCTGGCACTCTCTCTGAATAAGATAGCACGTGGATTGAGATTCATCCGTCCAATCTGGGATCCACCGGCCACAGGCGGCCAGGCGGAAACCCTGGCATATCGCCGGGCTTCGGCTGTCCGCTATCCCGTAGCGGGCAACTCGGTATTCACTCCCCACAGCACACTGCATGCATAGAGCTGTTACACCTGATTCATTCCCCCACGGAAAGAGTTCGCATCAATCAACGAATGTTAGCAGCAGCACGAGCGCAGGCACCTCGCCGCGTCACAAGCAAGCAAGCAAGCAAGCAAGCAAACAGCGCACTCACTACCGCATTCCGGCACGCAGATCGCCGTATCTGCAACTGAGAGCATCCACAATTGGAAATGGACAGCCGATCCGCAGAAGGGTCACCGCATCTCGCACTGCATGAGGCTCAGTTGGCGCGCCTCACATGGAACCGTGGCCACCGGCGTGGTCAACCGCAGTCCGTCCACTATTGGCCAGGACCCTTATATCCTGCTACCGAACACAATCCGGGCGTTCTCTTTTCCTCTCTTCGTTTACTTTCTGCACTCAGGTTAGCCGGGGTGGTGTCGGACAAAGGTTTTCGCGCATGCTCATCTGCCGACTGGATCGGGCTCCTCAGGTTCTTTCACTCGGACGGAGGGTCAACCTCGTGCGCCGGCCGTCAATTTCGTTCCATCACCTTCTCAGCACGCCTGAGCGCAGCTCTTTTCAATTTCTTTCTCACTCTTCGTCCGCGACTTGATTCTCATTAACAAGAAGATGGTAGACTGCTTGGGTTGCATTCACCTCTACGCCGCTTCGCGCCCATACCAGCGCACGCGCCGTCAACTTCACCCAATCACCCCAGCTGCTGAGAGTTCAGTTTCTACCTCGTCTACCCCGCAACAAACGTTTATCGATCCACTTCCATCAACACTAGTCTCGTCTTCCTCTCCCGCGGATATGGAGTCAGATGCCACCGCCCAAATCCCCATGGCCGTGCCTACACCGTTCACAGGACTTACACAGACACAGATATTTGCGATCGCATTCAGTCTGACTCTTGGAGTCGCCGTACTTACCGTGGTCGGTGTGTTGCTTGTACGATGGCACCGGAGGAGAGCGCGCAGAATTCGCGTACGAAGCGTCCACCCGCGGGTGCGCGACGTCGGAGGGCAGAGATTCGACCTCGTGGTGGGACAAGTGCCCATCCATGAAGGTCATGAAGATAGCACTGTCTTTGAAATTGCATCAAATTCGGAGGATGGGCACGGCATCAAGGTGTCGAGCCAGATGGTGCAAGTCGTAAGGTCGCCCAGACTGCGTGTTCTCGACCTCGACCCGGACAATTATCCGCTCCCACTTGGCGCCCCAACACCTGTTTCGGAAGTCCGAGGTTGGGAAAACGATACAATCCTAGTACGTCCGCCAGTTCTGACCAAAGTCGGGTGCTCATGGGCTCGACAGTCTTCACGAACGACCACTATGCCCAGTCCCCGGAGACACGACTCGTACGGACATAACGAGCTACACCCGTATTCGGTCGGCTGGAGAGATGAAACCGGCGCCCCGCTGAGGATCGTCATCCCGCCGACACAGAATAGGAGGTGACACGGGGCCAAGCACCGGTGGCACTCTTCACATGACTTGGACTTCACATGATTGTACTGTAACATTGCACTTCGTTAACGATATGTAGCTCTTAGCGTATTTAGTTTATATCCTCATGTAACATAATTCACGAGACACGTGATGATGTTAACCGCAGAACCGTCTAGGTGCGCCGATCACGGCGAGACGCTCGCTGAACTCTGGTTAACGGGCATATTCATGGATTATCGTGAGTCGTATCAGTTCGTATAGGTACATCGGCCATTAACGGAGAGGTCGGGGATGTCGGGGTGGGGTGGGGTCGTTCACAGCATCGGCGCGCCAGCCTGACGAAGCATCCTCTTCTGAGTCTTTGTCGTGTTCTTAGCTCCGGGCAATACAAGCTTTGGCCACCCGCTGATAATATTCTCCTGAGAAAGAGTCAACACCACGACCTCAACACCGCGTAAAGGATCTCACTGACCAGATGCGCGAGATCGGACAGGAGGCGCAAGGACTCTTGCTTTCGTTTAGAGTCATTATCGCAACAGAGGGTAGAAGGTGCGGTTGGCCCATTGGCTGAAACGCGCTCGGTGAGCTCGGATCCGGGAGACAGAATGGGTATTGGTGAGTCGAGGGTACCGAGCGCCGGCGCGGAGGATGATGTATTGGGCACGGGAGCCGGCCGGGTCGCCCAACTACTGAAGGCCGCTGGAACGGGAATAGGAGAGCACCAAGTCGGAAATGGGTTTGTGGCCGAGGTCGGCTCGTTCGCCACCCCTGCCTTTGGCTGTACCAAGGCTTGAAAGGCCTCTCTGTTGAGAGAAGGCGCGCAGGACTGTTCCATATGATCATGTTCCGGTGAACGGTGCAATCGATTTGGCCGTCCATGTTTTCGGTAAGGTCCCAAGATACCCAACGTGGCAGTGAATTGGCGGCGTTGCGTGGGGACGGTCAGGTCAAACGGGTCCACCGGCGGCTGTACATCAGTATTCAATTGTTTGGAGGAAGCCGATGCGGGTATCGTTGCTGAGAAACCTATCGGCGCAGGATGGGCGAAGTCGAAGGGAACCTGGTGATACGCTGGAACGAAGCCGAACTTGAACGGGGATGGCTCCTTAGCAGCGGGACACCCAGACTTGGAAGGAGAACGACCGGCTATGGGTCGAAGAGGGGGAGGTAGTGGCGAGCCAAAGCGAAAGGCGCCGATGGAGGTGGTCAGGACGGAGTCGGGTTCAGGCGAGGGTGAAGGTGAGGAACGGTCGGTATCGTCTGCGTCAGCGGTGTCGCTTGGGTAGTCCAATGAGCCACTGTCGCCGGGCAGATCCGTATCTGCACCGGTATCGTCGCAATCTTTGGATTCTTCTGATATCATCTGTGGCCAAGTCTGGGGTTCAGTATCAGACTCTCGGATACTGGAAGGGACGGACCTGGTCCTCATCACTCATCGTCTCCTCATCATTGTCGTCGATCTGCTCTTCTTCGTCTTCCTCCCTCGCTCCATCGAATGTTATTCGTGCGTTTGTTGTGGCTCTCTTATTTGTCCAAGTTTGGAACATGTCATGTGCCGTAGAGATGCATGCCAGTGCGACAGTCATGAAGAAGGTGAAGGAGCTCGGAGGCGAACAGTCACCAAGCACAGACCAAACCAGCTCGTCCAAAGTGATTTTGGCCGCAACTGGTAGGCGATCGATGGTGCTTGGCGAGGTGGAACTGGCTGGGGCTGGGAACTCGGCGACGCGGGCGACGTCAGTTGGGTAGACGGGGTCTAATGATGCGTCACGAGAATAAATGGCGTTTGAAGCAAGGATAAGTACGTGAGTAAGGGCTCGACTGAGCATTGAGGGACTAGAAAGCCAAGGCGCGGATGTGGCGGGGGGCAGCAACTTGGTGGCGGGCGGACAACCACTCCACATGTACGCCCACAGGGCTTATGTATGTCTGTGTGCGGACCACGCAGATTGAAACAAGCTTCAAGCAACGAGGATGGTCACCTTCTTTTAATCACAGATCTGGGTTAGGACCAAGCAGGGCGCTGGCGACGCTTCAATGGAAGTGTTGTACTCGGCTCCAGCGAAAGGGTAATTCAAAAGGATAGCGGATTGAACTAACCAAGCAGAAATATGCAAAGCTCTGACTATCAATGGTCGATGCGCGTGAGCTTGGGGTACGGGGTGGCGTGTGCGTGATGTATGTTGAGCAGGAGAGATCATGAAGCAAGACTGCGGCTTGCGTCCGATTTCGCAAGCGCAGGCTTATGTCGTGAAGGAGAGCGTGGTCGGCGCGGACGCAAAGAAGCAACACACGTGGACGCGCTTCACGCGGGGACGAGGACAAAGAACGGAATCAGCCGTACTCAGTCGGGAAATCCCAGCACAGCCTTCGTCGCGGTCATTCCTTTCTCCGCACGGGTCAATGGTTCTACCAACCGGCCGTTCCCCCAGCCGTTGCTCTCGACATGCTGGCGGTCGGCGTTTTACCACCGGGGACAGCCAGACCGAGCGCGGGTTGTCAGCAGCGCCACGCGATCACGATCAACGCGTCGGCATCAGCCACTGCCCAGACACTCCTCTTCCTTCCCCATTTTGCACCGGCCACTCCAGCCCTTTCTCTCCTCTTATTCTTTTGTTTCCTGTCTCTGTATTTTCGAGAACGCGCATATCTACGTGATCCAAGCGAGCGCTTGGTGAGTGGTTTGGCGCGCCGAGTACGAGGAGATGCGGCATGCTGACAATGTTGTGTGTATTCGCGCTTTCTTCATTATCTATTCGCATTTGAATTTTGCTGCTCGTTCTATCTTGCTCCATCTACGCGTACCATCGCGCTGGTAACTTGCTGCGACATTCGTCGGTGTGTCATCGGCGTCCGTGCAAATTGGCCGACTACGCCTCCGCGATCCGTCCTCCCAATCACACTGAAATTGCTCAACCACGCATTTCGATATCTCCTGGGCTCCGTTTCATCACTCTGCTTTATCTCCCTTTCGCTACGCGTCATTTGTAATCCGGTCTTGGTCTCGGCACGCCGCGCCTCCTCGACCACCATTACTTTCGGGGCACACTCGACCCATCCAGTCATCTGCAGCTTCAGTCCATATCACAACTCTACGAAAACAGCAGGTGAACAGCCAACAACATGGCGCACCAATACCACCAGAGCATCGACGAGACGCCTCCGACTGCCAGTTTACACCCAAGACCTCCATTTGAGCATCGCAGGACTGATAGGTGTGTTTTTGTGACTCTGTTTCTTATCATCTTTCTTGTTCCGGTCCTCGTCCACGCTCGGCATGTCCTGTTCCTGTTCATTCCGATTCCGAGCCTCGGCCGCCGTTCCCCGTACGCACGCGCATTCCCTGGCTGAGCTGGCGTGCCTGCAGCCATTGGCAATGCCAGCGTATCTTCCTTGGCGTGTCCTTGGATTCTTGCAGCACTGGCGCAACACTGCTCCTCGCTCTTACCCAGTGCGGTGCTGTGCGCCACGACGATCATTGGCGCGCGCCGAGTCTTCTCTACCTAGAACGTATCTCCTCAGCCCATACGCTTTGGTGCCATCCAAGTGCAAAACGTTGACCCTCTTCGCGTGCTCTCTCGTTTCCTGCCTGTCTTCGTCGATACGTACCCCGCCCTCCTCGCACCTTCTTCATGCAACCGGTTACCGCGAAGCGTGACCCCGTGTTGGGCACCTGCACTACCCGCGTGACATTTGCCATTGCGTTGCCCGCTACGCCCGCGTCCATCTAAATCGGTGCTCCTGGTTATCACGGGCCGGTCGCGCCCCCTATGTTGGCATGATTCCGCGGTCGGTCACCGTCATCACGCATACCACGCCTCGTCACTCTTTCTTGTTGTCATCCCGGATATCTTTTCAACGCTTCATCTTCGTAGACGCTGACGCTGACGCTTATCTCTTTGTAGCGGCTGGTCCGACCAAGGCGGCCGCGCCACACCGCCTGCTGGTGGAATGTATCGTGACCAACCAAGTCCTCAGCCATCGCATCGCGAGTACGCAGGATCTGGTGCGTGGCTTGCCGGCTATCTATATTCGACAGTCTCTGACTTGTCCTCTCCCTTCCTTCTTCCCCTCATGGTCGACAGCCGCAATGTACGGCTCGGGCGGACTCAGCACACCCGCCTACCTTGGTGGCCAAACGCCCTACCAGAGCCACGACGACCTGAACCGATATAACAGCCAGGCGAACCTCAACAGTGAGTTCATCTCTCCTCTTCCCTATTCAGATACGCCTCTTTCTCGTCTGTGTGTCACGGTCTTCTTCCTTGTCTCAGTCCCCTGAGCCACACTCTGTCTTTGGTCGGATTTCCGCTCTTCGCTTTGTCGAAGCTTTGCTTGGCGTGTCTGCGATCAGGCCGCTGTCTGACTTGTCAAGTCACACAACAATCACGCGTGCGTTATGGCGCGCGTACAAGTCTCGTGCTGAGACGATGCTTGGGTTGAATTGCCCTCATTACGAGCGCGTCGCGCCTTGCTGCGGATGACACATCTTCCTGCAGTTCCGACTGCCTTCCTCCTCAATTGTTGTTCCGCACGTTATCGTTCGCGACTCCCTGTGCCGGCCCTATCTTTATCCTACGTTCTGCCTCAAGCCGAGATAACCGTGACTTAGTGTGGTCGTCGGGCCGCTGTCATACGCTGGCGCTCGCCATATCCACAAGCCATCTTCGCCTTCCTCGTCGTAGTTCATCTCTTGCCACCTAGTCGCGTCACGCGAGCAGACGTGTTTACCCGCATAACCCCACCTCATCCCAAGAATCGCTCTTCCCGCACCCCAAGCCAGGCAAGGATCCTCGGATCCCTGTCCAGTCGCGTGGCGCCGCGTTTTTGACTTGCGAGCCCAGACGCTTCGCAGTCACTGCGGCGCTTGTCATGCGGCGTGTGCCTTCTTGGTCGGTGTCACGCAGACGCTGGATTTGAAAGCCGTTTTTGCCTTCCTTCCTCCTATCCTGCGCGAGGGACACAGTGCGGTTGCCTTGGTCGTTCTTGTGCGCAGACACTCTCCTCGCGCGTCGGCCGCTTGCAATCTCGTCGCATCCGCAGTCGCAGATCGCTTCGCTCGAGAGCAACATCTTCGAGTCTTTACAAGCACGGCCTCGGCCTGTGCGATTCTCGCTCGCATTGCATAGCCGTTTGCTTAACGGCCTAATCTGCGCGTGTGCCATTTGCAAAGCCCGGTGCTCGGCGACATGGAACAGCGCCACCATAGACTCCGGCGAGCCGGTGCCGATAGCGCGTCGGGTATATATAGGGACAACGGCGTCGTGGCCGCGTCCACAGGTGTCCCGGTTTCGTCTGGCTCCAGTGCGCCGATCCACGCTCTGTTTGCCAGATCCTCTTCGTCTTCGTCTGTGTCTGTGTCTCCTTCCTCTCCTACTCATCGTTCTCCGCCTTCTGCATTTCCGTCTACGTTACCTACTCGCTCGCCAACGAACACGTTCTCGCGCCGTTCCACTTCCAGTCCCCGTTCTCCCACCTCCTCGCACGCTCGCGCCCGATCCTCCATGTCCGACGCCGAAGTTGGCACCCCGCTCATTGGCGAGGCATCCTTCTCGTTCGGCTCTCAATCCCGAAAACACGTGCAACGTCCCTCCCAAGAACGCATGCTGACCTCTTCGTCTCCTCCACTCGCACGACCTCATCATATTCAAACCCCATCGCAATCATACTCTACCTCGAACTCGGCACGAACGACGATCGTCGACACGTCGCTTTATCCTGACCCGCACTCGTACCCAATTCATGCGGACGCAGGCTATCAATCTACGGATGCGCTTGGAGCGTACCCTGGTGGTGCAGCAGGCTCGACAGGAGGCGCCTATGGCGGTGGCAAGCCCGCATGGGCGAGCGTAGCAGCGGATCGGGCCAAGGCGAAGAAGAGGAAGATGGTGTGTGCTGCGACTTTCGGATCTACAAACAGTCCACTGACTCGTTCACTTCTTCCAATAGCGCATCCTGCTTCTCGTTCTCCTCGGCGTGGTTGTGCTCGCCATCATCATTGCGGTTGTCATCTACTTTGCAGTGGTCAAGAAGAAAGATGACGATCCCAAGGCGAGCAGCGGTGGCGTCAAGAACGGGACCACCCCGACGGCGGGCAAGGTGCTCATTGGCCGCAACGGCGACACCGTGACGATGGAAGATGGTACCAACTTCACCTACACAAACAACTTTGGCGGACATTTCGTTGTGGATGAGGTGCGTTGCGTTTGTCATTGATGCGTGCTCATGTGCTGACGATGTATTCCCCGTGCAGTCCAATCCCTACAACTACGACGCGCGTCCTCAGGAATGGACGCCTCCCCTTAACGAGAGCTGGCCATTCGGCAAGCAGCGTATCTTCGGTGTCAACCTCGGCGGGTGGCTCGTTCCTGAGCCGTTCATCGTGCCCCACCTGTACGAGAAGTACATGGACACAGACAAGGTGAGCGTTGCGCGCGCAACACCCCAGCAAATGTCAAGTTGCTGACGCCTTGCAGAACTTGAACGGCGACGAGTACACTCTGTCGCAAGCCATGACGGCCGACACGGCCAACGGCGGGCTCAAGCAGATGGAGGATCACTACAAGACATTCATCACTGAGAAAGACTTTGCCGAGATTGCGGGTGCTGGCCTCAACTGGGTCCGGCTGCCGATCCCCTTCAACGCTTTTGGTACGGTCGAAGGCGAGGTGGGTGCTGTCGTTGTCGGATAACCGGGGACAAACACTGATACGGTTCATCTTCTTCGTCATCTAGCCCTTCCTCGCCAACGTCGCCTGGGTATATGTCTTGAAAGCCTTCCAGTGGTCGCGCAAGTATGGCATTCGTATCTGCCTGGACTTCCACACGATGCCGGGTTCGCACAACGGTCTCAACCATTCTGGCAAGCGCGGCTTCGTCGCCTGGATGGGTAGCGTCATGGGCCTCGCGAACGCTCAGCGCAGGTACGCCATCGACTTCGTCGCATGTGCGCGGCTATACTTACGCAATCAACAGCTTGAACTTTATCCGCGGAGTAACGCAGTTCATCTCGCAGCCGGAGTACGCCAATCTCGTCCCAATCCTCGGTCTCGTAAATGAGCCTCAAGGCCAAGACTGGACGAATGAGCCCAAGGTTATGCATTCTTTGTGAGTGACGGCAGGTCTGGTGCGAGTGTCAGTGGCTTACAAAGTGCGCAGCTACCTGCATGCGTACCGCGAGATTCGCAAGATCACCGGTATTGGCGCTGGAAAAGGACCTTACATCGCGATACATGATCACTTCGAGTCGCTTGATGCCTGGGAGACGTTCATGCACGGTGCCGACCGCCTTGCACTTGACTCGTGCGTGTTTCATCTTCCTCGTCGTCCTCATTTACCAACACCTCTTTTGTAGGCACATGTACTTCACCTTCGGTGGACAGGATCAGCCCAGCATCGACGGTTTCCCTGCCGCGCCTTGCGGTAACTGGGGCCGCCAGTTCAACCGCAGCCAGAACAACTTTGGTTTGACGTTTGGCGGTGCGTAACCTGCGCCCGACCCACCCAGCCTTGATTCTAAAGAGCGATACAGGAGAGTGGAGTCTTGGCTTTAACGATTGCGGTCAGCACGTGTGGAACCTGGGGCAAGCGCCGAACACTAGTACGTCCAGGTAAAGGGCTTCAGGAGAGTCACTGACAAAGGATTGCAGAGGCATGTGAGCAATGGAACGACTACACGAAATACACGGATGCGGTCAAGACGCAGCTTCGTGACTTCACGCTGTCTCACATGGTGAGTGTGCATGCGAGTGATGAATTGTTAGAGTTGGCCAGTTGCTAACCGCCAACCCGTTTTTTCTGCGCTCTCTTTCACCTGTGTCCCTACAACTTCCCTCTCATAGGACGCATTCGGAAACTTCTTCTTCTGGACATGGAAGACTACAGTCTCCAAGTTCAGCCCACAAGGCGGTACTCTCATCGGCGCACCGTTCTGGAACTATCAGCTCGGCTTGCAGAACGGCTGGATCCCATCCGACCCGCGCGACTCAATTGGGCACTGCGCCGGTAAGATGGGCGTCACACAGACACCAGAACAACAATACGTCGGCGAGCTGCAGCCTTGGATGACTGGTGGGACCGGTGCAGGCGAGATCGCGCCAACCGTTACCCAGGCGTACGACGTGTGGCCGCCGCCAGCACTCGCAACCATCTCCAGCCTGCCCGTGCCAACATACACCGCAACCGGTACCGTGCCTGTTCTACCCACGCAAACTTTCGCAGCTGGCGTCAATGCGTCGGCCGACGGTTGGGCGAACGACGCGGACACTGATCCCGGGATGGTGCCGATTGCCAACTGCAAATACCCGGACCCATGGAACCCGGGAGGTTCCCCGCCAAACCCGCTCTGCCAGTGAGCGTCATATCTCGCTTGATATTCCGAGACGACTCGTCCCGCATTTCCACTCCCACCATTGCATCGTCATGACCCTCCTTCATGCACAACCCACAAGGCTGGGACGGACTCGGAACATCTCACCATCACTATCTGCATCGCTCAATCCATCTGTGTGTATCTGACTGCCGCGCTCTTGTTGTCATCATCTACTTGTCTGCCTATCCTGCACTAACCTCAACCCTGACCGCGACCTCTTTTTCGATCTTTTGTCTGGACTTTCATATTTCTGGGACGCCCCTTTTGTTCGCCCCTTTCCATCTTTCCCGATGTTTAAACGGCTACCCCAAACGTTCGAGGCTCTTTGCCCCGGTGCGACGTGTGCGGGCAGTCTTTCCGTTTCTCATCGCGGTTGGGTAAGTTATTTGAAATGATACTTCATTGTTTGCCGAGGAACACATGTGATCAATATCGTGTGATACAACACCATCAACTCGATGGAGAATAGGGACTTTCTTTAGGAACTACGCCGTAAGAGGCGCAAGACGGTCTTGCGGGCGTCGATGCTGATGGCCAGGCCGAGTAGCCCGATACGTTTTGACCGCTCGTCCTCGCTTGGGCAGATGGGGGCAAGCACCCCATCAGCTCTAAGTGCAACTCGCGTTGCTCTGGGTGAGGGGATACAACCTCCAACTTGTCGACACCGTCAAGCATGTGTGCAGCGCTCATCCATAGCCAGAAATCAGCCCAGCTGTCGACATAGAAAACTCGCATGATCTGTGCCATTGGGGAGTTGCTACCTTGGTCGTCTCCAAACGGCAGTCGGGGGATGCGCAGACAGAGCGAGCGGATGAGCGCTGTTCCTGGCCGCGTCGGCTGAATCGCCACCAGACTCAGCACCTCCGTGAGAAGGAGGGCGGAATGGATGTCAAATACAACTTCCAGGGCGAGATGTGTGCCATGCGCTCTGTCTACGAGTGTGCGAAGGCGGTCGAACCTTCGCGTTCGAGGCTCGCCGGTCAGGACGATGTGCCTCCAGATGGTTGGGTGGCTCATTGCAAAATCGCGCA
>Ga0247815_10002014_pt1 | contig 15182 bp, 20 predicted proteins | sample UWRJL194509B1_FD_181014 | JGI IMG/M metagenome (GOLD analysis project Ga0247815, IMG submission 181014) | Plant litter microbial communities from Arlington Agricultural Research Station in Wisconsin, United States - UWRJ-L194-509B-1 | ecosystem: Environmental > Terrestrial > Plant litter >...
ATCAAAGAGGAACGCTCAACCTGTTCACATAGGCCACATGTTCGCTGCTGGATACGATATCCGGACCAAGGAAGCTTACGAGTTCGTTTCGCTATACCATTATGGCCTCCGACTGACGCTTGTCCTCTCAGAACCACCATGGCTAAGTTCGAAGCCATTGTTGGCACACAATACCTTCGTGGCATCCACCTCAACGACTCCAAGTTTGATCTCGCCAGCAAGAAGGATAGGCACGAGAACCTTGGCGTCGGCAAGATCGGTTTGCGGATGTTCTCGTATATCGTTGCCGACGCACGCATGCGGGATATTCCGCTCGTGCTGGAGACGCCTTGCGATGATGACACCGGCACAGACGGTGTCTGGGCTGTGGAAATTGCGGCCTTGAATCAACTAGCGTCAGATGCGAAGGCGGGAGAGGGGTCCTTGGATGGTAAGCATTGTATACGCGAGATTCCTGAAAGATACAAAATTAACGCGCTGCATATAGAAGATGCTGCAAAAATCAACACTGCCGTCGATATGAAAAAGGTGGAGACCAGCACCGTGGAGACATCATCGGCGGTCGACGGCTCAGCAACTACTGTTACATCTACAGTCGTCACCACTGTTGCAGTGGAGACATCCACAGAGTTTGCAGAGGTCGACGATGAAAGACTTGGCGAACTATTGAACCGCATCCGAGTTGCGTCAGCCAAATCCAACGCGAAGAAAGCTGCGCCGAAGAAGTCGGCCGCGAAGGGCGTGAAGAGGAAGAAGAAGGGAGACGACAGCGACGACAATGACGACGACGAAGATGGCCACGAGCACTGATTCAGTGAGGACTTCGACCTTCTCACACATGCACACACACGGCTTTTGCAGCAACAAGCACTTGTATACTACTGATGCCTGCAATCTCATCTCGTTCAAGTTCGTACCCATTTGGGGGACCGTTCCTCGCGGTGGTTTTATGCGGCAAATTGAGTCGCGTGTACCGGTTGTCTCGGGACTCTTGGGTTCATTCAACACAGCATGCATGTATATTCGCAACAGGAACAAAGGTTTGACAGAAGAGTTGAAGACTGTCGTGAGAACAGCAATCTTCAATGTTAACCTTGAAGATCCCCTGGTCGCCTTCATGCCCACTACTTCTTTACAAACGTCGGCGGGTTTGCGGGGTCGATTTGAGTCGCCGCAGTTGCAAATCCGGCGTCGGCAGGGATCACCCACAGGTGTGCGCGGTACACGCCGGCACCTCCGGTCCAGCATTGAAGCGTGAGATGGGCTTGCTGGCTCTGTTGCTGTCCAGTTGCGGAGAAAACGGTGAATGCATGAACGCCGCTGTGATTCAGATGTTCGTGTTAGCCGCCAGACACGAAGTAGGGTTGTACAGCAACTGACGCGATGATGCGGATGCGGTTATAGCCAGCGAAGAGTGCACCGTCGATGCCGGCACGAACGAGGCGAAGACACTCGGGCTGCTCGCCGACGTGAAACTGCGCATTGTTGGTGTACTCGATGGTAACGCCGTTATGGATTTCGGTGTGTGCGATATTGGCCTATGCAGTGGTGTCAGGATTCATACAGTACCTCCAGGAGAGGCCAAACCATGACAGATGACTATACTGGATGTGAGATGTTGTAACCACTCCGCTGGGAAAGCTGCATATATATGTGGGCGAAACACATTCCGAGGTTTCTGGGGTGTTAAACACATCGCGCGGCGGCGTTACTGAAGACCGGACCAGGTGACCACGAAACTCGCCGTTTAAAGAGCTGATGGCCGTGCCCTCCGTGTACCATCATGTCATGTATCGGAGCTTTGAGTACAAAGTGACCAGACTGATTGCCCCTGCCCGGAGACGAGGTGTCCCGATGTTCACTTTGTGGTTCTCCGGTGCTCTAACTTGAACGCGCACCAAAATGACAAGAATAGTTCCAGTCAACTGCAATGATCTCAATACCGGATAGAGTGTTTTCTGAGACTTTGAGACAATCCGGAGACACTAGGCTTATCATCCACAGCTGACTCGTTAGTTGGGTCGACGCACAACCCGTAACATTCAGGCAGTGGCCTATCAAAAGCAAGCAAGAGCCACATAGACGTGTGCCTGTCGGCAGTGGAGCTCTTTGTCACCGGAAACAACGGCGTACCGGCCAGCAGTTGGCGAAAGTTTCCAGCAAAGAGCTTCAAACAGCCTCCCCCCGTTTCAAGTCAAGTGCGGTGGATCAACAATCGAGCAGGTGACCAGGGTCCAAACAGAACCATAGACTCTGAGAAGGTTCAAAATGTTGCAGGCGGATGTTGAGCGAGTGATGAACAACGGAGCCCAACCTTAGCGCCTTGGCGTTACCCCTATGGATTCGACCACTCTCGTTTTCCGCCAGCCACCAGAGACTGAGTTCATCGCCGAGTACCGACCAGGCGGACTGCATCCTGTTCACATTGGAGATAGGTTCCAGGACGGCCGTTACGAGGTCGTGCGCAAGCTTGGGTGTGGCGGCTATGCGACTATCTGGTTGGTCGGCGACAGCAGCGCCGGCGGCTACGCAGCACTAAAGATCCTACGAGCGGACGCAGACACTCGCGAGATTGATGTCTTACGCCGACTTCAACAAGATAACACGAGCGATGACGACAGCATTGTCCGCGTTCTGGATCTGTTTGCACACTCGGGCCCCAATGGCACGCACCAGTGTATTGTGACTGAGGTGCTGGGACCGTCGCTTGCAGCCGTCGAGGACGACCTCGAAGACATATACGATGACGAGGTCTTACCTCCAGAGGTCGCGCAATCCATCGCGCTACAGGTTTCCCGCGGCGTTGAGCGACTGCACCGTCTCGGGATTGTTCATGGTGGTTAGTGATCAACAGCGTATAGTTATGCAAACCCCGCTGACTCCGCATCATCATTTTGCAGATCTCACAAAACGCAATGTTCTTTTGTACGCACCAGTAGTCAAGACCTGGGCCTCTATCGCAGACGTGGACGCGTACATGAACGAGCCACAGCTGGAGCCACTTCGCATGCACCCCAGCGGCGACTTGGCCAGCCCTTCGCCACACCGTCCCAGATACACCGTATTTGGCCTACTCTCAACTAGGATGACGCGTGCATGCTTCGAGGACCCGCAGCGTGTATGTGTCAAGCTCGTTGACTTTGGCGAGGCGTTCGTTGTTGCCTCGCCACAGGTCGCTGTCGCACGCACGTTGCACATTCCGCCATCGTATGCTGCACCGGAGGTATTACTCCGCATGCCAGTTAACCTATCTGCGGACATCTGGGCGCTCGCAGTGCTCGTGCACGACCTTGTATCGTGCGGCTGGCCGCTGTTCGCGCGTGTCTCGGAGGTGCAACCTGACCGGGTGCTTGCAGGGATCGTCCTACGGCACGGTCGCCTACCGAATAACCTATGGACGGCCTGGGAGAACCGCAGCCGTTTCTTTGACGATGCTGGAGCATGGATTGGAGAGGAAAAGGACCGACCCTTCTCATCTGTCGATGACGGAAATATCGTCAGCGTGAAGGTCAGCACAGAGAGATGCGGAGGCGTCCTCCATCCATTCAAGCAACTCGTGGCAAGACTGACAGAATTTGATCCTGCGAGCCGTGCATCTATCTACGAGGCAGTGGCACTCATGCAACGCCTTTGGACGCCGGACGTTTCTGCAATGCCTGTATCCGCTGCGGCTGCTTGAGTTACGAACCTACGGCTCATGAGCATGTCTTATAATGTGGCACTCGCGGTTCCGTGTAATTCAGATGAGAAATGAACAGAAGTGAATTTGGCCATCGGGAGCCTGAAGGCACCTTTAGGAACAGTGTGAGCCTCAAGGCCGTTGCGGGTTTAGCCACTTCTCGAATGATTCGGACGCGCTCCTTCCATACAGGCTGTCCGCAAGGGCTGCTGACATGATACTGTATCGCGTTCCATACTTCCTGCTCACCGGCGTCTCGGTTTCCTCGTTGGTGTCTCGCAAACTAAAATGGCACCAGCACCTTCCGCGTCTGACGTCCCCGCATCCTCTTCTTCCGATAGTTCCGTCAAATCGCTCAGCACGCTCGCCTTAGAGGGCGAGTCATCCACAGCCATTGGCATATCCATATCCTCGTCGGCTGCGAATAGGTCTCGCAGTTGGGAAGTCGCCTTCGCCTTTCCATTCCTGCCGACGCCACTTGCCCGGCCTTGGCCTTGGCCTTGCGAGCTAGACCCTTGCTGCGAGCCCTTGACGGGTGACTCGGGTATGCTCCAGTCTGTACTGGCCCTGGTTTCAACTTTGGTCTTCTTGATGGGAGTGTCGGGGACAAGAGTCTGCTCAGGCTCAGAGAACTTGCGCTTGATAGCGGCTGGGGGTCTGGATGTGCCTGCGGTCGATGATGCTGACGTGACTGAACCTGTCGAGATATCATATGAGCAAGAGTGATACGGGATTGTGGCAGTCTACATACTGGAGAGAGAGGACGTTCGTTTGAACTTAGAGCCTGAACGCAAAAACCAGAGTCAGAATCGATGTCGCAGGGTAGAAAATATTGAACCCACCTCCGTTTTCTGGTGGAATTATACCAACACTGGGCTGGCGTACAGGCATCGTTTTGTATTTGAACAGCGCCGACGACCCCGCAACACCATTTCTATGGGCTCCGGTATTCGCCATGTCTTCCGCAGTTATGCTGAGACTCCGGCTGCGACTCCTCTCTGATGTCTCCGTGGCCCCAATACTCGAGTGACGCGACATCGAACGCTCACTATGCTCGCGTCGCAGATCCGAGCGGCGCAGGGGTGAGGGAGCGCGTGAGCCGTTCGAGTTACCGGGCGGCATTCCGGGATTGGGAGTAGAGCTACGTGAGCGGGGACGAGATGGTGGTCGAGAAGGCGAGATAGATCGCGAGCGAGCACGGGGTTGGCGGAAGAACTTGGATCGCAGGAGAGCACATTGTTCGGGCAGAACGTGCTTGAAGCTGTTAAGGCACATTTGTCAGCATTCATGCGCTCCCACTGCAGCGACACGTACAGTTGTTCAACGACGTCCTCGCAGAAAGTCTGTGCCCAATCTTTGGCTGGCTCATTGTCGTCTTGTTCAATTCCCTCAAAGCTCTTGGCAAGTCCATCTGTGAGCTGCCAGATGGCGAGCTTGTCCATGAAGAATTCGAGACGTGCATCGAGCGGCGGAGGGGCAGCGTCGACCTCTTTTGCCTTGCGTTTCCGTTTCCGCGACGGTGATGCTGTCGCTACCGGCTCCGATAGTGGTGGCAGCGTGATGTTGAGCATGTAAAGTAAGACCTGAATCTGAATCCTATGCCAGGTTGTAAGCTACTGCGCCGAGTAATAGCAGCATCGGGCTCACTGGCGACGCTCAGCTTGTTCGAGGAACGTGGCGAGGTCGTTGTCCTTCCTGGCAGCAGACCAAGCGTTCATAATTAGGCGGTCTACGCCTTCAGGGGAATCTGAAGCAAGAAGCTCAGGCAGTGTGGTGTGAAAGAGCTCCTGTATGGCGCGCGCAGAGCCAAGAGTCGGGTCGAGTACGGCATGCTTGAAGATAGCAGGAACGCGGAGTGCTCTAATAAGATGGGCGAGTGGCATAATGCTCTGCAAGCTATCAGTCCACTGCGCGTATACCCCACAATAAATCGTCACAGACTTCTGGAAGCCAAAGTGCTTGCGCGCAGCGCTGCTGAGCATATCGAATCCCAGCGTCCGTGTCATCACGCGCACTTGCAGAAGCAATCAGCGACGTAGTGTATGGCTCAGGTCGGTGTGGCCACGGGATGGGACATTGACGCTCGAGCGCGTATTGAACCGGATTCAGTACAGTGGTCATCGAGCGGAGGAAGGTGCTTAACAGCCGGCACCAAGCCGGAACCAGCCGGCACCGCGTGCCAACTCCGCTCACTCTCGGCCATCAGCCCTCTCTCCTTCCACGGCGCAACATCCGCAGCCGTGCATTGCTTGATCGTTCGGAAAAATAGTACGGGACACACCCGAGCGGGCTGCCAGCGCGGACACGTTCCGTTCCATCGATGAGAGCGGATGTCCCGTTCTGGCGAGCCGCTCTCACGCACCCTCCTATGACAAACACAAATACACAAGAACCCAGCGCGTTGTGCCCGGTGCGTTTGTGTCATTTGGTCGCTCCCTTCTCCGCGTACACTCTGATACTCTGATGGCGGCCACGCCTGTTGCTTGCCTTGTTCAGCGACCTCCTGCCAACTGCCCAACGTCGTGGCACATTCCATCCCTGCAACCCCAAATCTTGTCACGCTGCGCACTCGCAGGAGCCATGCGATTACGTCCAACAATGTACTACAATGGAGCGGCCTTCGCTACAGAATCCGCCGGCTTCTGGTCAATGCACCAGTGCACTCTACCGCAATGCAATCCGGCCAGCCTACGTGAGTCCCCCTATCTGTCATCGACCGCGACGTTCACTCGAGCCCGTCTGACGTCTCCGTCTCGGTAGTATCCCCGTCCTCTGTCTCGGTATCCCCGTCCACGCTCTCGAGATCGTCTGAGCGGTCCCTCTCCGGCGCGCTGGCCGCAGCCGCCGCCCATCGCGGTGATCCGACCGTCTGACCAAACCCGCTCCCGCTAGCCATGCGGAATCCCATACCAGCGCGGTTCATGGACAAGCCAAACGACGAGCGCTGAGAGTGTAACGAGGGCGATGTTGTCCGTTTGGGTGCCGTTGGTGTAGCACTGCGTGACGCTGGTTGCGGTGTCCCAGGCGGACTTGGGGGACCTCGGGGTATATGCTTAGGTGTCGGCTGTGCTAGTGGTAAGGCTCTTCGCGGTGCTGTTGGTGCTGGAGGCGGGGGTGTCGGATGGCTTGGTGTTGCTGGGTCGTCCTCTGCTTCCGTCAAATGTTCAAGTGATGAGGCATAGAACGGGACAGGTCTGCTGGAATCGAAGGGTTCCGGTTCCCATGCACTAGATGGGGGTGCTCGGGGGACACTGGAAGATTGTGGAGTGAGAGACAATGCGGTCTTGATTGATTGAGTGGGCGATAGCTCCAGGTCATCCGTTTGCAACCTCAATGGCGGGTCAGAGGATACTACAAGATGGTCTTTTGGACTCGTCGACAATGGACTGAACGCATATTCGTCTGGCAGCAGTTGTGGTTGCAGCAGAAGTTGGCTGGTCGGAGGATTCTTCAGCGTCGGGAATGATGACTGCCCCTTGCTGCTGGATGGATCATAGATAGCGGGGTATCCGCTCGGAAGGTTGCCATCCTCATATGCTTCGGCATATGGAGCGTAGGTTGCGTCCTGGCCTTGGTCGACTTCAAACCTCGAGCTGAAGCCAGCCGTCCGAAGTGCAGCCTCCACTTCCGCTGAGGAGTGTGCAAATGCATCTGCGGGGACGAAGACTGCCTCGCTGTCTGCGCGTGATGGGGGCTCGTGACTATAATATGGGCTGCTAAGGATCATAAGTAGAAGGCAATCACCTCAGAATATCGCTCACCTGCCATGGTCGTCTTCTACCATGTCGCCCATATCACTTGCATTGAACAGAGTTGATGTAACTTCGGGGATTCGATGAAGTAAACCGAATCTGGTCGGATAGTTGTCATCAGTCTACACCATCGAGTCCGCATTGTATCATACGCACCCAAACTCGCATCCCAATAGTCCTGCACCACCCCAGTGTCGGTTCGGGACCAATACCACCTCTCGTAGCGTGTCGAAGTCGTAAGAGTAAACATAGATGCGAAGCGGCTTATCTTCGTGCTAAACGCCACAGGCACCGTCAGCATCTTGTTGAGAGCGAAGACGGGCACGCCCTCACCGCTTCGACGACATCGTAGAAGTCTTCTTCTTTAGTCAAGGGCCCACCCGACCAACCGACGACCCAGTCGCCGCGTGGTACGAGACCGGCGCTCTCACCAGGCGAATCGTCTGCAACGTCGAGAACATGCCAGACCTAAGCGAATTGCGGCATGTGAGTAATGTCCATGGCAGCAAAGAGAGGCTAGCTGTGCGTACGACGTCGAGCGCGTGTGTCGGATTGCAGACGCGCATGGTTAGACCCAGCAGTGGGGGCAGACTGGTCGACGTGGACGGGGCGCTTGTGTCGGTCCATCTGCGCGAGGGCGTGACCTGTACCACTATCGACCGGACGGACCCAGAGACGTACGAATCAGCTTGCTGTTCACAGATGAACGAACGAAAGATCTACGCACACCGCGCAGTCCGCGCCTTGCTGCTCCAAACCACCAAGCTCAACGGTCGCCCTTCGTGTGCACCAACGATGCTCGCAAGGCTGTCGATTTGGTCTTCACCAACTACAACGCCAGTGTCGGCAGAGTCATCTACGCCGACTACGAAGTCGAAGAAAGGCTCGAGGTCACTGTGCGCGGATGGCGAGTTTGGCGCGATGCGAAGCACATGGAGGCCGCGCTTTGGTGGCGTAGAGAAGTCGTGAGAAGGACGGGTAGAAGCAGACTGAGTAGCTCCCATATCGGGCGAAATGTAACAAAGTTATTCAGGAGCGAGTCGATGTGTTAGTGACGGGGCGTGAGGATGCGCGAAACAGTCCAGGTGTGTATGCAACTGCAACGTCAGAGATGAGTCTCGTGTATGGAATCGCGAGCATTACGTGGTGCGCTTGTTTGGATGTATCCAGACGTACAGATGTCAGGAAATTGCTCAAGCGGAAACAACGTGTGAGCCGCGAGGATGCCAGGTACGTGGACGTGTTCCGCGCACGGTAGTCGAGCTGAACTGTTGACCGGAAGCAATTCTACTTGATGTAGTAGATGGCGTCTACAGTGATGATGCCGGAAGGAATAGAGCCCGGATTGGCAGTGCTCGCAGGGCCAGCGTGAAGGCAGGTGAACAAGCCGTGGTGCGAGATCCAACCTCAGTTCCAAATCACAACTTCTTCCACAACACACCCATCTTGATCACAGGAACTCTCTTTTAAGATTCTGTCATAAATATTTGTTAATTAGAACAGACTTGCAAGCCCAGTTCCCGTGACTGCTTAAGTGTTCATGCCGAGGTCGATCACCGCGGCCTGCCGCCGACGCGTTTCTGCTTCCCGACATGCTCGCGCGTCGCCTGGCATTCGTTTCGCGTCCGCGCGCAGGTCAATTCTCCACCTCTTGCACTCGGCGCAACATGCAGCCACCCCCACCACCACCACAGCCGTCTAAACACTCGCTGTTCTATGCTGATCTGGCCACCCTCGCACCTGTCTTCGTGCTGGCGAGTGCGACATATCTCGTTCGTCTTCCCGTCTGTTCATGGTGATTCTTATCGCTGAATTCTGTTTCATAGGGGCTCAAGGTGTTGCGTGAGACATTTGTGCTCCAGAAGCTCGAAGCAGAGAGCAAAGTCAAGTTGGGCGCGCTCGAAAGCGAGCTTGACAACCTCGTGAAGAGCAAGATTGGATCCAAGTAAAACCATAAACCCGTAACAAACAAACACGCAGAAAACAGTGCTGGCGTACGTCCAACAACAGAGATGCAGGAGTAGAGGCCCTGCGGACAGCACAAGCACAGGGACTTTGACAGCACCGGATGCCACCTGCGCGACCTGCTATTGCAGTAGAACTCTGCGCTGCCGGCGCAAAGGGGCGTCATAGTGCATCAACTGTGTGGCTGGACTCGACCAGAGAGCTTCTCGCGTGATTGGGGAGGCAGCTGGTGGTCATATTACCCGTATGGCGAGTACGATGCAGATGCAAATGATCGAGTCCTGGACTTGGAAGTTAGCTGAGAACAAATGAGTTGACTGTAGCGCACGTTGTGATACAGCTCTTGGCTGACGACGTCACCCTCTTCCCAATGGCACGCGATGTCCGCGCTGCAAATGAGCTGTGAGCGGACTAGTCGCTTGAGACGAGGGACGACGCTACCTCCCACCCTGGTTGAGATTCTCGTTGATCTGTGTGATGACAAGGTACTTGCTGTTGTCGGCTATGAGTACAAGAGATGTTGCTTGAACCTGTGAGCACTCACAAACCGTGGGGTTGCAACTCTGCGTGGGGAGACCAGGTTCAGTACATCCCTCACATAAATTAGGGTGCAGAACTCACTGAGCATTCTTTCCTTGACACGTAGGCTTATTTCCCTGCACCATCCCTTGACGCGGGAGTAGTCCTTTGCGTCTGGCCAGGTCGCCGTGGCAAGCGTCGTACTGAGCAGTGTCTTGACGTATGGTTTAAGGTCTTGTGCCTCAAAGTGCGGTCTTGGTGAGGGTGCGAGCGACCGGTTCGAGTTAGCAGCAGAGACGTCTGTGCTCGTCATTGTGGGTAGCGCGAGGAAGAGAAGGTGCGGGTGGAGAACGGATCGACCAAGAGGCGCGTGCGGAGTGGAATTTGCCGGCGCTGCCCTCTAGTCCTCTTGGTTTCACGCGCCGTTCAGCCCGCGCCTCGTGTCTTTGCTCCCATGGCTTCCATGACTTTCCCCGGCGCATCTGGCATCCCAGACTTTTACTCTTTCGACCGTCCGCACCATGGCAGCACCAGCTCTGTGACTGACGACGAGTTCGAGCTTGCACAGGATGCACATAGTTCCATGTCTTCCAGCCATTTTACAACTGGAGGCTCTGGCTTCACCGTCAACCCGCTCAGCGTGCGCACCCCGCGCGTGTCTTTGATTGGGTCCACCGCGTCCTCAAGCAGCTTTGCACCCATGTCTGCCTCGGTCTCTTCCATCGCGACCTCTCGGCCCTCACCCGGCGGACCACAGAGCCAGTCAGGTCTTGTCATTGGCGAAGACGATCTCGACAGCGAGATTGACATCCGCACGGGTAGTGCGCCGTCGAAGCCCGTCGTACGGACGGAAGACGTGTGGAGAGAGATCGTCAAGTCCAGCAATGGCCGTGACAAGGCGCTGGTCAGTCCTCGCCTGCTCAGCGCGCGTCAGGGTCAAACTCACGAACCACACGCTGCAGAAACTCATCCAATACTCACTCAAGCTTTGCGCGCTCTTCCACTCGTCCGTCGCAGTGTCTACCGCGCTGCGTCGTCGTCCACGACAGGCCTCCAAGTGGGAGGGTGAAGTCATGACTGGTGTCAACTCGACAATCTCCGGCCTGTCGCTGGCACGGTACGTTGAACGAACGGACACAACCATGCTGCGACTTTTTGACTCATCATGCCGCGTGTAGGAAATGCATGATCTTGTTCAACTGGTTGGCACCGCTCAGTCAAATCACCCAGCCACAACCAGTCGATTCGTTCTCTGCGATGCAAAACAAGTTTGGCAAGCAGGCCAAGGGCAAGCAGCAACCCCCGCTGCTTCACAAGTTCCTTCATGCGCCTCCACCGGTCCTCCTTGACCTGTTGAATGGCCTGGCCGACGATATCTCGACATTCTCCAAGTTGGGCATCGTCAACAAGAAGCTGGGCAACCGCGCAGGTCGTTTTGCAGACTGGTGCTGGTTCTCCGCGACGATTGTGAACCTTGTCGAGCTGCAGGTGGAACGCGGAATCCTTGGTGGCATGATGCAAGAGAGTGAGTGTGTGCTTTGTGAAGAGCAGCAATATTATGACTCAGAAATGTGCTGACCATTCATCTGCGCTCGCCGATGCAGTGCAATCAAGGCTATACAGCGAGTCTATGGCGGGACCAGGCAAGAAGAGCGATGGTGCGAAACAGGACGAAAGCGAGATAGAGAAGCTCCGCAGGCAGGACTACTGGATCCAGATCTCGCGGGCAAAGCTCCTCATGGACCTCGTTTTCGTCTGTGCGTGGCGCGATGACTGTGTATGAAAGCCGGAGACTGACCTTGCACCTCAGCGTACGAGGTCTTCGAGTTCAAGCGGGCCGCGGACAGCGTCAAGACTGTGACGGGTCTGGCTTCCGCCGTTTTGAGGTATGCATGGTCTTTCCAACATATCATTCGCGTGACTGACAACCTGCCTCAGTTCGTACAAACTATTCGACTCGCAGCAGCGGTCGCTCCTCAAAGTATGAGCATAGCAGCGGATCTCACTCATCCTGGACTTGGCCTCTACTCCACATGCCCGCTTACTCTGCTGAACAAGTCGATTTAACTAGTCATTTGCGTATGTACATATAGATTTTGCGGGTGGCTTTCCCAGTCGAGGAGGGAAGAGAAGTGAGCCCTCATGTTGCCGAACCAAGCGATGGCAGCTTGAAGTGACGCTCTGTGATCCTCTGGCGAGCAAGCGACGCTTCAATGATGGATATTCCGGCACGACAGGTGGAGTGGAAGACGGCAACGAGATGAGAGGAGCCGTGCTTATAATCTGGCCTGAGCGGACCCAATTGCAAGCGGCTGGTAAGGAACGCGCCCAACCCTTGCTCTCCTCCCCTCTCTGTCTCCGACCTTCTTGCGGCCGTTTTCCCGCTCTGCTGGCCAGGCCTCGACGTAGCTCTCTCTCCATCGCTGTAGCAATATCCTTGCGCACACCCCGAATATCCCATGAGGTCCTCATCCTCGCGCACTGCGCTTTCTGCGGCTTCGATCGCCGCTCCCACTCCGACGCGCCCAGACGCGCCCAGACAGTCCCGCGCTGCCCACCGCTTTGTCGCATTACCCACTGAAGATCCAGAACTGGATGAGAAATATTCGCCAGTAAACGACCAGCTAGCCTCTTCGTCGCCAAGACGCAGTGCCGGCCACTCGGTACCGAGGCCCGTAGCTGCGCCAGCACCACGGCCATGCAGCAACAGCCGCAGCCGGCCATCGACTCCCTCTACTGTCCAACACACATACGGTTACCCTGCCCCAACAAGAATACCATTGCCCGCTCCGTGCACCCTGTCCAGCTGTGCCGCCCCGTCGCTTGGGCGGCGAGCATGGGAAGCCTTCAAGCCGTGGATTCCTATCTCACTCTGGGTTGCCACATCGCTAGGATTCCTGCTGGCAATTGCATTCTGGCGTACAGAAGTCTTCAACGGTGCGTGCGGGCTGTTATCGCGGAGCATGGCACTGGCTGCGAGCGTCTGCCACCTTCGCTTCTCGGTGACCTCATCTCACTCATCACTTTGACTGACGCCTGCACGACTCCTCATTGCTCACAGGTCTCGACCAGTTTTCACATTGGCTCAAGGACCATGGATGGGGCGGGTATGCCGTCCTTGGCATGTTGATTTGGGTGACGACCATCCCGTACGTGACCCTTTGCTAGCCCCTGTTCCACCCTATCCTGCCGTGCCATCCGAGCCGAGCCGAACATGAGTACTGACGCCCTGTTCGTATCCCGTGCCACAGGCCATTCCCCCTGTACTCCACGTTCATGATGCTCTCTGGCTACTGCTTCGGTGCATGGCCAGGTGCAGTGGTCTCCTACATAGCCTCACTCACCGGTGCTGTGTCCGTATTCCTGCTCTCGCGCGCGTACTTGCGAGGCTACATCAGCTCTTTCTTTGAGCGCTCGCCTTCGTTCAAGCGTGTTGTTCGGGCAATTGAGCGCAGGCCAAATGTGCTCTTCCTCGTCCGCCTCGCGCCATACCCGTACAATGTCATGAATGTGCTGATCGCGGCGAGCCCGACGCTCTCACTCCGCACATACACAACCTGCACCGGTCTCGCCCTGTTCAAGGTCATCATCCACACTACGATTGGCGCGTCTATTCACTCGTTCAGCCACCAGGGCTCGAACGGCAAGACCCCGGCCACTGGCGAGCCGGGCGGCGACACGTCTGACGGTTCACAGCCAGAGGAAGACGACGAGGGCGAGAGCACTACGATGAGCCGCGCACTGCAGATTGGCGGCATTGTACTCTGCGTCGGCGTGTTCCTGTACATCTCGTGGGTTGCCCGGCGGGCTGTGGACAACGAAACCGAGGACGAAGAATCAGACAGTCAGAACGCAGAGGAGCGCGAGGCGTTCCTCGAATCTGGCGCACGCCCAAACTCAAGCGAGATGACAGAGGCTAACCTCGGCCGCGAACCGCGATCGATCGCGCGAATGAGCATCGCGGAAGACGCTACGGCGGACATTGTTGTAGTCCCGACTCCGACGCCAAGTCCTCGGCCACAGGGCGCATAATCCGAGTGGCCACTCATCTTCATCTCTACCTCCCGCCCATCCTTGTTCATGTCTGGACTGCTTGGATACCCACCTCCCAACCAACGAAACTCTAAATACGCGTTCCCTGCATGCATCCGGCTCGGCCGTAGCTTCCGCCGCCGCCACCGCCGCCCAATCATCACTCGCTTCGTTCCGCCTCAATCCCCTTTGCACCTAGTCTCTCGACACATCCACTGTTTCATTGAATTCAGATGCTGGATCTCGTTGCGCCCACAAATGTGCTCCATATCTCCACGCTCGCCGCACCAACACCCTCACATCACAAACACACATCCATTACCCATCCCTGAGCCACATTTGGACTCTTCCGTCATCTTATTCACTTTCGATCGTCACTCCCTCTGCCAACGTTTTCACTTCCTCACCGCGTACCGTACGGTATTATTAGTCAATCCCCTGGGCAGCTGCGCAATATCACACAAATATCGTCAACTTCAACTCTCAGCGGACCCCATTTGCGTTTTGACAGCTTGACTTGGCTTGACGACACAGTAGAACCCCTCTAGTCTGTCTCAAGCCATAGCCATCGCAAGTCATGACCGCCATGCAATTTCCGGGATAGTGAAAACACAGCTAGCTGGCCGTTTCGCACCTAGTCGGTGATCCGTCGTGATCCAAAGCCTAACTCAGAGTGAGACTTGCATAATCCAAACTGGTACGGGTTAGACGGGATTCAAAGTACAGCGGCGATGACAGCAGCTAAGCGCAATATCAGAGCTTCGCGGCGGGTGCGGGGTGACAACCTAGTGACAGACGCCACCCGGCGACATCCGTGAATGGAGGAGATGAGACGGAGTCATAGAGTGACGTCCCAGCACCGCGATCGACAGGATCAGCGCGCCTGTTCATGAATTCAACATTGACAGGTGCTTGCAACAAAGCGCCAGCCGAGGAGACCCTGTCGCCAAACAACCACCCGAAGTGCCCGGTCGTCGGGAGGGCGGGAGGGAATACTCCCCGCTTGCTGTTGCTCCATGGGCCGCGGCAGAGCGAGGGGAGCCAGATGCGCAAGACCCGGCCAGTCACATTTGTCTATGTGTGGTCGGATGGATGGATGGGTGTGCGCTGGATTGTTGGAGGAGCCACACTGCGTGCTGAGACACCGGGTCGACTCGATCAGACAAGCACGCCATCCCCAAATTGGAGCCGACGGCGGCTGCATGGCTCGCGGCATGTTCGACCCGCCGCACCGA
>Ga0247815_10002015_pt1 | contig 15171 bp, 10 predicted proteins | sample UWRJL194509B1_FD_181014 | JGI IMG/M metagenome (GOLD analysis project Ga0247815, IMG submission 181014) | Plant litter microbial communities from Arlington Agricultural Research Station in Wisconsin, United States - UWRJ-L194-509B-1 | ecosystem: Environmental > Terrestrial > Plant litter >...
CATCTCTAGCACCAGCACCAGCACCGGCGGGCGTGAATATGGCGCAACGAGTCGCGAGAGAGCAGGGTGGAGGTCTCGGCGGGTGAACTGTAGCAGGGCAGAATATGAAGCATACCGTCGCACGCCCACGAACCACCGCAAAGGAGCATCTTGGGACGCTTCTGTGCAGGCTTTCAACCAACGGACATGTGCTTATGAAACAGGACAGCGCAAGTCAAGGACGGAACAAAGGATAGGGCAGGACAAATGCAGATAAGGAAGGCGAAGGTTTGGTTGACAGGAAAATGGCGACGCAGAGACAGGACGCATGGGAAGACAAGTAGGATCGAAGGTGTGGCAATCAGAGTGCAGTTACAGGTAGTGGTGGGATAGAATGGGTTACAGGGTGTAGATCGTAACATTGATGGGTATTGGCAAGGACGAACAGCAACGGCATGTGGCGAGGTGGCGCGAGAGAAAGGAGTACGAGTCTGGCGTGAACACCACGGCCACGTTCAAAGGGCGGTCCGCTCGCCGGAACTTGAAGCGCGCGGGAGCAAGGGTAGCGGTGACGAAGGCGGGGTCGAAAGGCTGCGAAGGGACGACAAACGTACCACGAGCCTCCGTTTTCGAACGCCCTCGACGATGAGCACCGATGCCTTTGCACGCTCGCTGCTGAGCCTATTTCCCACAGTGCCGTGGAATCATTGCGCGATGTTGACCACGAGGTCTTGTCATTCGGCGTGGCTAAACTTTACGCGTGACCGCGTTACATCTACAGCCTAACCTGCTGCGTCGCGTTATGATGCTATAGCCCTCCATTTGACGGCGTTAGCGATCTGAATGTGCTGTCCATTGGTTTCGAGCTAAAGTTTGGGTTTGGAGGTGTCGTGCCGGGTGGAAGGACGGCGGCTGTGAGTTGGGCTTGCGGTGACTCTGGCGATCAGGCTTCGCGGAAAATCCCGGTCAGACTGCATTCGGCGAAACGTCCGAACTCCGACTTACCGCACACCTCGAGGCTGTCCCCGGCTCCGCGATCATAAAGTCACAGATGCTTGATACCTCCAATTCAGGCTGATCTGGCCTTGTCACATTAACTGCCGCCATCCGCATGGTTGCAAACATTGAAGTTCCAGACGCCAGGCATTGTCACAGACCAGAAGTCAACCACCACAGCACACTTGTGTACATATTCATTCATAGCAAAATGAGAGGAACAAAAAACAGCGCTAAATGTCACTCGATCGGGCTTGGATGTGGGTTGAATCACGCGCGCGGAGTGACCTGATGGCAAAAACGACGCGAGTTCGTCAAAGTCTGACTGGCGCATTGAGCTCAGAAGAAAGGTTATCTTTGGTTGAGCAGCGAAGTCTATTTACCAAACAGTGACCTTTCACCGAAGATCAAGTCGGCGACACTACTCGCCAGCGAATTCCGATTCGCCTGGTCCTTACACCGTGGTCGTACGCTGAACTGCGGAGGCTCAAGCACGTGACGTCACACATGTATGCATACGAGACTATTCGTTCACCCCTGCATTAGGCCTCGAGGCCAATGAAAAACAAAGGTTGCGCGCCACCAAAATTTTCGAATGTTGGCTTGCAGCTTTGAGTTGCGTGTGGGCTGCGCAGCCATGGGCGTGATCGAGAATGAGACTGTCTCCTCCAAAACCTACCCTCCCGCGTAGTATATATGTTGCGATGTACCCATGGACGACCTTTGCTCTCCGAGATAACCCTCATCTCGCCCGTGTATTCCTCCATCTTGATTGGATTGCCACATCCACTTCCTATGTTATCTAATCTGTTGATGACGAGTTCACGTTCACATCTGTACACGACTATCCGCCCAAGATCCTCAGAGAGTCTACAAACACATCACGTACGACACAGACTGAGATGTGTACATGGTTGGAACCAAACGCCTCCGGCAGCAGAGGCAGGAAACCCTTTCCCGTTGTGATCGCCGCGGCCCTGCCGTGCTCCCAAGTTTGCCATGTCGCAACCTCATCGACCCCACCTTCATCTTCTCCGAGAGGGTATCAAGGTCGTCTTTTCCGCCGTGCGCTGTGACGCCGAAGGCGTCGCCAAGTACACTCGCGCTGTACCTCGGGTACGCGCTCGTGTGCATGCAGGCAGCACATCGAGCGAGGCGTTGCTCTGGCGCCACGAGGACTGGCTGCTCGTCGGGCTCATCAATGCGCTGCTTGGTGCGGCCCAAGAGATCGGGCCATACGCTCCTAAGCAGAGTGGTGCTGCCGCCGCTCGGCTGACATGCGCGCACAGGCGACCAAGCACTAGTCCAACTGGTGCTAACGTCGCCGCTCTTGTAGCTCGTCAGGCATGGAAACAGTGCGAATGGGGCGTTGAAGTCGTCCATCGCTCCTACGGGACTCTGGAAGACACGTCCATACGGTTCGTACGTGTCATCGTCGAAGCTACGCTTGGTCGCCGACTTGGGTTCGTGCTCGTCCTTGCCGCCAGTGAAGATTCTGTATATCTTGCCAAGCCCGCCCACTCTTTCTCCTTGCCCGAGACGATACTATCGTGTATAGCGTCGGCAGGATTGGCATGGTGTCGATACCAGGCTCTTAGACGCAAGCATAGGCATGCTAGCCGATATCGCCCTCGGCATGCATTCTTAGTCCCAGTTGTAGATGCTAAAACGACTCTGTCAGCCACGCCATCCGCTTGAAAGAGGTGACGGCACGTACTGCAGGTTGACCACACTCGCACGACTTGGTCCCAGACTGAACGTGCTCCCCGCTACACTCGCCCTGAGCCCTCGAAGCAAGCTCCTCCTCTCCACGTTCGGGCTCTGTGCCCTGGGGATCGACCTCCCATTGCGTGTGCTCGTGCTCTCCAGAATCTGCGGGCTCGGGTACCGGTGTGGCATGACGAGCATCGGCGTCCAGTACGTCGACGTCCTATCGTCCGCAGCGACCCTCTTGTCGAGACTGACGCTACGTGCACATCCACCGCAGGTCAACGCGCTCGAGCATAAGCCCGTTCTCGAGCAGCACCACATCCCGCTCGTCCGCATGCGCACGTGCGAACAACCGCCCCCGGGCTAGCGGGCATACTCTGCGCCATACTCTGCACATCCGCGTCGAGTTGCTGGCCAAAGTACCCACTCGACGGGCCATCGGTTGCAGTGGGCGTCGTCGGAATACGAACTACACGAATGCAAGGCTCGACGACGATAGGTTCACCGCTTGTTGAGCGGCGTATAGCAGCATAGCGGTCGCGTGCGGTGTTTGAGGCGGCACGTGCTTCGCCTTCGACTAACGAGTGCTGGTGAAGGGCTGAGAATGCGCTGGTCATAGGCGAGAGCAGCCAGCGAGTCGTTAGGACCAAGCCACGAGGTCTAATACGCGACGTTGGCGTCTACTGGTGGGTCGACCATTCGCGCGCTGGGTCTTCGTTGCAGCTGTTGGCAAAGTCGGTCAGCGTCAAGTTTGGTAGCGAGTCAAAGCGTGCATCTTTGGCACCAGCACTGAGAATCGCGACCGTGACAATGGCGCGGACGAACTAGAGGGAATCAACGCGGACGTCTCGAAGGGTACGGCAGCACGACACGATATGAAGCGCGGCCTCACACGCACAAACGACAGAACAAGATCATCGTCGGACGTCTCTGTGCATACTTTCGCCGAACGGACGTGGGTTTGAGAGGCAGGGCAGCGCAAGTCGAGGACGGAACGGGAGCATAGACAGGGCTAATGCAGATAAGGAAACTGGAAGCTGGGTCACATGGAAGCTGGCGATACAGACGCACGATGCATGGGAAGACAAGTGGGATCGAAGGTGTGGTCGTCAGAGTGCAAGCACAGGTAGTGGTGGGACACGATGGGTTACAGGGTACAGATCGCAACATTGATTGTGACAGGCAGGGAGGACCGACGGCGACATGTGGCGGTACGGTAGATGGACGAGAAGCGAAGGGACGCAGTACGAGCAGGGGATTCGCGTGGGCACTGTAGCCGCGCTCAAAGAAAATCCCGCTTGCCGACACTTTGAGCGCAGAAGGAAGAGCAGCGGGGAGGAAGAAGGGATTGAAAGGTTGCGAAAAGATGACCAACATCGCGCACGCACCATGAACCTCCATTTGCGGATTCCCTCCTCGATGGGCACTGCTGCCTGTGCATACTCGCTGCTGAATCCATCGTTCACAGCGCTGTGACATCAGTGTTTGAGGTTGTCCGAAAGGTCTTCTTGTCCGGCGTGGCTAAACTGCACAAACCGACAGCCTGGCGTCGCCTGACAATGTTATAGTCCTCCATTTGACGGCGTTGGTGATCTGAGCGGGCTTTCCATTCGCTTCAGGCTATAGTTCGAGTTCGGGGCTGTCGCGAAGGGCGGAAGGGCGGCAGCTGTGATTTGGGCTTGCGACGCTCTGGCGATCAGGCCTCGCGGAAAATCCCGGTCAGGCTGCTTCCGGCCAAACCTCCGAGCCTCTGTGCCTTGTATGTTGTGACACTATTGGATTATTCATCTTTGTTTGTATCTGTTTGTAACAGGTTCAGGTACTCATTCGGGCCCAATAATTTGGCAAAGTTCTCTAGAAAATCACTAGATACAGAGAACATGACGAAGACTGAAGCCAGAGAGATAATATGACCAGTACAAGGAAGTATGAGCAACTTGCTGCTCTCGATCATGTACCCCCACCACTCCAGCATCTGGTCCAACTTTCTCCCCAGCGTGACCTAGCGCCGAGGTTGTCGGCCGTGAAAGAGATCCGGTAAGGGCCGATGATCATCGTACACGGCGGAAGCTGGATGCACCCGCGGTGGGCTGGTGGCAACCACAAGAGCAGCTCACCTGATGATCCCACGAGCCAGCCATCTTTCTCAATCTTGGCAGGATGGAATATGGCCATCGGATCGTGTTCGTCTGGAGAAGGGGGCGAGAGAGCTTGTTCCCGGTTCCAGACACGAATGGTTTTGTCGACTCCAGCGGACACAAGTGACAACCCATCTGGTGTAAATGCAACCGAGCACACAAAATCGCCATGCCCGTGTAAGATGGCAAGAGATGCACCGCTTTCCGCGTTCCAAAGACGCACGGTTTTGTCGTGAGATGCACTGGCAATGTAGCATCCTTCTGGTGAATACACAACTGATCGAACCTGATCGACGTGTCCTCGTAGTGCGAGCATCGATTGTCCACTATCAATATACCAGACTCCAATGGTGCTCCCCAACGTGCCAACCACAACCCGCGCAGAGTCTGGCGAAAACGCTATCGAGTGAATTATTGACCCGCCTGTCTCAAGCGCTGCACGTGCTAACTGGTTGGTTTCCGAGAGCCAGAAATGAAGATACCCACCATCATCACCAGCAGCGAGAAGCCGCTCGTCAGGCGAAAAGGCAACTGCGCAAACACCTTTTGTACAATGGAGCACTTCAAGGACTGCTGCATCTTCGGCTGAAACATCCAATACGTGCACAGTCTTGTCGTCGGATCCCGAAGCAAGCCATTGTCCGTTTGGAGAGAAGGCCACTGCCCATACATTGGCAGTGTGCCCACAAAGCGGCTCGCCGATAGCATCCCCGGTTTCTAAGTCCCACAACCGCACAGTGTGATCGGCCGAGGCCGAAGCAATCGAACGACCGTTCGGTGAGATGGCCACTTGCACTACAGAGCCTTCATGCCCCAGAAGCGGTTGCAATCTTGCCTCTCCACTCGACGCATCCCAAACACGGACTGAATGATCGCCCGACCCGGATACTATGAAATCGCCATTGGGGGAGACCACTGCTGTAGTGACTGAGCCGGAGTGCATCTTCTGCGGCTGCACTACCGATTCATAACCACTGGCAATATCCCAAATACGAACAGTGCGATCTGCGGATCCAGAAGCCAAAGACCGGTCATCCGGAGAGAATGCGACCGACCAGACCCAGCCTGAGTGGCCAGCAAGCAATGATCCAGAAAGCTCACGTCCGCTAAGAGGGTCCCAGAGCCAAACAGTAGGATAGCCGTTGGATGCTAACTTTGCCCCATCAGGTGAAAATGCGAGGGAGCAAACTGTGGTCCCGTTCCTGATAATGCCAGGGGTCGGATCACGTGTCCGGAGATCCCATATTCGAGCCTCGCAAAGGCTTTGCGCACCAGCGGCAAGGTAATGCCCATCAGGTGAGAAGGCGAGACACAGGATTGCGTCTTTCAGGCTGGTCAATGGTTCTCCGATAGCTTCACCCGCAATTGACCAGAGGCGCACGGTCATGTCCATTGAAGCGGAGGCGAGAAGTTGGCCGCTCGCTGAGAACACGACTGCTTGGACCCAACCTGTGTGGCCCCTCATCACGACGACTTCCCGACCATTCTCGGGACTCCAGAGGCGGACCGTCGTGTCGTCGGATGCAGATGCTATGAGGGTACCATCTGGAGAGAATGCCACAGACCGCACCCAGTCAAAGTGGCCTTTCAGTGGGAGCAGTGCCGCCTGGCCGGTTTCAATGCTCCAAATCTCCACGAGTCTTCCGCTGCCCGAGGCAAAAAACTGGCCATTTGGAGAAAATGCAACAGAAATCACCGGGCCTCCGCCGACTCGCAGTGGTGACATGATCTCCTCACCGGTTCGCGTGTCCCAGATCCGCACCGTTCCATCCCACGAGCCCGAAGCCAGAATGCGACCGTCGGGAGAATACGCGACTGAGGTGACTGTGTCTTCATGCCCTGTGAGGGTCATCTGAAGTTGGCCGCTGTTGTATTCGGTGTCGACAGCCTCGACATTGACAATACCAGTGAAGAACGGATAAAAGTCGCGGTAGACGAGTGAATCTTTCGTCGTGAACTGGAGCGCGGACAGATAAATGTGCGGTGCGCTTTTACTGATGGCAGTGTACGACGATGCAACAAAAGCGTTGGCGTCGCGAAGAAACTGTGCAATACCTTCTTGTTTGACCTATTGCAGGATGAGTGCGAGAAATCACAGCTGCAAATCGAACTCACAGCTGAATGTGCGATACGGAGGAGCCCGGAGGCCACACCGGTCTTGCGCATGAGGCTGAGCACCTCGAGCCAGAACAGAAACTTGGGTCGAAAGCTGGTATCGATCTCCTGGTCGAACGCCGAACGTTCTGAGGCGGCGTCGATGTGATGAGCCCAGTGGAGACATGCGTAAATGAGAGGGAGCGGAATCCAGTCCGGTGTCGTCGCAGGGTTCGGTACGAACGAGGACTGACTCTGCGATATATTGAAGTGCAGATCATCTCTTGCCATTCTCCGGAGACAACCTTGTGCTAGGATGTCGTGACCGTACGTAGCAGCAATCAGAATATGCGTAGGGGCACGCTTGAAGAGATAGTCGCCAAAAGACGCATGGAGTGTCCGTACACCAGGTAGTGCGTTTTCATTGGGAAGATATACAAGAGCATGCAGGCGCTCCAGCGTGCCCCGGAGTCTGCCCGGCGTGATTTCGATCAACGATGCCAGAGCGTCGATGGATAGCGAGGCACGTGCTGTCAAGACGCACGCCAGGATGCGCTTCAGCTTTTCCAGCTCGTCGCGTTGAAATGTCTTTGACTTGGTGGCCTCCGTGATGACCAACAGATAGACCTCGTCGACCGCGCTCATCGCTGCAGCGCGATTTGTGACAGCCGAGGTTATCATTAGGAGTCGATCCTGGCGATCTTCGTCTCCTTCACGGTCCAGAACGAAGTCGAGAACGGTGGAAGCAAAGATGAAGAGGCCATCAGATAGCTTGACTAGCAGTTCAACGTCGTCATCAGTGTACCAGGTCGCTTCCAGCGCAGCGGCTTGCAGTTTGTTACGAAAATAGAAGCGGATGTCGGAATATACTTCTGCTTTGCTGATATCGTGCAGATGAAGAATGGTGTTGTGTTCAGGATGCGATATCGGAGTACCGCGTATGTGCATTTCTGGCCGGGAAGTAAGAATGAACTTGATCCTCGCCTCGCACCCGAAGTCTACCAATATTCTTAGGAGCGCTGCCACTTCCTTTTCATCGCTGAGCTCGTCTAGCGCGTCTATGACGAACACGATTGTTCCAGTCGATGGCGCAAGCGCAGTCAGTGGGGTGAGTAGAAGCGGATTGATCTGGTCGATAACAGGCTTGTGGCCAACACGCCGGTCCTTGTCAAGTTCCGAGGCAAGGGCCTCTGCAAACTCTACAGATTGGCCAGCAAGCAGTGCGACAAGAGTCGGCAAGATGCGGCGAACGTCACGATTTGCAACGCCACCCTTAGATCGTGAGCAAAAGAAGCCACCTCCGAAGAAGACATTTGGATCCTTGCGCAACAAACGGCATATGGATAGTGCGACTGACGTCTTGCCCGTACCTGCCATGCCTGCGAGCCAGAAGATGACCACAGGATCCTCCCTGATCCATCGACTCAGTTGAGCTAGAACCCCCTCCCGAGTGCCCGTCATGCAGCCGGCGTCGGTTGGCTGCTCGTCATCGGCCGCATCCGAGACGAAGTTCTCTCCAAGTACTACGTGATGTGAGTCTCGTATCAAATCGTATCAAATCACAATTCACCTGTCCTGATAGTTTCCATCGCCTTTTTCTGTTATGCGACAAGTGGTTGATTACAGTCGTGTGCTTAAGTCTACTCACATGCCGCTCAAGGATAGAGTCATGGCGAGCGGCCTCGGTCGAAACGACATAGTTATAAACGTAGCTATTGTTGGTGACATCCCGTCCGTGGTTGTTTGTAACGTTGCCAATTTGGTTGATGATGTTCTGCGCTGAGTGTAAGCTATGGCGTGTGAATGTGAGCTCGAGGGTAATATCACCACCAGCGATGGAGGATGGACCATGAATTCACGCTGCTGCGAAGAGAGACGCTGTACATCATGAGGGCTTGTACCAAGAGCGAGTGATTATTGCTTACCTGACGAATCATCCGTAGGCGATCATCAGCGGCGACACTGTCGTCAACCTGTGCATCCTATCAGCCCAAGGTCTCTCTCTGATAAGCAAACAAGTCTGACCTCAAAGACTTCGAGCAGAAATGTGATCTCAGAGATTAGGGTCTTGACATTATCAGTACTAGTGTTTTGTGGGCGTAACACTGGCTGGCCGTGGGGCTCCTGTCCGGCAGCGCCGCCACTGATGGCATGCCAGAGTCGTTGAACCGTTCTGATACGAAGTAAGCGAGGTCACTGCGAAATTACGGGAAACGACATACTCTGAAATGACGCTCAAGTGCCTTTGGATACTGCCTAATTCGTTTGGTTCGTTCGTAGTCGGTCCATTTGGAACGCCGTCGAATGCTATGAGCTTGCTCTGCAGGGTAGTAAACTCGCCCACAGCCTCTCGAGCTCCCTGTGAAAGGTCTTCAGTGTCATGTACGGCATCACCTATGCATCAATGGCTCACATCCCAACTTTGTGCGAGTTCAACTAGGGCAGCGAGTGCAACCTTGAGAGCGGGTAGGAGGTCTGAGCCGGACCGACCCGCCAAGTCCTTGATTGCCGATTCTGTGGTCGAAAACGTTGTTGACGGAGACGGCACGCGCACAGACTCTGTCACAATGACTGAATCAGATTGCGCCGGTCCGGGGACTTCAGCGTCTTCAGGAGTTGGGATTGATTCTGGTGCGGGCGGAGGCTGGTCCGTCGATGCATCAGAAGTCGTCGTCGCTGATATGTCTTGAGTCAGAGAGATGGCATGTTGTCCTGCGAGATCGGGGAGCGACGGTGAGCCAGGCCCGCCCCGTTGCAATAGCGCCCAGATCCTCTCTAGGAGCGTCTTTGTGATTGTTTTAGCGTGAAGCATGACTTTACTGAGCACCTGTCCCATCTCGGGCAATTCAGTGGGTGGTTGTATGCAGCTGTTTGTTGGGGTGTGGACAAGGAGGACAACTGGCTCGTGTTGGGCCGCACTTTCCACGAGGTGCCCGAGCCTCGAGGCACACGAATTACAATAACGACCTCATTGTTTACGACTGAGTTTCAGGGCAGCCACATACGCGCGAAGTTGTCTTTCGCTGATTGGTGTCCTCGATGATTCTCGCTGCCGCCTGCGACCACGCCAATGTCAAGCTCACTGCAACCCTGCCGGGTGTATTAGGGACTACCCAGTCAATTGTTCGCATGCGAATTAGCCAGAAGTGAGCGAAAGAGAGAGCGATGACGGGACGACCAAACGATACACTACGAAATGAAGAAAAGTTACGGAAAAAAATGAGGAGTAAAATACATCTGAGCAAATTGATCAGATTGTGATACGAACATACGAAAGGAGACGAGACGGCTCGCAGAACAAGCACTGCAAACACACGAGATGGACGAGCATCAGAGAGCGAGGCAAAGACCGGGTGAATGCGATACGGAGGCTGGACGGAGCTGAGCGAGAAACAATGCACGGTGCGCGAAGCAGTCCGTAGATGAGCTTCGCTGTGTGCGAGGTGCATCCGTCTGAGGGAGGTGTGAGACGAGTGTATGCAGAGAGCAGACTGCAAATGCGGGAGATGAAGAATGAGAACCCTATTGGATGGACGAACAGACGGAGTAGGTGGGTTCGTTCGGATGCGAGGAGCGTTATGATATGAATGGGGATGAGGGGCTGGTGATGACGAGGACACGAACGAATGGGTGAGTGAGGTAAATCAAGAGAGCGTGCGGTACCCGGTACTGGTCACAAGAGATGCGAACGGGAGCGCAGGATGGGCCAAGATGAACGTGGGATGACATCAGAGTAGAGCGATGGTGCGCGTAGATCCAAGAGGCGATACCTCCCCCACCACTATTACGACTCGCAGGTACGACAACGGCGGCGAGGGCGGCGGCGGCGGCGCAAGCGGAGCGTTGAGGTCGTCCGTCGCACCAAAGGGACTCTGCACAACTGGCCCGGGCTGTCCGTGCATGCCGTCCTCAAAGCCGTGTTTCGTCGCTGACTTGGGTCCGTGCTTGTCTTGCCACCAGTGAAGATGTTGAAGTACCCACTCGACGGGCCGTCGGCTGCAGCGGGCGTCATCGGGATACGAACTACACGCATGCCAGGCTCGACGACGATAGGTTCACCGCCTGTTGAGTGGCGTACAACAGCATAGCGGTCGCGTGTGGTGTTTGAGGCGACACATGCTTCGCCTTCGGCTTACGAGTGCTGGTGAAGGGCTGGGAATGCGCTGGTCATAGGCGAGAGCAGCCGGCGAGTCGGTAGGACTAAGCCAAGAGGTCGAATACAGGACGTCGCCGTCTACTGGTGTGTCGACCATTCGCGCGCTGGGTCTTCGTTGCGGCTGTTAGCCAAAGTCGGTCAGCGTCAAGTCTGGTAGCGAGCCGATGCGCCTCTCTGGCAGCCGCACTGGGAACCACGATCGTGAGAGTGACGGAGGCGAGCAGCAGAAGAGCAGCGCGGACATCTAGACAGGTGAGCGGCAGCAGGACACAATAAAAAGCGCAGCCTTGCACGCCCACAGACGACAAAATAAGAGCATCGTCGGAGGCCGCTGTGCATGCTTTCGTCGAATGTGGATTGGTGAATCCGGAGTGCGCAAAGCCGAGGGCGGAACAAACGAAGAGACAGGGCTTATGCAGATGAGGAAACCGGAGGAAGGGTCATATAGAAGCCGTCGACGCAAATATACGACGCATGGAAACACAGGTGGGATCGAAGGTGTGGCGGACAGAGTGCAGACACAGGTAGTGATGAGAAGAAATGGGTTACAGGGCGGAACTTGCAGCTTCGATGGGCGCGGTTAAGGACGACCAACAACGATATGTGGCGAGGTGGCGTGTAAGGTAGGTGGACGAGGAGCGAAGACTCGTAACGAAGAGGTGGGACACTGGCGTGGGCGATGCGGCCGTGTTCAAATGAACGCCCAGTCGCCGGCAATCGAAGCCCACAGGAGCAAGAGTAACGGGGACGAAGACTACAATGACAGGATACGAAGGGATGAGGGTCGCTTTGTACGCACCACTGGCATGAGCCTCCGCTGTCAAACGCCTCCGTCGACGAGCGCTGCTGCCTATGCACACTCGCTGCACACTCGCTGCTGAAACCATAATCCACAGAGCCATGGCATCAGTGTGCGAGGTTGTCCCCAATGTCTTCTTATTCGGTGTGGCTGAACTTCACAAACGGCCGCGTTGCACCTATAGCCTGGCGTCGCATTACGATGCTATAGCCCTCCATTTAACGGCGTTGGCGATCTGAGGGGGCTGTCCATCTGTTCCAGGCTAAATTGCGGGTTCGGATATGCCGTACTGCGAGGAAGGCTGGCGAGTCCGATTTGGGCTTGCGGCGACTCTGGCGAACAGGACTTGCGGGAAATCCCGGCCAGGCTGCTTCCGGCCAAACCTCCGGCACTCCGAGTGAGACGCCTGCCAACTCTCCTCTCAGCGTAGCCCGTAGGTGGAGGATCTTACGAGCCATACGGCAATTGCTCATTTTGTGAGCTCCGGTCGAGCGGTCAAACGAGACAACAATGTCTTATCAAGTCTTCTGGCACACTCTGCGAGGAGTAATTCGCGACCCGCGTGCAGCACTGCGTGTGGTCGTAGGAGTCCCTGCTTCTTGCGTGATGCAGTCGCAGGTGATCACATGGTGCAGCACTGTGCCGTTTCCGAAGCACCTGCAGCTTGCATGCAGCAATGTATGCTGTAGCAGATGAGAAACGGCGCAGCAATGCCTTGTCCGCTTAGCCCCTGCGGTCTGTGTGTAGCAATACAATCAATTTCAGATGACTATCGGCGCAGAAATGCGCTTCCGTCAGTCTTAAAGCCGCAGATGCCGACATCGTATCATATATTAGTTTATTGTCGCACTGGAGGTCGCAGGCGACCAGGACAGCATGAGAACATCATCAGCACGTGCGGCAGCCAGAGCTATAAGAGACGAAGATCACAAGACGATCTTTTTGGTAGATAATCCACTCATTACATATCTCAAGCCAGTAGACTAGGATGCGAACTTGGTGCAGATTCAACTGTTTGCGGATTGGGTGTTTGAGAGCGTTACCGAATGAGCTGAAAATAGTCGACAAGCATTGAAACTTCCAGCCTGGGTGTGAAGAGCTCAATCCCTGCTCGTGGTATGGGAACATCAAGTCACCGAAAGTTGACCGTGCCCTCCGCTGAAAGGCGGAAGGGTCCTGTGAGGCGATAGCCCAGTCTCTTGTATTTTCGCGCTTTCGTGATATTACTGCCTCAACTAGTCTGTTTTACAGGTGCGGCATCCGCTCATTGAATCTTGCAAATCACCGTCCCATCTTCGTGCGGAATTCTGGATGAAGTGACGTTGATTAAAAGAAGCCGCCCGTGTTTTCAGGCGCCGATTCAAGCCTCTTGCTCTCGTTTCGGCGATCACACACAGCGAAGTTCTTCATCACGCTGGCTTTCCTAAGCCTATCAGGCCCAAAACTTAATTAAACCTGCTGCTAGTGGACTTCATGTTAGGGACCAGTGCATGTCACGAAGATTGGCGATGACACGGCTGCTCTCGACTTCGACCAACCCGCGAGCAGAGGCTGCATGAATTTGCGCAGACATCATCCTCCAAGGTCAAGCGTCAAGCGTCAATCTTGTACTCCGCGTTTCATTCTACTGCTCGAGGCGACCAGTGCAAGCAGCCCGTCTACAGTGAAGTGTACACTACCGACTTCTAGTGACAGCAGACCCCAGAACAGCGCGCCATCATGTGGTTCCAACCCCAGTGACGTCTGCCGCTCCGAGTCAATTCATTTGCCGGATCGATGCCCGAGGTGAGCTCGGGACTCAGTTCGCGGAGGTGCCGCAATCTTTTCGTCGCGTGTCTGTCACACTCATGCCAGCCGGAATTCCCAGATTGCGCACACAACAGCCGTATAGACGGCTTTCTCTATCTGGAAGGCAATAGATTGAATTGCGGCGGTTCGCGGACGTTCGATTTGAGGGCAACAGGCAAGTATGCCTACAGCAAACTACGACGACGAACCCGGCTCGGCGGGACTTCACCGCCACCCTGTGTGTGTCAGCCTTTCAAGCTCAAAGGTCTGCGGACAGGCCTCCTCGTGTCCTCTCGCATTTTTGCGTCAACCAGCACACCCAGTATTTGCAGCTATGGCGGCCGCACTCCGCCAGGCAAGACTCGACAAGCTCTTTGAGCAAGTCACTGCAGGAAGGGCCGATGTATCCTCCCACACTGCACTATTCCTCGAGGCGCTCTGCTCGCAGCGCGACCCTCTCAGCGCATTCGACAAGGTCACCAGCAAGCCAGCGGCCCTCGACTTTTTTCAAACAGCTGTCACAGCCGAGTTGTCGATAACGTTCTTCAACAGCCGTTTCAAGTCGCTCATCAAGTTCCTACAAACGCCACAGTTTGCGATCGTGGCGGGTGGCGCGCTGCTCACCAAGCTCGTCGACAAGATGTCGACGCCGCGTTCTCTCTTGAACGAAGGTCGAAACGCGATGGTTTCGGGTCAGCTCGACAAGGAGGCACAACTTGGTTTCTGCTGGCTCGTTAGCCAGCTCGTCAACAGGCCTGCTCGTTCCTCGGACGACGAGGACCTCGCCGTTACGACCATTAGGTATCTCGAAACCTCTTCCGACGCCGAACTTCAGACTCGTGCCACCATGCTTGACCGAATCATCCACCCGCCACAAGCAGGCACAACGACCGCGGCCACTGCCAGTATCACCAATTCCCAGCCGGGCGGCCGACACGACAATGACTTTGACGATTTCAAGCAGATCGCCATCCTTCCAACCGCCGAGGAGATGCAATGTGCCAAGGCACCACATCTTCTCACCGCGCTTGCGCTCAATGATGCACCAGGCGATGACCGCGCGCGTCTTGCGGTCGACAATCAGTTCCGTCTCCTTCGCGAGGACATGCTCTACGAGTTACGCGAGGAGCTGCTGAAGTTGACCAAGGCAAGTGGCAAGAAAGGAGGAGGTCGCTCGCGAGGCTTCGAGGTGGAGGGTCTGCGTCTGCGCGGCATCTCCAATAGTACCGGTGGCAAGTTCAAGACTCGCTGGCAGCTGGAACTCGAATGCCTCAAAGACCTTTCTTTCTTCGCCAAAGTCAAACCTAGCAAGCGACGCGACGCTCTCGACGCCGATAAACGGTTCATCAAGCACCAGTCGCTTGCGAGTCTGGTCATCGGTGGACGGGTTGTCGCTTTTGGAGAGATCAACCGAAGCGAGGACCATCTCGCACGCAAACTTCCCGTCATCCTGCTCCAACTTGAAGGCGAGAAGAACATCACGGACGCGCTCCTATCTCTCAAGCTCGGCG
>Ga0247815_10002017_pt1 | contig 15169 bp, 17 predicted proteins | sample UWRJL194509B1_FD_181014 | JGI IMG/M metagenome (GOLD analysis project Ga0247815, IMG submission 181014) | Plant litter microbial communities from Arlington Agricultural Research Station in Wisconsin, United States - UWRJ-L194-509B-1 | ecosystem: Environmental > Terrestrial > Plant litter >...
TACTCCCAACATAATCATCCAACTTAAAAACATTAAAATGACCAATTCCTTTTTTAAGATTGTCGGGCATTCCGTTGATTTTAGTGGTATAAAAATCTTCTAAAGTTTCTGTTAGTTTCATTTGACAAAGTTACAAAAATCAAACTAATTAGAGAATGTGCCAATTTGATAATTAGATAATTCTATCGATTATGCTAATCATTATCTAATTATCAAATTGGCACATTGACACATTAAGAAACCACTTTGTAAGTAGGATCTTCAATGACATTCACATTAATTACACCGTCAGCATTTTTAAGAAGGGTTATGCAATCAGCACTGAGATGTTTCAGTTCGATTGTTTTGTTTAACTGACTGTACTTTTTGGTTAAATTATTCAGGGCTTCAATGGCAGACATATCGGCTACGCGACTTTCCTTAAAATCTATTATTACATGATTGGGATCGTTTTGAATGTCAAACTTTTCCATAAAAGTGGCTATGGAACCAAAAAACAATGGTCCGTAAATTTGATAGTGCTTCACTCCATCTTCATCAATAAAATGTCTTGCACGAATTCTTTTGGCACTTTCCCAGGCAAAAACCAAAGCTGAAATAATCACACCAATCAAAACAGCCAAAGCCAGATTGTGCAGTAAAATTGTGATTAGGGCGACCAAAATCCCAACAAAAATATCATGTTTCGGCATTTTATTAATCACCTTGAAACTCGCCCATTCAAAAGTGGTAATTGCAACCATCATCATTACGCCAACTAAAGCTGCCATTGGTAATTTTCCAATAACGGGTGCTCCAAAAAGTATAATAGCTAAAATAGTAAGAGCTGCAATAATTCCTGACAGTCTTGCCCTTGAACCTGCACCAAGATTCACTAAAGTCTGTGCAATCATTGGGCAGCCGCCCATTCCGTAGAAAAAGCCATTCAGGATATTCGAACTTCCCTGTGCGATACATTCTCTATTGCTGTTACCGCGGGTTCCGGTGATTTCGTCGACTAAATTAAGCGTAAGCAACCCTTCCGTTAAACCGACAGCTGCTACGATTACAGAATATGGAAATATAATTTTAAAAGTCTCAAAAGAAATGGGAATATTCGGAATATGAAACGGAGGAAATCCGCCCTGAACTGAGGCAATGTCCTCGACCGTTTTGGTTTCGATATTAAACACAATTACCAAGACAAAAACAACCATTATAGCGACCAAAGAAGCCGGAACCGCTTTAGTGATTTTAGGAAAAACTAACACAATGGCAACTGTAAGCGCAACTAAACCCAGCATAATATATAAAGGCGTTCCCTGTAACCACGAAACCTGACCGTTAATTATCGTTTTAAACTGTTCCAACTGCGACATGAAAATTACAACTGCCAAGCCGTTTACGAAACCAAACATTACGGGCTGTGGTACTAATCGAATAAATTTTCCGAGTTTAAAAAGTCCAATACAAATTTGTACTATTCCGCCTAAAGCTACGGCAGCAAAAACATATTCGATGCCGTGAGATTTCATCAGGGCAATCAAAACAATTACCGTTGCTCCTGCCCCTCCAGAAATCATTCCAGGTCTTCCTCCAAAAATCGCTGTTACCAAACCCGCAATAAAAGCAGCGTACAATCCAACCAAAGGTGGAAAACCAGCCAAAATAGCAAACGACAAAGATTCAGGAATCATCGTCATGGCGACCGTTAAACCAGCTAAAATTTCGTTTTTATAATTGACTTTTTGGGCAAAGTCGAAGAGTTGGAAGTTTTTTTTCATATGGAACAAATTTAGAAAAATAATATAACGTGAGTAAAACATTTCTTAACATCACTCAAACTCCTTATTTTTTTCTTTTACACTAAAAACAGGTATAACTACTTGTTACTTCTATTTTGTTTATAGCTACACTTGTTGGGAATAAATATTTTATATGTCGGTATGGTTTTCCGTAAAGAAGAAAACTATGTAATAATGATATTTGTTTAGATAATGGAGTTCAATAACATAAAAACATTATAAAATTATGGAAGCAGATTTAAGACTTAAACTGGAACAATTACATCAAAGAGTTGATTCCTTAAAAGATCAGATCAATACGGAGGAAGCGACTAAAAATGCGTTTGTAATGCCCTTTATTCAGATTTTGGGATTTGATATTTTTAATCCTACTGAAGTGATTCCGGAATTTATATGTGATATTGGAACCAAAAAAGGAGAGAAAATAGATTATGTAATCAAAAAAGACGGAGAACCCATTTTAATTATTGAATGCAAGCATTGGAAAGAAAAAGCGGATGCGCATAATTCACAACTTCATCGATATTATCATGTTTCAAAATCACGCTTTGGTGTTTTAACCAACGGTCACACTTATAATTTTTATGCCGATTTGGAGAAACCCAACATCATGGATGAAAAGCCTTTTTTTACTTTGGATTTGGCTAACATTTCGGATTCCAGTTTAAAAATCCTTGAGAATTTCACTAAACAGAGTTATAATCTAGAAAACATTTTAGATTCTGCAGAAGCCTTAAAATATATCAAGGCAATACGAAATGAATTTGAAATAGAATTACAAAATCCATCTGACGAAATAGTCAAACTTCTGGTAAATAGATTTTTCAATAAACCATTAACTGCAACAAGGTTAATTGCTTTTAAAGAATACACTAAAAAAGCCTTTTCAAATTCTATAAATGAATCAATAAATTTCAGGCTCAAAAATGCATTAAATATTAATGAAACCATTCCGTCTAAAGAGAAAACCAAAATATCCTCTGTAGATGAAGATGTCGAAGCCCCAAAATTTATAACTACGGAAGAAGAAATTGAAGGCTCCCAAATTATTAAGGCAATACTGAGAGAAGTAATTCCGGCAAATAGAATCTTTTTTAGAGATACACAATCGTATTTCGGAATTCTGTTGGATGACAATAATAGAAAACCACTCTGCAGATTACACTTTAATTCTTCGAATAAATATGTTGAGTTATTTCATAATGGAAAGGATAATGGCGAGAAACAACCTTTGCAAAGTCTTGATGATATTTATAAATTCAAACAGGAATTACTTTCTACGATAAAAAATTATGAATAGAATGACTTTTAAAAAGCTACTACTCCTGTTATATTAATTTTTGGAAATTGAATATTTAATTAAATTTAATGTCTATGTAAGTTCTAATAAAAAATTTGCGCAAATGTTTCTGGCTTTGCGCTTTTTTGTAGATTTTTCTAAAGTAGTAAAACTTTAAATATCCATTAAAAATTATTTAGCTTTATAAAGTTTTTTAGAACTTAAATAATCATGACTGAATCAAATATTATAATAAAAGTAGCAACATCGGAAGATTTAGATGGTATAATCAAACTGCAAAAAGAAAATCAAATTGCACAAGGCGGCAATTTATCAGCAGAATTAAGTCTTACTCAAATTCAGGAAATGATGATTGATATGCCTCAAATTGTTGCTATAGCAGATAATAAGGTGGTTGGATTTTTATTGACAACATCACAAGCTGTCAATAAAAAACGAAATATTGCTATTGTTGATGCAATGTTTGCATCGTATAAAGGAAATGAAGATTCGTATATTTATGGCCCGATCTGCGTTAGTAATTCACAACGCGGAAAAGGATTGGCGCAACTTCTGTTTCAAGAATTACTGCATCAGAAACCTAATCAGGAAGGTATTTTATTTATTAAAAGTGATAACGAAGCTTCCTTAAAAGCACATAAAAAAATGGGTATCCATAAAGTTAGCAGTTTCCGTTTTAACAATGCTGATTTTGATGTGTTTGCTTATCTGTTATAATTGCTATTGCTATTTTCTCAAGCAATATTCTCCAATCCCCCAGGAAATGGCCTGTAGGCATAATAATGCAGTACTTCTTCAATTGCTATTTTTAGGGCTTCGTTTACAGGCAATAAGGTAACTCCCATTCGGAGATCGATTTGAGCAAGACGCATATAATAATCGGTAAAAACAGGTACTTGTTTTCCGTTGTTGATGGCTTCTTCTGCTGTTGCAAAGTTTTCTTTTTGTTCTTCCTTTATGATTTTGCAGGTCGCCAATCGCAGTTTTCCGAATTTGTCCGTGGTTGCTCCGTAACCAAAAAGCCGACAGATTAATCCGCGGTAACGGTAATTACTGCAGCTTCCCTTATGATTTTCCAAAACCGAAAGCGGGCGGTATAAAAAGCAGTTTTTAGTCGAAACATTCCTTAATTGAGTTAAGGTTTCTTCGGCTTTGCCATTCAAAAACAAATGAAATGCCCATGGTAAAAACTCTAAAGGCGAAGCTTCAATATTAGGTGTAGAACAGCATTTGCCACAACCGGCATTACAAAACAAATGCGTCTCATTTTGAAAATCCCTAATTTCAATTTCAAGACGTTCAAACAATGCTTCAACCAGCCGGACTTTTTGTACTATCGCCATCTGTTTTTTGGTAAGGTAGGCTAATAGAAATGGCTTATGTTCAAAATCAGGTTTTATTGGCAATAGTTTGGGGAATTAAATTTTGGCTTTTATTTTGCCCAACTAGTAGCGCGAGCCTTTTGTAACGTTAAGAAATCCTATTTTCTTCTCAAATAAGCAAACGCCCCACTTGACCATAAAGCCCAAAGAATCAAAACGGGCTGAAAAAACAATCGTATCAAGCGCGCCTGATCTGTGTTCATTCCTAAAGCATCTGTTCCGTTTAAATATTGGGCAATGTTACCCGGAAAAACCATCACATAGAAAATCGCCAGAAAAATCCCGAGTTTCACTTTATGTCTGGTCATAAATACGAGCGCAATTCCTATAGCCATTTCCACAATTCCGGAGAGAATCACAACAAGATCCTTTTCCAATGGAAGCCAGTTGGGAACCTGTGCCTGAAAATCGACTCTCTGATAAGTAAAATGACCAATGGCTGCCATGATCATGAAAATCCCCAACAGGATTCTAAAGAAATTTTGGGTTTTAGTAGTTTGTATATTTTCCATATCGGTAATAATTTTTAAGATTGAAATAATAGTTAAATGTACAATAATGACGAGTAAATCATCTTGTAATTTTTTGCTGTAATTATTGTGAAATATCCATATAGCAAAATCATCAACAGTTTTCAATAAAGATCAAGTTAATTTTACCTGCAAACTGGCTAATAATGCTTAATCAGAAAAGTTTTACTAAAGAAATTATTACTAGATTTTAAAAAAAGTTAATCATTAAAAACATTAATTATTCGCTGATTTTTATAGATTTGCAGAATCCACATAGCTCTGGGGAAAATTATAAAATACCAAAAAAATGCGATCTATTACTTTAACATTTTTATTTTTAATGTTAGCTTCCTTTACTTCTTACTCACAATTGAGTGCAGATAAAATATTTAATAGCTTCAAGCAGGGAGAACGTACCAATTGTACTGCAATTGCTTTTATCAAGGCATCATTAAATGTTTACGGATTAAACAATCTTTTTGCAACAGAAGTGATAAATGACAGCGTACATAAGATAACACTGAAAAACAATCACTCTTTTAATCTGAAAACTGAAGAAGTGGCTAAAGCGAAGTTTTCTGCTGAATTCATATATATAAAAGATAATTATGAAACGGAAAAGATAACCAATTATGCGATACTGACTTATGCTGTTATGGCAAAATACAAGCAGATTATTGATAAGGAGGAAACGTTCGAGAAAGCTTTGGAAGATTTAGAATACGGAGGTGTGCACACTCCGACAATTTATAAATATTTAGGTTTTGAAAATGGCAAACAAATTCAAAAGCTAAAGCGACAATCAGGAAACGAATATTGTGGAGTTGTGGCATGGTCATCAGCACACGCAGTCTTTATTTGTCAGGGACTTATGGATTATTACGGCAACAAGAAAAGCACAACACTCGCTTATCCCGGCCGCTTTCGAATAATTAAGGTCTAAAAAGGATTAAATAAATAAAATACCACTCCAAATCAAATTTCGGGTGGTATTTTTGCGTTTAGTAATACCAAAATAAAGCATCCGATATATATGACACGAGAAAACTATATTCCCTTTAACAAGGAATTCTTACTCGAACAGCAAATAACCTCTTTCTCTGAAGATAAAAAAAAGACTGCAGACTTTAAAAAGCTTTTTGATATCGTCGAGCATTATTATCATTATGAAGCTTTTAACCTAAACCGCAGTCTGAAACAAAACTATGCCTTATTCGATCCTGATTTAAGCGAAAAAGAGCGCAAGGCTTTTATTGGCAAAAGTGATTTTTCTGTTTTTAAGGAAACACTGCTTACGGTTTTAGAAAATGGTAATTATCACCGCATAGATCAGGAAACGTTAGACAGATCCTTTAAAAATTCTGATTTAATAGGTCTCAATCTTTCGATAGATTTTAATGCTTTCAGGGATTATGAATTCTATGTTCGTGGTCATCACAAAGCAAAGGAAAAGGTCCGCAGCTATTTTTTCTGGAAAAAAGAAATTGAGATTGCATATTACGACCGCGTGATGATTTATCTGAATTATAACGAAGCGGATTATCTGAGCAATAAAAAGGTGAAATTAGGAAAAATGCCCATTGATCCCGGTACTATAGCTTTAAAAATATTTAAACGCGTTCCTAAAAACGATATTGAAACCTTATTTCCGAATGCTGTTCCCAAAATGTCACTGAAAGACAAATTACTGCTTTGGGTTCCGGGTGTTTTTGGTGGAATTTCATTGCTGAGTGCCCAGGTAATTCCGGCGCTCATCAACATGTATGAAGCTTACCAGACAGGCGAAACTATCGATTTGCTAAACAGCAAAACATCCCTGAACCAGGGGTTGATTGCTTTGGGAATTTTGGCTGCTTATTGCTTTCGCCAATACAACAATTTTATAAACAAAAAAATCAGGTATTCCAAAATGCTTTCGGACAGTCTGTATTTTAAGAATCTTGGAAACAACAGTGGTGCTTTTTATTCGCTCTTAAACTCTTCGGAAGAAGAAGTGCTGAAGGAAACCATTCTGGCTTATTCCTTTTTACATAAAAGTCCGCACCCATTGACCGCTTTGGAGCTTGACCATCAAATTGAATCGTGGTTTAAAACCCATTTTAATACCGAACTTGATTTTGATGTGACGGATGCTTTGCTAAAATTAAAGAATATCGGTCTTGGTGTAGAAAAAGAAGGAAAATGGGAGGTTATTGCAGTAGAACAGGCAATTGTTCAGATTGATGAATTATGGGATGGCGTTTTTGATTATAACCAGAAATAAGTTTCTTGTGTAAACTACTGCCCTAGCCCGGATGGAAGCGGCATCCTTTTGTGCCGGGGTTCGGCGCAAAAGATACAGCGGACAGCAGGAACAGCTCCTGATTATTAAGTGTATAAAAAAAGAGGACTAAAAAGCCCTCTCTGGATTATTGTTGAATTACTCACTGTCTGCTTCAATAAGCTCTTCGACATTCTCTCCCATATCACCTACAGCTACCAATTCAGGTTTAGAGCCTTTTAAGGCATTGAATCTTTCCAACTGTTCTAATTCTCCTTCTTCTCCGCTGAAGTATGGGAAAACATCCATAATAGGCGATTCTGAAATGGCAGGAATCGTATAATCTCCCATTGTATTTTTCATTACCGTAACGGTATTGTCGTATGCCTCTTTTACATCGTTTGCCTGTACCAAAAGATACATATTTGTTTTGCGTTCCTTACCGCTTTCTTCATCAAAAGCTACTAAAGAGACTTTCGATTTGAACCAGCGGTCGGCGTTTTCGAAAGGATGGATTTCGGCATAATTCGCCACTTTAATATTGGTGATTTTAAATTCTTCACTTACATAAGCTCCCATTTCCTCGTTGATCCTGCTTTCGGCTTCTGTATAGGATATGGCATCTACCAGATAAGGTTCTGTAGTAACCTTTTGTGACCCAATATCATCTGTTTTTCTATATTTTACTTTGCATTCGTACCAAATTGTGCTCATCTTTACTTTTTTTAAGGATGCCAAAGATAGATTTTAAAGAAAATAAAACAGCCAATTCTGAAAATAGATATTCACAATTTCAGAATGCGAATCGGTTTTGAATCGTGTTGTCAACTCAGAAATATTTAATAGCTTTATAAGATCCTAAAACCTAAAAAATGAGAACATTAGAACAATGGTTTGAAGAATATGCCGTTAGCCATCAGAACCCAAAGAATAAGGCTATTCATTATATCTGTGTGCCGGCAATTTATTTTTCTATTGTAGGCTTATTAATGAGTATTCCGAGTGATTTTATTGCCCGAAATTTACAGCTCAATGCTCCTGTAATTGAAAATTGGGCAGCTGTTGTATTGCTTTTTGTACTTGTTTTTTATATCCGGTTGTCAGTTTCAATGGCGCTCAAGATTGCCATTTTCTCTGCTCTTTGCCTGATTGTAAATTATTATATCGGACAGGTTCTTCCATTATGGATATTCTCTATTGGCGTATTTGTCATCGCCTGGATTGGACAGTTTTACGGCCACAACATTGAAGGCAAAAAACCTTCTTTCCTGAAGGATATTCAGTTTTTAATGATTGGTCCGGCTTGGGTTGTGGAGAATTTGTTTTCTAAAAAATAAGATTTCAATAGTAACTCAGGTTGACTTTACTCACAACTGCTATGAAAATAAACAACAAGGAAGTCAAAATTGAAAGTTATGATATTTTTACGTATCGAAGAATTCGGCGTGCAATTGGTTATTTGGGAATCATTCTGCCCATATTATTGACTGCTTTGTCTTTTATTTCTTTTTTTGAAACTCCGGTTCAGCCTTCGATTAGCCATTATTATTACACCAATCTCAGGGAAATTTTCACCGGGACTTTGTGTGCTGTGGGCCTGTTTTTGATTTGCTACAAAGGAAATGGAAATACTTCTGTATGGAAAAACGACAATTTATTAACCAATATTTCCGGAATTATGGCTTTGGGTACTGCTTTGGTTCCAACAAATCCTGAAATTGTGTCGGATAAAATGTATACCTTAATTCCACTTACAGAAAAGTGGACTGGCTGGCTTCATTACGGATTTGCAGCTTTGTTGTTTTTGCTATTTTCTTTATTGGCAATTAATGTTTTTACGATTGGCCAGGAAAATGAAACCCGGACTCCAAAAAGTATTATGAATGAAAATAATATTTACAGGTTCTGTGGTTATTCTATTTTGCTATTTATCATTATGGTTCCGGTTTCGGAATATTTTAAACTTTTTCCTTATTCGACTTTGGTTTTGGAAGCACTATCTCTTTTTGCTTTTGGAATTGCCTGGCTAATTAAAGGACGTGCTCTGGGAGACAAAGGGATTATTGGACAGAAACTTTATCAGGAAAATAATCCTGTTGACACTGAAAAGGTTTTTGAGAAATAAAAATGTAATACATTATAAAATTGAATTATATGAGTTGGGATATTGTGTTATTTAATTCCGTACAAAAAATCAATGCTATTGATGAAGTCGATGAGGGAAAGCTGATTCCTGTAGCTTTTGACAAAATCATATCCGAATATTTTGGTGCAAAAGAATCCAGTGAAATAAAAGGTGATGGTTTTTCTATAGATTTTTATACGGACGACGAGCCAGTAAGCAACAAAATGATTTCACTTTATGGGGAAAAAGCATTGTTTGAAATTGCAAGACTGGCGAAAATCCAAAACTGGCAGATTTTTGATACCAGCTTAAACAAAATGATTGACCTGGAGAATCTTACTGAAAATGGTTTTGCTAATTTTCAGGGGTATTTGGAAAAAGTACTGAATAAAGAATAATAATTTGCATTCTTTTGAAACCTGAAATCCTAGCCCAGACAGCAGCGGCATCCTTTTATGGCGGGGTTCGCCATAAAAGATATAGCGGATGGCTGGAAACAGCTTCTAAATAAAACTATAATTTGCATACATATACTTTTAATTGCCTTGCAAGCGCCTGAAAGTCTTTTGAAGCAATAGTTTTCCATCCCGCTTTTTTTTCGGTGCTTCAACCGCTTTTAATCCGGAATCTGTGGGGATGAATTGATAGCTGAAAGCAAATTGTGGGTGATCTGGCGAATCATTTAAGAGTCCGAAACGCAAATCGTTAAAATACAATACACCGCCATTTTCAGAAATAATATACCAGCCTTCACTTATTTTCTTCAGTTTTTCAAAATCATGATTTCCCTTTAATGACGTTTCTAAATGACTATTTTTGGAATATTTCGTAAAAGAAATTGCCTGACTGTCAAAAACGGAATAATCACCCAATAAATAGGCATCTTCGGTTGAAATGTTCGCATTCCATAAAATAACATTAAAGGCTGTGGGTTTTACAATAATTTCCGAGTAAGCTATTTCTTGTTTTAGCAATGCCTTTTCAAACTGATTTAAAACATATAATTTTATTAGGCACGACAAAGCCAAATACGCACTACTAATAATCAGGCCTGTTGTTATGTATTTTTTACGTAAATGGATATCGCGAACTCTCCAGGTCATTACTAATGTTATAAGCAACGGAATGGTATATAAAGGGTCTATGACAAATATTGTTTTAAAGGCAAAACGTTTCTCGAGCGGCCATAAAATTTGTGTTCCCCAAGATGTAAACATATCCAGCAGGACATGCGTGAACAAACACCAAAAAACCATCGAAGCTGACCTGTAAAAGTTTATTTTTTTATTCTCTATTTTTGAAATTATTGCTCCTAAAAGAGGAGAGAGTATGAGAAATAGCAGTAGGGAATGACTTATTCCGCGATGAATCATAACTGCATTTACCGGATCTAATACAAAGCCACTTAAAATATCCAAATCCGGCATCGTTCCTAAAATGGCACCATACAAAAAAGTCTTATTTTTAAGTTCTTTACCGGCGCATAATTCTGCTACAGCTATACCTAAAACGATTTGTGTTAGTGAATCCATTTTGTAATTTTATTTCTTTTTATTTTTAGTTTTCCGCTTATATGCTGAATCTTAAATAATAAAAAAGCGTAACTTAAATCAGTTACGCTTTTATCCGCGAAGGATTTGTGACCGCGACAGGGTTTTTTTTAAACTCATACCCCTCTGATTTTCAGTACTCATTTTATTTTATTGGGAAGTTAGTGGGAACTGCTTTTCAATTTTTTTATTTCTTTTTCAATGATTTCCAACTTCTTCATGATATCATTATTCGATACTTCTTTCCCGTATTCTTCTCCTGGTTCCTCAAATACAAACACTGCATTCGGATCAGTAAACATGTTTGAATCTTCCTTCAAAAGCCAGTTTAAATTTAATGCAGGAAAAATATTCACTAAATTGTATATAATTTTTAACCCCGGATTTGTCCTCCCTTTTACATACGAAAACCACTGTATATAATTGAGGTCGAAATCCTCGCAAAACTTTGGTATATAAGACTTTTCAGGATATCCTTTACTCTTCCCATACACGTCAATTAGTGCCTTTATTTTATCTCCATCTATAGTCATTAGTGAACTTTTTTACAAAAAATCTTCATTGATTAGTTAATATATTCATTAATTAGTATATATTTGCTAAACGAAACATAAACAAAACATATACAAATGATAAACAAAGATAACATTTCTAGTGAAGAAAAAAACAGTGCAATTACCCCAAAAGCTGTAAATGAGGCTTTAGCGAATTTGCCAACAAACTATGTCATTAAGGCAAAGGAACTTTTAGATGAATGGTTTAAACAGGAAAAAACCAAACAAACCTACTCAAAGGTTTATATATCTAGGGTTAGGAACAATCATGTTTTTAATGAAGACGTAGTAAAGGCTCTTGTCGAAGTAGGACAAAATCACAAAAAAACATTTGGAAAATTGGGAGTAAAAAACAAAAAAACCTCTCAAACTAATTAAAGCCTTCGAGGTTTGTTAAAACATTTAGCGATGACAAAAATACAAATTCCCTCTGGTTTAATAGATGAAAATATTGAATTGTTTTCTGCTCAAGGAAAAATGATGGCTACACATTCAGGTAGTGTAAAATCACTTTTTGATTTACCGGAACCGTTTTTAAAAAAATTAACTGCCAAAATGAATGCTGTTCCTTCAGTAAAAGCAGCTTTAATTCATGCCGGATATAAAACTGTAAATGAACAACTTGAAAAATATGCTGAATGCAAGTTTGGCGGGTTTGATTTAACTGCAGATTTTAAGGACGGTGAATTCTCAGACAGTGAATATCATGAATGTGGCTTTAGAGGTGTCTGCCCGATGGAAGGAATCGTTTGTGGATTTTTTAAAGTGGGTGGCCAGATCATCTCTCCATTCGAAATTCAAATGATTAAGCATTTGGCAACCGATGATACTCTTCCGGTGATAGCTGAAAAACTCGAGATTTCAATCAACACTTTTGAAAGTAAAAAACAAAAATTATTTGAAAAACTGGACGTCTTATCCCGACCAAAACTGGTCGCTCGTGGTTATGATCTTCAAATTCTAAACTTAAAATTATGTTCATGAATATTCCAAATATCGCACAAATAGAAATTTTGGCAATCAAACTGAATGAGATTGAAGAATCGGATAAAATACCCGAAAAGGAAAAAACGACAATGAAAAAACTGATCCGGCAGAAACTAAAAAAGATCAGTAAAAAGTAAAATTACACGGCATTAAAATACACCAAAACAAACAACTATGTCAAACGATATCATTAATTCAAAAATAGAATTGCTTCAGGAGCAAATCGACAATCTGGAAAGATCAGGATTCTTTACTGAAAAGGAAATGGACAGGGCTACTGTTTCTTTAAGACAGGAAAAAGAATCATTTGAAAAACAATTAAATACAGAGGCATAACATGAGATTTATAAAACAATCTTCAATTGATAATTTACTGGATGAAGCCAATATTTATGATGTTGTTGCAGCCTCTGAAACTTTAGTAAAAAAAGGCACACACCATTTTTGCAAATCACCGTTTACAGTTGACAATACACCTTCTCTTTGTGTAAATAAAGTTAAAAACAACTTCTTTGATTACTCTGGAGGTTTTGGTGGGAATGCGGTTTCATTTTTAATGAAAAGACATTCGATTAACTTTTTTGAAGCTATTGAAAAAGCTGCTGAAATTTGCGGAATTCCATTGGAATATGAGGAACAATCAGAAGATTTAAAAAAGCTTCAGGATGAAGTTCAGATCATGAAAAAGCTAGTGAGTTTTATGACTGAGCAATATCAAAAAGAATTTCATAAGCTAACATTATCTGACTGGCCAAAAGAATTAATGATTTCAGAAAGAAAGTTTTCTGAAGAAATTATTCAAAGCTTCATGATTGGATATGCTCCCAATGAAAGAAGTTTTATTTCGACTCCAGCGATAAATAACGGAAATTTTGAAGTTTCTAAATCACTAGGTTACACACTTACAAAAGACGGTGCATCATACGATTTTTTAAGAAACAGAATTGTTTTCCCAATTCATAATGAGAAAGGCGATATCGTTGGTTTTGGTGCAAGAACCGACAATTCTGAAGAATCTAAAAAATTCGCTAAATATTTAAATTCTCCGGAAAGCAAACTTTACCAAAAAGAAAAAATTCTGTTCGGTTTATGGCAAGCTAAAAAACATATTGTGGCAGCCGGAAAAGCTATTTTTCTGGAAGGATACACAGATGTTATGGCTTTGCACCAAAACGGAGCGCAAAACTCGGTTGCTGCATGCGGAACGGCACTAACAGACTTTCAGGCAAAACTGCTAAGCCGTTTTTGTAAACATGTTATTCTTTTTCTTGACGGTGATAAAGCCGGTTTAGCTGCAGCTCTAAGAAATATTCCGATTTTCCTTAAGCAAGGCTTTAAAGTAGAAGTGGTTATTTGCCCGGCAGGTCAGGACCCGGATTCACTTAGCCGTGAATGTAATATCAATGAATTCATAGAAAAGAATAGTCAGGATGCCATTTTATGGAAATCGAAACTGTTGATCGCTGAAGCAAAGAATCCGGAATTAATTGCTTTAGAAGAAACACTTAGAAAACAGTTAGATCATGATATAAAAGAGTTAATGTATCAAATGACTACTGAAGAGGAATTAAAAGCATTATCGGTTTATGATAGAAAAATCAAGAAAAAGGAAAATGATTCCATTTTAAAATCGATTACTGAACTTGAAAAAGAACTCAAGGAAGAATTAGCCGATTTGCCTCAACACGATCCTTCTTTAGTTTCTAGGGCGGTTGAAGAAATGGCCAATACACTGCACACCATTCAGAATAAAATTACCCAAAATAGTTATGTAAATCTTGTGGCTAAAATTCTAAGCCAAAAACCGCAAGTGTTAACTAGCATCATAAAATATACTGAAGAAGAGGAAGAAAAAGCGAATAAAAAGAAAAGCCAGGAATCAGACAAAAAAGAATTTCAGGTTCTGGGATTACCTGAAGGGGCAAATAAAGATCAGTATCTAACAGATCGTTTTTGTGAAATTGGAAACGTGTACTGGTTCAAACGTGAAAACTCTTTTATCATAGGTACCAACTTTAGAATGATACCACTTTTTCACGTAGAAGGCCGTGCAGATAACAAACGCTTATGTGAAGTAATAAATACTCAGGGTCATAAACGTCTTATCGACTTTGAAAGTACTGATTTAATCAATTTTACCAGAATAAAAGAACGCCTGATCATGGAAGGCTTTTTCTTCTTCGAACCAGGTACCAACGTAACCGATTTTCAATTGGTGGCCAAAAAATTACTGAATGATTTTATCACCGCTTCAGAGTTAAAAATATTAGGCCATCAGCGTCAGGGATTCTTCGCTTTTGCGGATGGTGTTTACCATAATGAAGGATTTCACAAAGTAAATAAATACGGAATTGTGCATGTGGAAGGCCTTGAAAAATCTGATAGTGAATACAGATCAGATATTACTCATTTTTATTCACCATCACATTCAGAAATATATAAAGCTGCAAACGAAGGTGATGATCCTTTTGAAAATGACAGACATTTTGTCCATAAACCGGCTCCTATCACAATAGATCAATGGGCTGATCAAATGGTGACTGTTTTTGGTGATAAGGGAAAATTAGGAGTTGCCTTTTGTATCGCTGCAAACTTTCGGGATCTCTTTATTCAGCATTATAATTTCTTTCCACTTTTTGGAGGATTCGGGCAAAAAGACAGTGGTAAATCCGGTTTTGGAAGTTGCTTACAATCTTTCTTTTATTGGAATCTGAA
>Ga0247815_10002020_pt1 | contig 15160 bp, 19 predicted proteins | sample UWRJL194509B1_FD_181014 | JGI IMG/M metagenome (GOLD analysis project Ga0247815, IMG submission 181014) | Plant litter microbial communities from Arlington Agricultural Research Station in Wisconsin, United States - UWRJ-L194-509B-1 | ecosystem: Environmental > Terrestrial > Plant litter >...
ATACAAGGTGTGCCTCGACCTGTCGCGAAGTGTCAATGACCGACCATCTCGTCGTCAGATTTCATTCGGTAGGTCACCACGAACTCGCGACTGTGTTGGCGACTGACTGCGTCCAGTCCTCGACAAAACGATCATGTTCCAGGTCCGTAGGCTGTCTGCATATGCGAACCAAGTGTCTGATTTATGGTGCAGGTCTACTCGATGCGAGAAGGCAAGGAGTTCAAGCACGCCGTCAAAGCGCTCAAGATAATCTGGAACCTTATCCCGCAATACAACGCGACGAACACAATCCATATCGACGATCTGGTGCGTTGCTGCTTCTTGAGTGACAAGTGACAGAACCTCTGACCTTTCATTTGCCGACTTCCGCAGAGCCGGAACTTTGTCCTGAACCCTCGAAATGGGATCAAGATCAGTGCATACAAGGACTGCACAAGTGCGAAGGCTCGCCAGGACGAAGAACTATACTTGTGCAATGTCTATCTGCGGTTCCTGGCCGGCGTGCCGGACTTCCAGCAGGTAGACCATCAGAAATGGCGGTCCGTGGCTACATCGCTCAAGAGCCTTGCAAGGAGACTTTGACTCTACGCATCTCTCGTGGGTTTTGACCGTCTTTTGTCGTCGCTACTGCTGTACTGTACATATACGAGTGTCCAGCCTGACTCGGAGGAGACTTATACGGCGCTCTCGAGTTGAGCGGCCGAGTCAATAATCTGCTGGAATGTCTTGACGTTGGAGGGAATGCCGGTGAATGTTTGCGCGGACGGTGCGCCCTGTCCGGTTGTTGCAGGGCTCGGGGTGAACACGCCGTCGGCGAAGGTCCAGCCGACGCGGGCGGTTTCTGCGACTATGGTATGAGAAGACAAATTGATTCCACAGAAATGAGCACGTACCAGAGACAAGCCGGTCCTCTGGCAGGCCAAGGTAGAACTGAGCAAGATTGATAGGAATGGACGAGTAAGATTTGGTGACGAGATCGTATGCGCGTTTACGGAAGCCATCTGTGGCACGGGTCAGCCGTACCGAATGAGACTCCAAACGACCATGGAAGTACCGATGAAATTATCAAGCAGAATCGAAACAAGCTGCACGAAGACTTGGTTGTCGACCTTTGCGATGCAGAATTCGCGTAGGACCTGGGCACGCGCGTAGACGTTCTGATACTTGCGCTCGGCAGTTGACGCGACGAGATTCAGGGCGTGCGATACGAGAGGCTCTGCTGTGAGTGTTGGATGAAGACGAGTGATTGCGAAACGAGCGGGTGGGCTGCGGCAAGCGAGTGGTTAGTACTGGGCGTGTGGCGGAGGAGGCCCACAACGCGCTTACACATCGTCGCGACCAAGATATGCGAGGACAAGAGGTACAACTACAAGCAGTCTTGTCGGGTCAGTGGATGGGCCACGCTGTGAATGGAGTGAGACGCGGTGAAAGGAATGTGGCTCAGGAACTGACGAGCTCGATATCCTCTGCTGCAGCAATGAATGCAGGCCCATCGTTCCGCGTCACGAGCTCTACAAGACCCGGAAGTGCGGCAATATAGACTGATACGGGTGCAGAGGATGCAGGCTCTGTGGCGGGAGGGGTCAATGGGCCAGGCATGGTTGCGATCGAGGGTCAAGAGAGAGATCGGCAGTGGCGGACTTGAACTCGAACTTGTGTCACCGTTCTCATCGGACAGGCTCAAACCCACCCCGCCATGGACACTGAAGTCGAATCCATCATCTACATGTGTCGCGAGGTCTCGGGTCAGTTCAGTTCGCGTGGTATCCTGGGCGTGCAACTGATGCCACCGCGCATCGTCGTGCAGTGTACAAGATCCCACCGCGCGCCCGCAATGAAGGCGTCAAGGCGCAAGAGTGGGGCGACCTGGCTGCTCCTTTGTGGAAGGGCCGTCTCAGGATCCTTGAACTTTCGACGGGCCTGTCGATCAACCTCGAGGATCCCACTACAGGTATGAGCAGTTATATATCCCCGCGATTCGCGTATTCATTGTTTCAAAGGCGCAGGCAAGTCATCAAACCAAGCCAATGGCTTTGTGCACTTATCAGCCGCTTTGGTTGTCTGTTGGTCCAGTTTTCGCCCAGGCGCCGTACTCGATATCTAGTCGGAGTGTCGAAGCCGTACTCGACTCTTCTCGCTACTTTGTTCTCCGTGTCGAGGACCAAGGCCGCAAGGCTTACATTGGCCTTGGATTCGCCGAACGTCCTGGTAAGTGCCATGCGGTCCTGACACGAGGCCCGAATCCAAGTGCTGACCGCGCCGCCAGACAGCTTCGACTTCAATGTGGCGTTGCAGGATTGGGACAAGTCAATGCCTTCTTGGCTACGCCATGCCGATGCTGACGAGCTTGCAGACGCCAAGCGCGACTCAACGCGCCCGCAGAGGCCCCGAGTAACACTCCGTCGCCGCACTTGCCGGCCGAGAAGAAGGACTTCAGCCTCAAGGACGGCCAGACATTCACTGTCCATATCCCTGGCAAAACCCCGGGCGTCCTGGGCTCCAAGACTGCTGGGGCCAGTCTCTTGGGATCTTCGGACGGCGGTGGCGGTGGAGGCTTTCCGTTGCTGCCGCCACCTCCAAGTTCCACGAGGCGTCGCTAAATTTCATTGGTTCAGGACCTCATTCTGTATGTCTAACACCCACCATCGACTCTTCTTCTTGCTTCAACGTCTGGTTTGCGTCATTAAGTTGTAGCGGACGTCTCGTCTTGGCCCTATCTTAAGCATGCTTGCTCTCTGCTGGCAGCCGTGCAAACGTCTCCGAGGACCACGAAAGTGACGAAATTTGGCCTCTTGGCAATGTTTGTAAACCACCCGAAGCCATCTCTTGCGCTCCGACTGGTTCTTCTGACGCCCGAAACAGCGCAACGGTCAGGTGTAGGTTTCCAGTTGCCAACCACGACGTATATCCCGGTACATCCTCGCTCGCACCCGGTATGGTCCACATTCGCCTTGGCCTCTGCAGTCGGATCGACCCCGGTTATTTCAAACTGTGAGCTGTCATTGCTAAAGCAAAGTATAAATGTCTGTGCGGCTGGGGCTCTACAGGGACCCAGAGCAGTGTTGCACGCGGATTCCTCCAGCCATGCTCCCTCTCGCGGTATCTCTACTCATACCTCTCCTCCCCATCGTCGCTGCGCAAACAACAGCGCCTGTGTGGGGCCAATGCGGCGGAAAGGATTTTGTTGCAAGTAAAGTCGCCAGCCGTTTAGGATGTGGCTGACCGGCTTGCCACCACCGCAGGGCCCAACAACTTGCGCCACCGGCTCGGTGCGGCTATTTGACGAACTATCTTTTTTGCTGTTCTAAGACGCATCTGTCAGACCTGCGTGTATAACAACGAGTACTACAGCCAGTGCATCCCCGGCACGGCGACATCGACCAGCACCTCCACCTCAACAACTAGCGGAGGCAGCACGACCACAACCTCGACAACCCCCGGAACTACGCCTACCCAGGCTGCGGGTAACCCTTATGCAGACAGCTACTCGATTTACCTGTCGCCATACTACGCTAGCGAGGTCACTGCTGCCGCTGCCCAAATCACCGACGCGTCACTCAAGGCGAAAGCCCTTACGGTCGCGCAAATCCCGACATTCATCTGGTTTGACGTGGTGGCAAAGGTTCCGACCCTGCGGACATACCTGAGCGCCGCGGCCGCGAAGGGTGGCAACCAACTCGTCCAGATTGTCGTATACGACCTTCCGGACCGCGACTGTGCGGCGGCTGCGTCAAACGGAGAGTTCTCCATTGCAGACGGTGGTGCGGCGAAGTACAAGGAGTGAGTTGAGGCGTCGATGCTGTAGATGTGAACGGCTGACGATGCCTCCTGCAGCTACATTGACCAGATTGTGACGATCATCAAGGAGTTCCCGACCGTACGCGTCGTTGCTGTCATTGAACCCGACTCGCTCGCCAATATGGTCACCAACATGAACGTCGCCAAATGCTCGAACGCCGCGGCGACCTACAAGAACTCGTAAGTCCGCCCCATACCCGCTATCCCGTTGGCGACGTGATACTCAATATTTAATCATAGGACCACCTACGCAATTCAGCAGCTCAATTTGTCGAATGTCTACATGTACCTCGACGCCGGTCACGCCGGGTGGCTTGGCTGGCCAGCGAACCTGCAGCCCGCGGCGACGTTGTTCGCCGATCTGTACAAGCAGGCCGGCTCGCCGCAGGCCGTCCGTGGACTCGCGACCAACGTTGCCAACTACAACGCACTCATCGCTGCTCGCGCAGATCCGAAGATCACCCAGAGCAACCCCGTGAGTAGATATTGTCGGAGTTTCGGCGAAGTCCGAACCGGCGCTGACCGGTCTCCCTGCCTCCTCCCTCCCTTGTGGCTAAACTACGGCTTTAAACCATCTCAATATTTCAGAACTACGGCAAGTCTACATATTTGAGATTGTGTAGAAGTGTGGTGCTGACAATCTTGCTCTTTCCCTTCCGGTTGCTTCCTCCGCTCATTGACTGTGCAACCCCTCGAACGAATACCTCACAGATGAGAAGCACTACATCGAAGCCTTGCGTCCTCTTCTTATTTCAGCTGGTTTCCCTGGAAACTTCTTGGTCGACCAAGGTCGTTCCGGAGTCCAGGAGATCCGCAACGAGTGGGGGTGCGTGCTTCCCAACCAACTTCCTAATAGGTCATTACTCTAACCTCCGGCGCATTTCTTTATAGTGAATGGTGCAACGTTAATAAGTGCGTGTATCTGCTTCTCTGACACAAAACACTGGAGCTGATGTCTATTGTAGCGCTGGCTTCGGCACACACCCAACAGCGAGCTCTGGAGTGTCCAACGTAGACGCGATCGTCTGGATCAAGCCTGGAGGCGAGTGCGACGGTACATCGAATACTTCAGCTGTCCGTTACGACCTCCACTGTGGTGTCGACACTGCCAAGAAACCAGCCCCAGAAGCAGGCACCTGGTTCCAGGCATACTTCGAGATGCTGGTCCAGAATGCTAGTCCTGCGCTGTAAGCGCCTGTCTGGAGATCATGCTGCCCTGTACCTGTCCTGCCATTCTGAGCAATGTTAAACATTTAGCTCTAAAGTTGCGATTCTCGCGCGTAAGGATGCAAATGCCCCCCCCCACCACCACCACCACCACCACTTCGTGATAACATAAGCTTATAGGCGTGAACTCAGATTATCGCCAGCAATTGATGCCTGGAAATTACTTGATGTGCCTGGCAGCATCTTCGAGGCCGGCAATCTGCGGGAATTCGATCATTTGCCTGCTTTCACGGGTACCATCTAAAGCGTTCGGACGAAGCGTGACTGAAACAAGGCCTGGAAAATCTCTCCTGGCATTCTGGACACCTGAAAACATTTTCTGTACCGCAGCACAACTGTAAACAAACGCATTGGAGAAGCAATGGTTCAAATAACAACAAACGATACATGCACCAGTCAAATGAATTAGATGCACTGTGAGTAGTCTTGAAAGCAAGTTAGCCTGAGTTAAGGAGCGGTATAACTGATAGAATGAAGACGTACAGTCGTTGCTGAACGTGCAGGTACCTTGCGAACAACACTTCGGACCGGTCCAATCCTGCAAAACAAACGAGCTTCAGCGATGAAGTAATAAAAGAAGGTGGCATCAAACTGACACGACCACCGCATTGACCCCACTGGGCGGCGCACTGAAGATAGATGTCAACAACTGAGATCAATGACAGGTCAAGACGCACGTTGGTGCCAGGATTGCTGCTGGTCGTAGTTGTGGTTGTGGTTGTGGTCGAGCTAGAGCTATCGGTCGGCGAGCCTGAGGTTGAAGTAGTGGTGGTTGTGCCGCTCGCGGCGCCGGTGTACGCGCCAGAACGCAGATCCCAGTTGTTCAAGGTCACGCTGCCGCCGGTTGCCGACGTTGCGAAGTTGAACACGCCGTACCGGTAACCGGGGAAGAACGGCCAGTCAGTGGTTCCGACAAATGACCCTCCGAGCTGAGTGAACGAGCTGCCGCCGTTCGTCGAGTAGTAGAACTTGGCGTTGTTCCCACCGACGGTCACATCCGCGATGATGCGGAAGAACACGCTCGAGACTCCATTCGGTACCGAGGCGCTTGCCACTGTCGAACCACTCGCAACCGTAGTCCAGCCATTTCCGCTCTGTAGCTTGAGGTTGTTGACCATGTTGATCGTGTACGTGCTGCCCGACTTCCACACACCGATATAGGCACTTGATTCTCGCAGGTACACGAGGCCTGAGCGATCACCGCTCGCCATTGAGCCAATGTTCAGCTGAATTGTCGACGTCGAAGTCGAGCCGAGGCTACGTTGCGTTATCGTGTTGCGCGCCGCGAAAAGATCGCTCGTGACGGTGACTGTCGACAATTTCAGACCGCCGTTGAACGAAACCTTTGAGGTGTCTGGCTCGTGGTTCCACTCGTATTTGGCGTCGAGAGATCCACTTGAGAACGTATCCAAGCCAGTGACCGACTTGATGTTGCCTGCTGATCCGATGTCAGAGTAGGAAGATCCGATCCTGCCACCGGAAAGCGTGGGAGCAGGCCAGCCGTCAGAGCCGAAGGAGATAGGCATGAGCAGAGGCACGCGACCAGCTGGCCAGCCAAGTGCCGAAGCAGACATCCAGTACCACTGTCCACTCGGTGTATCGACAAGAGCGCCTTGGAATGCGTTGCCTGACAGTGGGGAAGGAGCTCCGGCCGTCATCCATTTTCGCTCAGTGTAAGGACCGTTGAGGCTGGATGCCCTCAGAAGGTATTGCGTGCCAGAACCCTGATAAGTGCTGCTGTGAATATGAATGCCCCGCTAGGCGGAGTATGCTTACTGGAGCGGCGCTGAAAATATAGTAGTTCCCGTTGATTTTGTACGGGCGCAGACCTTCCATGCCGGTGTCTGAAGGAGTATGGATAACGGTCCTGGACTCGACCGAGGTCATGCTCGTCGAGTACTTCGCCACGGAGTATTTGTTGTCCGCCTTATAAACTACGTATACGCGGCCGTCCGAATCCAAAAGGGCACCAGAATCGTATTGGCACTGCGGAAATTGTGAGGCCTTGTTGTGTGTCCCGCTGCCCTAAACTTACTCCTGAAATTGTGGCAATGCGAGACCAAGAGCTCGCGGGGTCGGAGTTTGAGCTGGCATAACTGCAAAGATGATAAGGCTCAGAACTGATTCATGGATGTAGGATCAATCCTTGGACTGTACTCACATGTGGGTGTTGGCGAAGCCTGCGTCAGTGGGAGAATGACGTTTCAGTGGTCCATAGACTTATGACCAGTTCTCTCGACGTACCGATACATCCACCCCAATCTGTTTAGTTCGTGTCAACTATTAAGATATATATGAATATGAGTAAGAACGTACACCATTTGCTGTTGGCCGGCACATAGATGATCCACGACGCCCAGATCCCGCCAACGTAGCTGCGTCCGCCAGAAAGTGTGAACTGCGATCCAAAGTCGCTGACGTGAGGCACGCTATGGCCGATGTACTCCCTGCATTTCGGGTTAGATTAGAACGGTTTCCCGCTCAAATCATCCAGTGATTCCGAAACTAACCAGTTAACAAGATTGTTAGAGCGCAGGATGGGTGCACCAGGGCTAAAGTGGAAGGTACTTGTGCTCATGTAGTACGTGTTGTTGACACGACGGAGGTCGATGTCGCTCTGTGTGCACGTTCCTCAGCCAGGGCAGACAAAGTACTCAGCCAGGGCATACCAGATCTTGGTAGAGCACTGGATTTGTGTAGGCCTTTGCTGCGAGAGGCAGGGCTGCCAGGACGCCAGTCAACGCTGAACAAAGCTTCATCGTGCCAGAGGAAACCGAGTGAAGTTTACGACCCCGGGTTTGCAGAGTGTCTTCAGACCGCGTTTCGACCTGACTGCCTTTTGACCAAATGTATTCCCGTATGCCAGCAGTTCTCAGTGGTTTTGGATCCATAACCTGTTCGTCTTCTCGTGCGACTGTCCTGGTTGAATTTCTCCGTAAAATCCCCGGCCGTGCCACGTCGCCGTGGCTTTACTACGTCGCCAGACTGTTAGTGGATTTATGCATGAATCGGCAGCCGAGAGCAGATCAACTGGCAGTCTCGTGCGATGCGAATCCACGCCATGTGGCAATGCGTCTGGGTTGAGGAGGGTCAGGAGGACACGCCACCATGACAGAAGCCAGGTTCGCTCCAGTCGCCGATAATCAGACGTCCGAACCTCGCGCTTTGATTGATATTGACAAGAAACAATGACATGTTTATTAATTTAGAAATGCCTGCCTGTGGAGCTGCCGGAATGGTGCCTGTGGCGCATACTACCACAAATACTTGTAGAAGACAGCCTCGAACTTGCCACTTTAAACACGACACTGGGCCTTATGTACTTTCCAGTGTGCCTTCTGACAGGTACGGTCGCAATAACTCACGGCCTTGCATGCACCACACTGTAGAAGCGTGGAGGCTGCTGCCGGAACTTTGTGGCATTGCGCGCAAGCTCGCTCAACGGCTCCAGGAGACGTAACTTTCGCTTCGAGCGACTTGCGAGGCTGAGCTTTCGGAAAGGGCGTTGCATAATCGACAGCACGTAGGAGCCAGCGGGGAGTGTTGCCCACAGATTCGAGAAACGGCACAGGAAAAAGAAGTGGGATCGCCGCACGAAAAGATGCTGGTGGCGAATCACTGGCGCTGGCTCTACCTGTGCGCTCTATGCTGGCCGCTAGAAACGTACGCCAGACCGTAGTTGCACCATTATCGAGCTGAATAGTACGTGCCACAAGGGGGACATATTGAGCGTCGGCCGCCCACGGGATGCTGAGAGCGTCGAGGATGACAGTGTGAGCTCCAAGTTCCAAGCGCAGTGCTTGAGGGATGATATAACCCCCATGACCCTCCTCGCCAAACGCAATCGCCTCATCCTTCGAACTGCCTATAGCGCAGAGCATTCTTGCTGCCTCGACGAAGACTACTCGAATGACGTCCTTGAGCGCGACGAGTTGATCTGCGCACCGAGCTGGTTGGGATGCATCAGCGACGATGTCGTTCTTGACAAGATTGGCGTCGTGGTCGGAGAACATGTGAGCCATGTGCTGTGGAAGCCAGACAAGGTTGTTGCGGGTGTTAGAGAAATCGATTTTCGGGAAGAGGTCGAGGTTGACACGGTGAAGAATGCCCCGCACGTCGTTGATCGAGGGTGGCACGCCGCATCGACCTACTGGTGCGTCAATCTGAAGACAAGTGAGTAATTGCAGAAGGGTCAAAGATTGCGCCGCACCTGACAATACATTGAAGATCGAGCATTTTTTACCTGGGTCATGTTGCCGAGGACAGGGCATGAGAACTGAGCATCGAGCGATATCGTCCCGCTCTTGATTCTGAGCACACACGGCGCGATCTGGCAGACCGACACAGGCAGCTTCTTCTGCCACTCTTCCTTGTACTCAACCGGGATACCCACGCGCAGACTAAGAGTCTTGATCACCGCGCTGGACCCGTCACAGAACACAGTCAACTTGTTCCGCGCCGAATGGGTGATACCTGCATCCTCGATAAGCGGGGACGTCGATGGCTGGAGGTGTGGCGCCTCCCTGGTCACGGCGACTCGACTGTGATCACTTAGGCTCGCTTTGAATACAGTGAGATCAGGACCCAGCCGCATCATCAGGCTCATCGTGCCCAGTTGTGGTGGCGCGCGCAGAACAAGTCGTGCGGTCGTCCCCGCGGGATCAAGCATGAGAATCCATGACGGCACAGGGAAGCAAAGAACTATGTCGGACTTCGAGTTGCTCCAAGAGCCAGTAGCCGGTATGATACGAACTTCTGAATCGAACGAGCCGCTGGGACCTGAACGAACAAAGTGGCCGTGGACGGCGTGTGCACTGGAGAAGTCGTTGGCGGCACCTGCACCGCTGATGTTGGCCGTAAGCACGGGGTTACCGAGCGAGTTGGCCGTTGGATCCTCAATTGGCGCAAGCGCCGAGCGGGGGACAAGAAGGGTGACATACACCACTGGCGGTATGGAAGGCCAGTCGCGAAAGACCGTTTCCACTTTGTCAATGTGGTACGGCGTTGTACTTACGAACTCGGGATACTTCGGGATTATACTATGAACCTCGAGCAGATGCAGATGGAGGACGAGGTCCTGATAGCTATTCATCCCGAGCAGAGAATCGCGACAGCGTTGCTCGATGAGCCCCATAAGCACGTCCATGGTCGTATCCCAGTTCTGTGCCGACACAAAACGCAGCTTAACGGCCACTAGAAAGTGTGCGAAGCCCTCTCGAGTATAGTGTTGGATTTTGTAGCGCTGTTGCTGACCAGCGCCGCGCCGCAAGCCCCAATCCTCGTGTGCTGTCATGTCAAGATAAACATCATATAGCATTTTTGCGAGACTTCCTGGATAGATGTCCATATCCAAGTTTGCCGTCCGCGTCCAAGCGATGCGTTCCCGAGTTTGAACGCTGCCTGGTTCTTCCTTTGACGTTAGCGCTGCCTCATGAACACTGTTGTGGGTGGTAAAGCCGACCTGCTGGGCGTGAGGAGCAATGCCAAGCGTAATAGCCAGAGCTTGGATATCGGCGCCGAGCCCTGATATAGTGCTCGCCAACTCGCTACTGGTGGTCGTGCCGTATCTCTTGAGAGTCTCCGTGGTGACACTTGCATATGACGAGCTTTGGAGCAAAGGAGTTGCGAGTAGAAGCATGTTCAGCATACCGAAGTGATCACTAAGGTTAGACGTGTCTACCACCACGAAACGGCGAGGCGCAGGAGTGCCTGTTGCCACGGCGTAGCCTGGACCGTCCAGCCTAAGCTCGAGGGGTGACCAATAATCGATATACTGAGGGATATCTGCACCCGCGCTATTTCGAAGGATGCGGCAGACGGAGGCGGCATGACCGAGCATGAAACGAATAATGACACGGCCGGGCTGTTGTTCAACGGTATCGCGGAACGAGGTCCACCACCGCTGAAACTGCTTCATTGCGGTTGCGGCGCAGCAACGAGCGACGAACAACCGTGTTGTGTTGGTGCCAAGAGTAGCCAGGCCTTCTGCCAAGTGAAAGCCCTGGCAAGGCTCAGAGCCGTAATGTAAGGGAAACTCTTGACCGAGCTCCTCTGAGCCTGTCGCGAATGCCAGGAGTGGGTTGGGGAATGCCACCGCACCACCAGAAGATGTCATACCGGAGACAACACCGCTTGCCCAGTAGTCTTCGTAGAGCTTGATGAGAGCTTGGCTTTGGTCTAAGACCGCGGCGAGTGGACCACCACCGCCAGCAGTAAATCGAGGCCGAGCGCCTCCTTTGGTGCGTTCGGAAAACGTCGCCCGCATTACGCGATCAATGCGGCGACGTTCTGTCTGGCGATCTGCAGCTGTGGCAGTCGCAGTCTTTAGGTATAGCGCAAGGTAGCGACGAATCTCTGACAACGTCGCCGAGGACGCCATGCGCAAGAATGCGCCGACGCGACTGACATGCCACATCTCCATAGTCTCGCTCGCTTCGTAGAGCTCTTCGCAGATGTCTGTAAGTAGCGAGTTGGATTTGTTGTCCAGGAATATATGGTAATATAGGTTCCAGATGAGTTGAGAGTTGTCCCTCGCGTCCGGGCGGGTAATGACGGCGAAGAGGATGACATTGCGTGCTGATGATAGTTTATCAGCTCTACTATTTGGCCAGCCTTATATGAAGAGCGCACCAAGGATTGCAGGCTCCCAGTCACAACAGGTGAAGTCCAGCGATGAAATGGTTGGTGAGTCTGAGGCAAGCTCACATTAGCACAAGCATCCTGGACTTTCGAACGCTATCTGCACCTGTGTCAAGGTAGGGACTTTCACTAAAGACCGTGAACAGGATGTTGCGCACATCCCCGCAACCGAGGAGTAGGAGGTCTGCCTTTTGGCCGCGAGGAAGGTGGTCCGTTAAGCTAACGGCGGGCGAGTTGCCTATTGCATAGAAGAAGCGAATTTTTTCGAGCTGCAGAGTGCATGACATAGTTGCAGTGAATGGACAAGGAGGGGAAGTGTACAAACGTGTCTTGTCGGTTTGTCCTCTGCCTTGCAAAGTCCCGAGCTGAGATGCGACCTCGACATGCGAGTTGGAGGTGCCGGCACCCGGGCACGTCCACGTGCATCGCCAATTCTCGCGCACGGCGCCGATCCTGCACTGTCCCAGGTGCGTGCAGGACCGACTTCGATACAGGTCCACAACTCTGGAGTCGACGACGTAGACACCATCAGAGTGCGGCGTATTCCGTCACATCAGGGTTCAGGAAAGTCTAATTATTGGCAGCTTATTATACAAGAAGAAGAATGTATTATATATCATCCGCGGGGAAAAGTTGATCGCGGTTCTGAGGCAAGATGTGGGAACTGTGAACATTATCAAAACATTGCCTTGACGTCGAGGTGCGCAAAGCGAACAAGAGACTTACATGATCAAGGAAGTACTGCATGGCCAACAAATGGGGCCGGTGGGCCGTATCCACCACCGACAGGTATCCTCGCGTTGAAGCTGTACCTCAGCACGAAGCGGATATCTCCGCCGCCAACGTCCTCCCTCGTAATTGATGCCACGCCGGTCACCGGTGCAGGTGAGTTGGGCGGTATGGCTAGAGAGAAATGTGACCTTGCGTTGGGCACCATGCCTTGAGGGAGGAGAACTTCTTGTCGGTGTGCGATGGCGGCGGACCATGCGTGTGGGATGGCCATACCGGCTGGACGATAGAAGATGTCGAGAATCGCCCCCGAGTTTCCGGGGTCTGTGGATCCTCGCATTGTGACTGGGCCGTGAGAGTGAGAGAAGCCTCGCTGAGTCGGCGCGGCTGCTCCCGACGCGCCGTAGATGCCGAACGCGGCCGGGTTGGTATTCATCGTCTCCTGAAGTTCGAAGAGGATGGGAGCGAGACTTATTTGTGGTGAGACGGCTGCTTCGATTAATAAGCTAGAGGTCTGGGCGCTGAGATGTTCAGTAATGGCGTTTTGTGGGAAGTGTGCAGGTGGATTGGTGTCGACGGTCTCTTCGCGCTGCTGAGATTCCTATATAACCGCCATCAACCGCATTTGCATGATCGGAAGCATTGAAGTGACGCGTGCAAAAAATCCAGTCACTTTGACTCGGCCTACGCGACACTGGGGCGGATTAATAGTGTCTCGCTGCGGCAGGTGCGGGATGCAGCCATCATGCGAAACTTGCGCACTCTGTTGTTTATTCCGCAAGCCGGACCTACCGCAACTGAGATGCGGGTAAAATTCCTTTGATTACACATGTAGAATGGCTTAAAACGAGTACGGGGCTTATGTGGCCCCGTCAAAGCAGTCACAAAGACAGGTGGTGCCCGGAAGAGCGGAAGCACGACGCCGATCATGCTGAGACGGTCAACAGAACGAGGAGTCAGACTGCGATTCTGAGCGGCCGCAGAGTGCTACTCGGCGCTAATTTAGCTGTATTACCACTGTAATTCACCAGAGTAGCAGATGAAGGTTGTTGGGGTCTGCCGCTACAGGAAGTTCCAGTTGGGGTAGCGGTGCCGGCCTGCTCCCGTTGTGAAAGCGCAAGTGGCGAAAGTCTCGTGGAATCGATTTTATGGCCTCCCAACCGCATACAGCTAAGTGACCGGAAAAGAAGAGCCGCAGTGATGCAACAGGGTAATGCGCGTGGGGGTGAGTGCGAACGATTACACATTGGGCGGGTCCAGGTCCAGGCTAATCGGGATCGGCATTACAGTCATGCCGGCTCTGTAGTCCCTCTGGACATACACATATCAGGTGGACACGATGGGAAATATCGGATTCAAGGTCACGGGTTAGTACGGGGCATTATAACGCTGGTTGTACAAGTGAAAAATGTCAGGCTAGGAGCATCACGGCGATGGAGGACCAGATGCCACTCTGAGAGCCGACAAAGCCAAGAGCGTCAGTCACTCGCCGCAAACATTTTTCAAGATGTCTTTGTTTGCTCAAAACTGCGGCATGAGTTTTTGGGCACAACCGCATTACAACTTGAAAGTTAAAGCGAGTTTCTATCGAGTGTTCATGCTCCCTCAAGTTCAAATCTGGATAAATGCTAAACCAGTTGAACAGATGGAATGTCAAATGTGATTGAGCAAGCATTGTAGCTACCGAGACTCCGCACAGTGTGTTGCCACATCGGGCCAACCGGGCGAGGGCGGACTGAAACAAAGCATACAGCGGAATAACGATCGGCATTCACGAAAACGGAAGTCCAAGAATAGCATGACTTGTCAGCTTCGCCAAGATTTCATGTGACTGCTGCACAGCGATTGAAGAGTTTCGTTGATGTGCTGGCGGCCCGCCGCGCCTGCCATTTACTTCAACGGCAGCAGTTATGCCCCAACAACCAGCCGCTCGGGAAAACATAGTGATCTGTGCCCCTGGAAGCGTAGGAACGGAAACGAGAGGTCGAGGTTTGAAATTGGCGGAAGTGCTGTTATCAGGACAGAACAGACTCATCGGTCGCACTCGTGATGCTATTGTCACCTCATCCACTACTAACGACTCGCCGCCAGATAGGTACAAGATTCAAGAAAGCTTAAGCCATTAGTCACGGTGGTTCTATATGTCTACGATAGTTGTCCATAATGCCATTTGTTTTCAATCTTCAGATCGCCTTCTTATCTACCTCTATTCCCGGACCGTTTGCCCTGGGCGCCGCTTCGAGGTCTTCCGCAGCTGCAATTACCGTGGTTGCATCGTCGCTCTCCTTCGGACTGCTTGCTCCACTGACAACGGCCGGCTTCTTGACGCTCACGTTACGGATGATCAAACTTGCTATTGACGTGAGCCCGCATGAGACGCAACCGAGCGGTGCCATGCACCACTGTAGCGCCTTGACGTAAGCATGTACGGCCGCAGCGTGTTGCTCTGGTGGGAGAGTTTTCAACGCCTCTACAGAGTGGCGTAGGAGCTGATGCGGAGATGTCAGTCATTTGTTGGAACATGGCTGAGTGCAGATGTGACGAACCTCAACTGGGGTTCCAGGCGCAAATTCATTGAGCCCACTTTTGAGCTTGCTCGCGAAGATGCCTCTGAAGTGGTGATGAATATGAGAAAGTCGTGAGATGCTGACCACAAGGTAGACTCACCCTGCAATCGCAATACCAATTGTGCCACCCACAAACTGCGAGTAAGTGACAACGCTAGTGGCTTGCGGGATGAGGTCCTTTGGTAGGTCGGCCTGCACCG
>Ga0247815_10002021_pt1 | contig 15159 bp, 12 predicted proteins | sample UWRJL194509B1_FD_181014 | JGI IMG/M metagenome (GOLD analysis project Ga0247815, IMG submission 181014) | Plant litter microbial communities from Arlington Agricultural Research Station in Wisconsin, United States - UWRJ-L194-509B-1 | ecosystem: Environmental > Terrestrial > Plant litter >...
AACCCTTGTTTATCGGTGCTGTCCTGCCCTACGGCAACCAGGTAACTTTTCTCCGCCAGTGTGTAAATTTCATCTTTACTGCCATGCACAAACTGCCATCTCGGGCCGTCTACACCAAGTTTCTGTGCGTATTTTTTAAGCACCGATGGAGTGTCATATTTAAAGTCTATGGTATGTGATAAAAACATTACATCCTGATTGTCTTTAAATTCATCGAATATAGTTTTCATATTACGGTGCATGATCGGGCAGATGCTATTGCAGGAAGTAAAAAAGAAATCGGCAATGTATACTTTGCCCTTAAAGTGATCATTTGTAATGTAAGTACTATCCTGGTTAAGCAATTTGAAAGCAGGTATTGTCTGATAAACTGTGTCGACTCCGGTACTGCCGTCCCTGTTTTTAACAGATTTGGTTTCTCTCAGGCCATAAATTGGAAGTTTTCTATCGCTTTTGCACGAGGATAAGAAAAGTATTACAGTAAAAAATGCAGCAAATGTAAACTTAAAGTGGTATCTCATTAGTAGAATATTTATTATATCGTGATTTAAAAAGGTCGTTACAGAAAAAGCCTGAATTGTACGGGCAAATTTTGTCATATTATTTATGCCTGTAACATTTAACACAAATTGATTGTTAAGACAAAGGTACATTACTGTGAAAATAAAGTGTAAGGTAGCTGTAAATATTTATTAGTTTTGCCCCAAGAATTGTAACACTTAATGAGAAAGAGATATAATGCTGCCATCACAGCTTTAGGAGGATATGTGCCGGAGACCATTTTAACTAACCATGATCTGGAAAAGATGGTGGATACGAATAATGACTGGATAATTTCAAGAACTGGTATTCATGAACGCCGGATCCTGAATGATGCTTCTCTTGCGACTTCTGATTTAGCTACTATGGCCGTTAAAAGGCTGTTGGAAGATAGTAAAATTGATCCTGATGATATTGAATGCGTAATCGTTGCCACAGCAACACCAGATTATATCATGGTGTCTACTGCAAGTATCGTGTGCGAGAAAGCAGGTCTTAAAAACGCCTGGGGAGTAGATTCCAATGCAGCATGCAGTGGCTTCCTATATGCACTTACACTAGGTGCCAGTCTCATTGAAAGCAACCGTTATAAAAATGTAATTGTTATTGGTGCTGATGTTAACAGCTCAATTGTAAACTATGCCGATAGAAATACCTGTATCCTGTTCGGCGATGGGGCTGGTGCAGTTTTGCTTGAACAAACAGAAAATGAAGTTGGCCTGGTAGATAATGTATTCAGAACTGACGGCGTTGGTAAAGAACACCTCATCGTAACAGCAGGAGGGTCGCTTAATCCTTCCTCTGCAGAAACCCTTGATCAAAAATTAAATTATATCTCCCAAAATGGCCGTATCGTATTTAAGGCTGCGATAGAAGGGATGACCCAGACTTGTACCGAAATCATGGACAGAAATGATCTGTCTACTTCAGATATCAACTGGCTGATCCCTCACCAGGCAAACCTAAGAATTATTCACGCAGTTGGTGATAAACTAGGAATTAGCCAGGACAAGGTTAAAGTGAACATACAGCGTTACGGCAACACTACGGCTGCAACTATTCCTTTATGTTTATGGGAATTCAAAGAAGATTTCAAAGAAAATGATAATATTCTCCTCACTGCTTTTGGGGCTGGTTTCTCATGGGGAGCCACCTATCTTATCTGGGGTAAATTAAGGAGTTAAAAACTAATGTTAATACGCAACATTGCTATATTATTGCTATTGTGTTCGGTTTCAATGAACCTGTCAGGACTCTTTGTCTTTGCCGGTTTTGAAATCAACAGTAGTTATATAGCAAAAGAGCTGTGTGTCAACAAGAATAAACCTGAACTGCACTGTAATGGCAAGTGTTACCTGATGAATAAGCTCAAACAGGCCCAGGAAAAAGAACAAAAACAGGAACATCAGTTCCAGAAAGTCCAATTGCAGCAAGCCATTGTAACCCTGCCTTTCGTCTTCAAACAGTACGTTATTGCGGCTACAAGTTTTCGTATTCCTTTCACTACAGGAATGCCAGTTGCCAAAGTCAATTCAATTTTTCACCCTCCCCAGTTCGCCTCATAATCTGAATTTGTTGTATACTCTTCAGTTAAGCTGATTAGCTGTATACTGATACAGATTCAGCTGATCACTGTGTGGATCCCCTCACCGTGTTTCAGGTATGCTTCAGCCATATGATTAATCTACGCTTCAGGCAGGGATAAATCTACGCCTCAGGAACGGATAATCTTCCCTTCAGGCATATGATAAATCTACGCCCAGGAATAGTATAAATCTGCGCTTCAGGCTTAAGATAGATCAATGCTTCAGGCTTAAGATTAAACTACGCTTTAGACATATCATTTAATTATGCTTTAAGCATATCATTCAATTGTGCTTCAAGTATATCATTTAATTATGCAAATCCGGCTAAACGGCTTTACCCGTCGCTGGCCGGGTACCCTTTACAGTTTGAACCTCTTGTGGATGCACCTTGTGCAGGCTCAGACAGGTTCAACGGCTAAAAAATATACTGAAATGAATAAATCCATAACTGCGCTTGTCCTTACAATAGGGGCGGTAGCATGTACACCAGGCGCTAATTATAAAACAGAACGGGACGAGGTCATGAAGTTTCATGATGTTGTAATGGAAGACCATGGCAAGCTGGTAGACAACCAGATGAAACTGGATACGCTCATGAAAACCCTGCCCGCATTATTCAAAAAAAATCCATCCATGGATACGCTCAAAGAAAAAAAGGCAATGGTAGAAACCCAGGTCAGGTTAGACCACGCCGAAGAGCTGATGAACGACTGGATGCATAAGTTTGAACCCGACATCACCGGGAAATCAAATGAAGAAGCCGTGGCTTACTTCAAAGCGGAACGCATAAAAATCGGGAAAATCGATAGTGTGTACAAAGCTGAGATCAAATCGTCCAATGCCTATCTCCAAAAATTTAAGAAATAATGGGCAAAGGATTTATTTTTAGTTTACTGCTGCTTGGCATATTGGCTGGCTGCAAAGACAAACAGAAACGGCTGCCCTTTCTCCAGCAGGACGTGGTAGGGAAAGATACCGTTTACAGGACCATTCCTGATTTCCAATTCCTGAACCAGGATAGCCTTACAGTTACAAATAAGAATTTTGACGGAAAAATTTATGTGGCCGATTTTTTCTTCACTACTTGTCCAACCATCTGTCCCATCATGCACCGGAATTTATTAAAAGTTTACGAGAAATACCTTGATAACCCGGAAGTGGGACTCGCCTCGCATACCATCGACACGAAATACGATACCCCTTCCAGGATGAAGACGTACGCCAACAAACTTGGCCTGAAAGGAGATCAGTGGGAGTTTTTGTGGGGAAGCAGGGATTCGGTTTATGCCATTGCAGAACGCAACTACCTTGTTTCTGTAGGACAGGACAGCAAGGCCTCGGGAGGTTTTATCCATCAGGGCTACCTTATCCTGGTTGATAAACACAGGCGGATCCGCGGTGCGTACGACGGAACTGAAGATGCGCAGGTTGCCCAGCTCATGGACGATATGGATATTTTACTCGCAGAAGAAAATAATTAAGATGGAACAAACAACATCAACTATCAAACGGACTGTTAAAAGAAATATGTTCCAATGGCACCGCATTCTAGGTATCCTGACTGTCATCCCCGTGATTTTTTGGACCTGCTCGGGATTGAGCCATCCCATTATTGCGCATTGGTTCAAAGTACCACTGGCGCATGAATACCTCAAGCCAGTAAGTATTGATACCCAGCAAATCAGGTTATCTGCCAGTGAGGTATTGAGTAAAAACGGGATTAATCTTCTTCGAACTTTCAGACTGGTTAGTTTTGGTGGCAAAACCTATTATCAGGTAAAAGACCGGAAGAAGGAAAACCTTTATTTCTCGGCCACAGACGGTAAAAAACTTGTTGATGGCGACCGCCTATATGCAACCTACCTTGGAAGGTACTTCCTCGGAGACAGTACCAGCAAAATCAGCAGTATCACACAGGTGGACAGTTTTACAGACCAATATCAATACGTAAACAGGTTGCTGCCCGTTTGGAAGCTGGCTTTTGAGAGAAAGGACGGTATGGATGTGTATGTAGAAACCGCTCAAAGCAGGCTGGCGAATTACAACGATAACAACCGGAAAGTCTTTTTATGGCTGTTCAGTAATCTTCACAGTTATCAGTTTGTGGCCAAAATCACCAATAATACCTTCAGGTATGTGCTCATCCTCACTTTCGCTTCCATTGTTATATTCTCTACCTTGAGTGGCCTGTTAATTTATGGGTTCCTTTGGAATAAATTCAAGAAGCCACAAACCGGACAGCGGTTGGGTTTTTTACGACGCAACCACCGCAGTATCGGGATTGCTACTTCTCTTGTTACCTTAACTTTTATTGGTTCTGGCGCCTACCATGCTACGCGTAAGTTTAAACCTGATGACCGCATCAGTTATGTGTCCGAGCCGGAGATCAAAAGCAACGAGCTGTCTTTTTCATCCCTGGCACTTCCGGTCAACTGGGCAGAAGTCAGCAATATCTCCCTCGCAAGGTTTGGTGGCAAAACCTATTACCTGGTGCGTACGCTGAAGAAAGAGAACGACAGCTGGAAAAAACAGCAGGTAGCTAAGGCAGAAACCCTGTTTGAAGGGAAGGAGAAAAAAACCAAACCAGACCTGGATTACTATGATGCTGCAAACGGACAATTTGTACCGGACGGCGCAATGGAACACAGCTACAGCCTGGTGAGACAATTTGTAGCACAGGGTGCAGCAGACGGAGAGGCTGCCTGTTGTGAAATGATGGCCAATGCCGCCGCTGATCAGTCGGCACCCCTCATCATCTCATCGTCAGATTTCCTTACCAAATTTGATACAGACTACGGCTTTATCAACAAAAGATTGCCCGTTGTAAAGATCGCATTGAGCACTCCAGAACATCTCACGTATTACCTCGAGCCAGCTACAGGAAGGCTAGCGGCGCGGGTACAGGATGGCGACAGGCGTGAAGGACTGAGTTTTGCAGTGTTTCACAAGTTTTTACTTGTAGATTTCGCCGGTAAAAACTTCAGGGATTTCCTTACGGCTTTCGCTGCGATGGGCGTATTGGTAGTGAGTGTGATGGGGCTCCTCCTTTTTGTTAAAACGAATTAGGTGGCTTTAGGGTGACAATATATATTAGTGTTATCAAAACATATTTCATACATTACTGTTTCAATATATATAAATACGTTACATCATGAAAATATCTAGAATATTATTACCCCTTCAACTCGTTATCGAGGCCGTAACAAAACTCGTAAATTCAACGATCAGCCGCAGTCAGCTTCCAACTCCAGTACCTGTCAGGGTTCAGGAAAACAACAGGTTCGCGCTAATGAAATCACGAGAAGCAGAACGCAGACAACAAGGAATATAACCATATCACAATCATAAAGCTGCCCCAAAAAGGCAGCTTTACTTTTATACGCATAATTATGGCAAAAACAGTCGCAGCCAGCCTGGTCGAAATATTAGAGCATGCTGGAGTGAAGCATGTTCATGGAGTAGTAGGAGACTCATTGAACGGAATAGTAGAAGAAATACGGAATTCTAAAACAATCAAATGGATACATTACCGCCATGAGGAAGCGGCGGCCTTTGCAGCAGGTGCAGAAGCACAGCTCACCGGTAAACTTGCCGTTTGTGCAGGTAGCTGCGGACCTGGAAATATGCACCTCATCAATGGATTATATGATGCACACCGGAGTAACGCTCCTGTATTGGCTATCGCCGCTCATATCCCAAGTGAACAAATCGGGACTTCCTATTTCCAGGAAACACGTCCTGAATCTTTATTCCGTGAATGCAGTTATTACTGCGAAACTATAGCTTCTTCGAGGCAAATGCCCAGGGTATTACAGATCGCTATGCAAACCGCCATCAGTCAGAACGGGGTAGCGGTCATCAGCCTGTCGGGAGACGTTGCCATGCAGAAAATCGAACAGGAGGAACTGGAACATGCGGTATTCCTCAACCGGCCTGCAGTAAGGCCTTCGGATGAAGAACTGCAGAAACTTGCACAATTGATCAACCAGGCTAAAAAGGTAACCCTGTTATGTGGTGCTGGTTGTGCCGGTGCCCATGATATGCTGCTCAACCTGGCGGAGAAAATTAAATCGCCGATTGTGCATGCCCTTCGCGGTAAAGAACACGTGCAATATGATAATCCATATGATGTAGGAATGACCGGCCTTATTGGCATTGCATCCGGTTACCATGCCGTAGAGGAAAGTGACCTGCTCATCATGTTGGGTACCGACTTCCCGTACAAAGAGTGGTTCCCTTCTAAATCTAAAATTGTACAATTGGATATCCGTCCTGAACGACTGGGGAGAAGGTGTAAGCTGGACCTCGGACTTGCCGGAGATGTAAAGGAAACCATCAGGGCGATCCTGCCATTTCTGGAAGAAGTTACCGATGCAGCTTTTCTGGAAAAATGCCAGGAACGTTTCCAGGATAACAGAAAAAATCTCATGGAACATGCCAAACCTGTTTCAGGCAAAGCCATCCATCCCGAATACTTAACCAGGGTGTTGAGCGAACAGGCAGCAGACGATGCCATATTTACTACAGATGTGGGTACACCAACCGTCTGGGCTGCACGTTACCTTGATATGAAAGCCGGAAGAAGGCTCATTGGCTCTTTTAACCATGGATCAATGGCCAGTGCCATGCCGCAGGCGATAGGGGCACAGTTTACCTATCCCGACCGCCAGGTCATCTCTCTATCAGGTGACGGTGGGTTTGCCATGCTGATGGGTGATATACTCACCATTTTTCAGTATGACCTGCCGGTAAAACTGATCGTATATAACAATAGTTCACTTGGTTTTGTAGCCATGGAAATGAAGGTGATTGGTATGCCTCCTTTCGGAACCGACCTGAAAAATCCTGATTTCGCAAAAATGGCCGAAGCTATCGGTATCAAAGGTATCAGGGTAGAAGAGTCAGAAGACGTGGAATCGGCAATTGCCGCTGCACTGGCACATCCTGGCCCTGTGCTGGTCGATGTGGTTGTCAACCAGACAGAACTGTCCATGCCACCAAAAATCGAATTTGAACAAGCCAAGGGATTTGGGATCTACATGCTTAAACAAACGCTGTTGGGCGACGGAAAAGAAGTTTGGGATACCATCAGTTCAAATTTTTTAAGTAAATAGCAGTATGAATGTATTTATCACCAGAGTTATTGCTGAAGAGGGGTTAAAGCTTCTGAAAGACGCAGGACACACGGTAAAACAATGGACGGAAAAGAGAAGTCTTACCGTTGACGAATTAATTGAAGAATGCCGCTGGGCAGATGCACTGCTTAGTGCAGGCCAGCGTCTTACCAAAGAGTTCCTTGAGGCCAGTACACACCTCAAAATTATTGCTCTTCATTCCGTTGGTTATGACAATGTGGATGTTGAAACGGCCAACCGTCTGCATATCCCTATTGGTAATACACCGGGTGTGTTAAGTGGCGCTACGGCAGACACAGCGTTTCTGTTAATGATGGCCGCATCGCGGAAGGCGTTTTATATGCACAAAACTATTATTGCGGGCGAGTGGGATTTCTTTGATCCCATTGCCAACCTGGGGACAGAGCTCAATGGTTGTACCCTGGGGGTATTTGGGTTAGGTAAAATCGGAATCGAGATGGCCAAACGTTGTGCAGGAGCCTTTGGTATGAAGATCATTTATCACAACAGGAGCAGAAATGAAGAAGCAGAAGAAGACCTTGATGCCGGGTATGTTTCTTTTGAAGAGCTATTGAAAAGGAGCGATGTGTTAACTGTACATACTGCGTTAACGCCAGAAACAACCGGGAAATTTAATGCTGCCGCATTTAATCAAATGAAACCCGGGGCTATTTTTATCAATACTGCCAGAGGGGCAATCCATAATGAAGAGGACCTTATCGAAGCGCTGCAAAACAAAGTAATCTGGGGTGCAGGCCTTGATGTAACCAACCCTGAGCCAATGAAAGCGGATAATCCTTTACTGAGTATGCCGGGTGTTGCAGTATTGCCCCACATCGGCTCCGCCACCGAAGGGACAAGAAATGCGATGGCAAGATTAGCGGCTCAGAATATCATTGCAGGGCTTGCTGGTGAAGAAATTCCCTTCCCGGTCAACCCTGAGGTCTACCAACGCTAAAAGTGTCAGATCAAGATTAAGCACCAGGTTCATGCAGATGAACCTGGGTTTTCAGCACTTCAATTTCGTGTTGCAGGCGTTTAACCTTTTGCAAAAGGTTTACGATGGCTTCAATTCCTGCAATGTTTATTTGCAGATCATAGTGGAAATGGATAAAGCGTTCCATTTCCTCCAGCTGTTTAAAGTGGATATACTTATTGTCATCAACTATCGTTAGTACAATTAATCCTGCTTCTTCCAGATCACCTATAAACTTCGGTTCTACCGAATAGGTTACACAGTATTCACTTATTGTTATTAATTCTGTTTCCATAGCAATATGAATTGAATTCGTATTATTTTGACAGCATCAACACTTCTTTTGATGGGCCTTTCAATTTCTGATCAACCCGGTCATTTAATAGTTAGTTTTGCGGTTATTTGCTCAAGTCCCGCAATTTTTTACTTACTAAAGTCCCGCAACTTTTTTACTTACACAAGTCCCGCAATTCTTTAATTTACTTAAGTCCTGCAACTCTTTACTTACTCAAGTCCTGCAATTCTTTTACTTACTCAAATCCTGCAACTCTTTGAAAAGCGCGGTTTGCTTCTCCGACAATCCTGTAGGTATTTTAACAGCATAAGTTACAAAAAGGTTGCCAGATTGTCCTTCTTTTTTATAAACAGGGAACCCTTTGCCCTTCAAGCGTATTTTCGTATCGTTCTGCGTGCCTGCCGGAACTTTAAGTTTGACCTTTCCGTCCAGCGTATCTACAGTCACTTCACCACCAAGTACAGCCGTATACAAATCAATTTCCCTTGTAATGTAGAGGTCATCATTCAGCCTTCTAAAGGTAGGATCATCTGCGATTGTAATCGTAATGAAAAGATCACCATTAGGGCCGTTGTTTGCACCCTGTCCACCTTGCCCAGCCAGTTTAATTACCTGTCCGTTTGCAATACCTGCCGGAATGGTAATCCTCAGGTTCTTGCCATTGACAGTGATTGTTGGTTTATGTGTTGTTGCCGCTTCCCTGAAGCTGATTTTAAGTTCCGCCTGCAAATCCTGTCCTTTAAAACGGGCGCTGTTCCGTTGCGATCTGCTGCTACCGCCACCACCAAACATCGATTCAAAGAAATCTGAGAAATCGCTGCCGCCAAATCCGCCAGAACCTCCACCGAAACCGCCTGTACCGCTGCCAAATCCACCGCCGAAAGGATTTCCTCCACCGCCACCAGATTGTCGCGACCCCTCAAACTGGTCTGCATGTTTCCAGTTTTCGCCGTATTCATCAAATTTCTTGCGTTTTTCAGGATCATTCAATACCTCATTGGCCTCATTGATCTGCTGAAACATTTTATTGGCTTCCTTATCGTCAGGATTTAAATCCGGATGGTATTTACGCGCGAGTTTTCTGTATGCTTTTTTAATATCGTCCTGTGATGCTTTTTTATCAACCCCCAGAATCTTATAATAATCGATGTATGCCATAGTTTAAATAGATATCAATGCACAAATTTACGGTTTATATCGCTAAAAAATCAGTCCCGGATACAATCTGCTGTCATAAAATATTCTACTCCCAGGATTGGCCGTTTGGTAATAAACCTGCTTGGGTCCGGATCCGAGAGTAAACCCATCCTCATGGACATTGGATAAGTTTCATGCGGGAGCAGTAGAGGTAACAATACCAATCAATCCATTAGTTTTCTACAAAAATTATTTATATTATTAAAAATTTTGATGTGAATAGCTTTAAGTAGTAATTTTTTTGCTGGAAAGTTTTAATATCTGTTTTTTTTGCGTAAGTTGTGGTAAGGCAGGAAATAAATGCAATGAGACAGTTGAGACTGTTTTTAGATTAAAATTTATTTTTCTAGCTTGGCGATCTAATCAATAACCAAATGAAACCCCTTTCCATAAAGGATATTGCCAAGGCGGCAAATGTATCCATCACCACAGTCTCCTTCATCCTGAACGGTAAAGCCGAAAAAATGCGCATTAGCCAGGATATGATTACCAAAGTGGAAAAAATAATTAAGGAATTAGGCTTCAGGCCCAATCAGGTAGCAAGAAGCTTAAGAACCGGCAATACAAAAACTATAGGCCTTATCGTTGAAGATATCTCGAATCCATTCTTTGCTTCAATAGCCAGACTCATTGAAGATAAAGCTTACCGGCACGGCTACAAGATCATCTATTCGAGCACTGAGAATAACCTGGACAAAGCCAGGGGACTGATCAGGATGTTTAAATCAAGACAGGTCGACGGTTACATTATCGCACCAATGACAGGTATGGAGGAAGACATCCGGGACTTGCTGAAAGACCGCACACCTGTAGTGGTATTCGATCGTCATTTACCAGGACTGGAGGTTAGTACTGTTTTGGTCGACAACTCTGAGGGTACTTTTCTTGCCACTCAATCATTAATTGAACACGGAAAGAAAAATATAGCTTTTGTAACGGTAGATGTTGAAGTGGAGGAGATTAAAGATCGCTATGCGGGATATGAAAATGCACTGAAATCCAAGGAGATAACGCCTGATACTGAGATCTGCAAGCTAATTCCTTTTACTAATACTGCAGATGAAACTACGGCAGAATTAGTAGATTTCTTCACTAAAAATCCTCAGATTGACGCGGTACTTTTTGCTACAAATTATCTGGCAGTGAGGGGGTTGTTTTGCTTCAAAGAGATGAATAAACAAGTAGGGGAAGATTTTCGCGTGATTGCCTTTGATGATCATGATATATTCAAGTTGCATTCGCCAAATATCAGCGCCGTTTATCAGCCAATTGAGGATATTGCAGATCAGGTAATTTCGCTAATACTCAAAGAGCTGTCTGTTGTTGACGTTTTCGAGGAGACAGAGTTTAAACAGGTTGTTTTGTCTTCAACTTTAATTGAAAGGTAATGTTGTGAAGAGCTATTCTTTGAACATTTACAGTCTGAGGATTTTGCAAGTTTGAAAAATGAGGTATTTGCATTCAGGCTGGGAAAACGCTGCGCTACGCTTGCATGATCCCTATGCCGTCATGTCAAACACCTCATTTTTTGCAATAGGAAACCTGTAGATATACTGCCCTGCAACCGATCACCTGTCCAAATCCCAGACATATAGCCGTTCTTTTAGCGTCTTATCCATTCCAGATTACCAGGCATCCTGATTTTATGCATCCAGTAGAAAAATGCCCTCTCCAACCGTTTTGCAACGGATATATTCCAACTGGTGTTGTAATGCAATTTGCAGGCTATCATCATGCGCGGATATATTCCAACTGGTTTTGTAACGGAATTTGCAGACTAAGCATCATGCACGGATATATTCCAACTGGTCTTGCAATGGAATTTGCAGACTAAGCATCATGCACGGATATTTTTTTCAACAGGTTTTATTATGGGATTTTCAGGCTAAGCATCATACAAGGATATATTCCAACTGGGTTTTCACTGGAATTTGCAGACTAAGCATCATGCACGGATATTTTTCAACAGGTTTTGTTATGGAGTTTGCAGGCTAAGCATCTCGCAGAAGATTATCTAAAAAAAAATGGTACCGTGTTTTCAATGCCTTCAATTGCGTTTCAGCAATTGGCAGCATTGAAAATATGGTACCATTTTTTAAGCGAAGCTAGATGATCTCGAAAACCCTTACTAAAACCTATCTCTGCAAGTCCTCCATTAGAGACTTAATCTTATTCCCTAATGCAGCATCCTCTTCCTTAAACGCCGCTTTATCCGCCAATGGCGCGTTTACACTGCAATAAAACTTAATCTTTGGCTCAGTACCCGACGGACGCGCCGACACAATACTACCATCCTCAGTAATAAACTGCAATACATCAGATTTCGGGAAATCAAGCTTAGTCTTTTCACCAGTTGCCAGGTCAGTCTCCACGCCAAGTTCATAATCCTTTAACAGGCTTACCTTTGAACCACCAAGCGTAACAGGAGGATTCTCCCTGAATTTCACCATCATCGCTTTGATTTCTTCAGCACCTGTTTTTCCTTTTTTCGTCAGCGATACCAATTCTTCCTTGTACAATCCGTATTCCACGTAAGTGTCAAGCAATGCATCGTATAAACTAGAGCCTTTATCTTTATAGAAAGCAGTCATTTCCGCGATAAACGCACATGAAATGATTGCATCTTTATCCCTTACCAATTCACCAATCAGGTAACCATAACTTTCCTCACCACCGCCAATGAAGGTCTTTTTGCCTTGAAGGCTGGTGATCAGTTGTCCTATGAATTTAAATCCCGTTAAGGTATTGTAACATGTTACATTTTTAGCTTCCGCGATTGCATCAATCAGGTTTGAAGTTACAATCGTTTTGACGATGTACTGGTTGCCGTCAAGTTTGCCTTTCTCTTCCCATGCCGTCAGCAGGTAGTTGATCAACAAACTTCCGGTCTGGTTACCGTTAAGTAGTACAAACTCACCATCGTTGTTTTTCACCGCGATACCAACGCGGTCAGCATCCGGGTCAGTCGCCAATACCAGATCCGCATCAATTTCCTGTGCCAGTTTCAATGCCAAAGTAAGAGCCTCCTTTTCTTCAGGGTTAGGATAAACTACCGTCGGGAAGTTTCCGTCAGGTGTACTTTGTTCCTTCACCAACGTAAGGTTCGTAAATCCGAATTGCTCAAGTGCTTTAGGTACCAGCGTAATTCCCGTTCCATGGATAGGAGAGTAAACTATTTTCAGGTCTTTCTGACGCGCAATCGCTTCAGGAGAAACTGATAATTCAGTAATTTTATCAAGGTATAACTGATCAATTTCTTCACCAATCAGCTCAACTTTAGCGTCATCACGGTCAAACTTAACTTCATCAATACTTTTAATTGTTCCTACCTCGTCCATTACCATTGTGTCGTCAGGAGAAGTAAACTGTCCGCCGTCAGCACCGTAGGCTTTGTATCCGTTATATTCCTTAGGATTATGTGAAGCAGTCAGCATTACTCCGCTGCGGCATCCCAATTCCCTGATAGCAAAAGATAACTCCGGGGTAGGGCGCAATGCTTTAAAGAAGTATACATGTATACCATTTGCCGAAAACACGTCAGCTGCTATTTTTGCAAAGTAATCAGAATTGTTCCTGCTATCGTGTGCTATTGCAACTTTGATCTGCTCTCCAGGGTATTTGTTTAGCAGGTAATTGCTCAATCCCTGTGTAGCTGTGCCAATAGTATATTTGTTTATACGGTTAGATCCAGCACCCATGATACCACGCAAACCACCGGTACCAAATTCAAGGCTTCTGTAAAAAGCATCTGTTAATTCTGTTGATGCGTCTTTATCAATTAGTTGTTGAATTTCGTTTTTGGTCTCTTGATCGTAATTGCCGTTAAGCCATTCGTTAATGGTGTTCTGTGTAGCTACTTCTAGTTGCATGTTTTCAGTTAAATTATTAGGTATTATTATGTGGTTAACAAAAATTGGGGCAAGTGTGTTTGGTAGTTGTTTAAAAACATTGCTGAACCCTAATTTTATTTTGTTTATATCGTGATTATTAAGCGCGTTTTGTTAATTTCACGCCCCAATACAATTATATACCAAAAAAACTGAATTTAAAATACCTGCTTCAAATAAAATAGATCAGGCATGTAATTTTCAGTCAAATCATTAAAATAAATTAAGAAAATGAAAATTTTAAAGTTTGGCGGAACTTCTGTCGGAAGTCCCGAGCGGATGACGAAATTGCTGGATATCATTAATCCGGCTGAAGAGCAAATTGTAGTTTTATCGGCCGTGTCCGGTACTACAAATAGTTTAGTGGAGATTTCAGGCAAACTTTTAAAGGAAGATAAACAGGGGGCGTTAACTTTGATTAACGCTTTAAGAGAAAAATATAATGTTTTTGTAGCTGAATTGCTTCCAGAAGGCGATTTCAGGGCACAGGGTCAGGAAGTGGTAGATTATCACTTTCAGTTTTTGGCTTCCCTTGCCAATGATATGTTTACCCCGGTAGAGGAGAAGATCGTCCTTGCCGAAGGCGAACTGCTGTCAACTACTTTGTACCATATCTATCTGAAGTCTATCGGAGTACCTTCAGTGTTACTGCCGGCGCTCGACTTCATGAAAATTGACGAAGACAACGAACCTGATATTGCATTCAGTACGGCTAACCTTAAGCCTTTACTGGAAAAACATGCAGGTAATAAATTGTTCATTACGCAGGGATTTATCTGCAGGAACAGCTTTGGGGAAGTAGATAACCTTCGCCGTGGCGGGAGTGACTATACAGCATCTCTGATTGGTGCAGCAATATTGGCGGAAGAAGTTCAAATCTGGACGGATATCGACGGTATGCACAACAACGATCCCAGGATTGTAAAAGGAACCAAGCCAATTTCGCACCTTTCTTTTGATGAGGCTGCAGAGCTGGCGTATTTCGGTGCAAAAATCCTTCACCCGCAATCGGTATTTCCGGCTGCAAAGTTTAAGATCCCGGTGCGTTTGCTCAACACTATGGAGCCTTCAGCGGCAGGAACTTTGATTTCAGCGGAAAGCGAAAAAGGAAAGATCAAATCTATCGCTGCCAAAGACGGCATTACAGCGATTAAGATCCAGTCGAGCCGTATGCTCTTGGCCTATGGTTTCCTGAGAAGGATATTTGAAATCTTTGAACGGTACAAAACGCCAATTGACATGATCACTACTTCTGAAGTAGCGGTTTCGTTGACAATCGATTTTACGGATAACCTGGAGCAGATTATTGAGGAACTGCATGATTTTGGTTCTGTGGATATCGACCGTGATATGAGTATTGTGTGCGTAGTGGGAGATTTTGGAGCAGAAAAACATGGCTTTGCTGCCCGGGTACTTGACTCTGTAAAACATATCCCTATACGGATGATCTCTTACGGAGGCAGTAACTATAATATTTCACTGTTAATTCACACGAATGACAAAACGGAAGCACTAAGAAGTTTACATAACCGTATTTTTGAAT
>Ga0247815_10002022_pt1 | contig 15159 bp, 15 predicted proteins | sample UWRJL194509B1_FD_181014 | JGI IMG/M metagenome (GOLD analysis project Ga0247815, IMG submission 181014) | Plant litter microbial communities from Arlington Agricultural Research Station in Wisconsin, United States - UWRJ-L194-509B-1 | ecosystem: Environmental > Terrestrial > Plant litter >...
CCAGCTCCAGCAGCTCGGCCGGCACCTGGTGGCGCGCCAGCGCCGAGCGCACCACCTGCTCCAGGTCGCCCTCGACGAACTGGCGGCTGGCGACGTTGACCGCCACCCGCACCGGCCCGACGTTGCCACGCTGCCACGCCGCGATCTGCCGGCAGGCGGTGTCGATGATCCAGCCGCCGACCCGCACGATCATGCCGGTGTCCTCCAGCACGGGAACGAACTCGGCCGGATAGACCATGCCGAAGCCCGGCCGCTGCCAGCGCAGCAGCGCCTCGACGCCGGCCATGGCGCCGGTGTGCAGATTGACCTTGGGCTGGTAGTACAGGGACAGCTCGTCGTTGTCGAGCGCGCGCCGCAGCGCCTGCTCCATGTCGAGCCGCGCCAGCACCTGCACGTTCATGCCGGCGGTGAAGAAGCGGTAGCCGTCGCGCCCGGCCTGCTTGGCGCGGTCCATCGCGGTGTCGGCGTACTTGATCAGCGTTTCCGGATCGGTGGCGTCGTCCGGATACATGGCGATGCCGATGCTGGCGCTGAGCACGGCCGGATGGCCGCCGAGGTCGAACGGCTGGCGCAGCGCCTCGCGCACCTCGTTGGCGGTGTGCACCGCGTCCTGCTGGTCGCGCGGCATGGTCAGGATCAGCGCGAACTCGTCGCCGCCCATGCGGCCGACGGTGTCGCGGATGCGCACGCACTGCACCAGCCGGGTGCTGAACTGGCGCAGCAGCTCGTCGCCCAGCGAATGGCCGAGCGAATCGTTGATGTTCTTGAAGCGGTCCAGCGCGATGAACAGCACCACGATGCGCCACGATTTTTCCTGCGCCAGCGCGATCGCGTCGCCGAGGATCTGGTAGAACAGCGTGCGGTTGGGCAGGCCGGTCAGGCTGTCGTAGTGGGCCATGTGCTGCAGCAGCTCCTCCGACTGGCGCCGCTCGCTGATGTCGCGCGCCACGCCCAGCAGGATGGCCGGCTGGCCGGGGCGCTGCAACAGCTGCCAGTAGATCTCGACCGGCACCGCGATCAGGTCGCGCCGCATCAGCTCCAGCTCGGCCAGCTCGGGCGCGCGCGCCGGGCCGACGGCGGCGGCGTAGTCGGCCAGCCGCGCCGCCTGGGCGCACAGCGCGTCCGGCGCGCCCAGGCCGAGCCGGCTGGCGGTCTGGCCCAGCATCTCGTGGCGCGGATAGGCCAGCATGCGGCAGGCGCCGTCGTTAACGTCGACCAGCTCGGCGCTGGCGGCGTCGAGCAGGAAGATGGCGTCGGCGGTGGCGTCCATCGCGCTGCGGAAGCGCTGCAGCTCGGCGGTCCGCTCGCGCACGGTTTGTTCGAGGCGGGCGTTGTACTCGCGCGCCTGGCGGTGCAGCAGGCGCATCTCCAGCATGTTGCGGATCCGCGTCAGCACCTCGACCGGGTCGAACGGCTTGCTGACGAAATCGCGCGCGCCGGCCTCGAACGCGCGCAGCTTGTGGTCGGGCTGGGCGGTGACCACCAGCACAGGCAGCCAGGCGTCGGTCTCCAGCGGCTTGAGCGCCTCCATCACGTCGAAGCCGTTCATGCCGGGCATTTGCAGGTCGAGGATGATCAGGTCGTAGCGGTGTTTGGCGTGCCATTCCGCCACCACGCGCGGATTGGTGGTGGAGCTGACGGCCTTGTAGCCGGTGGAGTTGAGCAGGAACTCCAACAGTTCCACGTTCACCGGCTGGTCGTCGACGATCAGGATGCGGGCGTGGTACAGGTCGGTCTGGCTGATCATGTCGGCTCCATAGGGGTCTTGGACCGCTTATAACGAACAGCATAACCAGCCTGCCCGATCGGCGGCGCACGGCTGCGGTGTCTGGGCAGCTTTACTCCTGGCAATCGAAACCGAGTGTACGCAAGAACAAATCGGCGGTCTAATGTTTTTTTGCGAACCGCATGTTACAGTTGCAGCAAGCCATCCGCCGCTTCAGAAGGAGAATCCCATGAGTTCCAGCAACAGCGACACCATCCTCGACCTCGCCGCGCAGGTCGGCAAAGCCCTGCAGGACAAGGGCCTGATCCTGGCCACGGCCGAATCGTGTACCGGCGGCGGCGTGGCCCAGGCCATCACCGAGATCGCCGGCTCGACCGCGTGGTTCGACTGCGGCTTCGTCGCCTACTCCAACGCCTCCAAGACCGAAATGCTGGACGTCTCGGCGGCGCTGATCGCGCAGATGGGCAGCGTCTCCGAAGAGGTGGCGGCGGCGATGGCCAGCGGCGCGCTGGGCGCCAGCAACGCCCACCTGGCGGTGTCGACCACCGGCATCGCCGGCCCGACCGGCGCGGTGCCGGGCAAGCCGGTCGGCACGGTCTGCTTCGGCTGGGCCAACGCCGACAGCGTCCACACCGAACGGCTGGTGTTCAGCGGCGACCGCCGCGCGGTGCGCGAGCAAACGGTGATCCACGCGTTGCAGGGCCTGCTGCGTTTCATAAACTAAGTTAAGTTGGGACGGCGGTTGCCTTCGGGCCACAAAACAATTACTCTCTCCGCATTCAAGCGATTCGGGAGTGGTTGATGCAAAACACGGTACATTTTATTCTCCAAGGCAAAGGCGGCATCGGCAAGACGCTGGTGTCGACCATCCTGGCGCAATGGATCGCGAGCAAGGACGTGGAGGAAGGCCAGCAGCCGCTGCGCTGCTACGACACCGACCAGGAGAACGCCACCTTCTCGCGCTACAAGGCGATGGAGGTCAAGCACGTGCCGGTGATGACCGACAGCCGCAACATCGACCCCAAGCGTTTCGACGCGCTGATGATCGACATCCTGGAGCAGGACGGCAACTGCGTGGTCGACAACGGCGCCAACACCTTCTCGCCGCTGATGGGCTACCTGATCGAGAACGACTGCTTCGCGCTGCTGCAGGAATCGGGGCGCAAGGTCTACATCCACACCATCGTCGGCGGCGGCGACACGCTGCACGACACCGCGATGGGTTTCGTCTCGACCGCCAAGGCGACCAGCGTGCCGCTGGTGCTGTGGGAAAACGAGCATTTCGGACTGCTGCAATCGGCGTCCGGCAAGCAATTCACCGAATCGCAGACCTACGCCGACAATTCATCGCGCGTGTGCGGGCGGGTGGTGCTGTCGGCGCGCAACGCCGACACCTTCGGCGCCGACATCAAGAAGATGAACACGGCGCGGCTGACGGCCAACGAGGTCAAGGCCAGCGACAAGTTCAACGTGATGGAAAAGCAGCGCATCAAGGTCGTGTTCCGCGACCTGTTCGAGCAACTCGACAACGTGAAGTGGTAAGCGGCCATGGATCAACACAAGCTGCGCGGACTGGTGTTTGAAAAAACCGGCGTCAAGATCGACATCGACGATCCGATCTTCGCGCTGGTGGCGCTGAACGAAGCGGTGCTGGAGGAGGCGGTCGAACGGCACGTGGCGCTGATCGACGCCGCCTCGCAGGAGCTGGCGCGGCAAGCGCGGCTGGCCGGCGGGCTGCCGGCGGCGCCGACACAGCCGTCGCCGCCGGCCGGCTACGTCCCGGCCCCGGCCACGCCGGTGGGCGCGATCGCCACGCAATCGCCGGCGATCACGCCGCGCGAATTGCGGCTGCTGGGCGCCGCCGCCGGGGTCGCCATGCTGAGCGCGCTGATCGTGCTGGGCGGCCAGGCCGCGTTCAGCAAAGCGCCGCCGGCGCCGGCGGTCGAGCAAGCCAGGGCGCTGACGCCGGAACAAACGCTCGCGCTGCAAAACGCCGACAAGCTCAGCAAAGCGATCCAAAAGCTCGACCCGAAAGTCCGCGCGCAGCTGCAAGCCGAACTGCAAAAATGACCTCCCCTCCGGGGTTAGCTCCAAAAACTGGACACGTGCTCTGCGTTGGCAACCGCTAAACCGCGGAGCGAAATACCATAAAACTCCTTTTCTTACCGCGGCGATTGGTTCCCTGAAGGCACCAGGGCATGTACCGTCGCGTGCCTACCGTCCAGCGGCATAGCCCTATACAGTGCCTCACATGAGTTGGAAATGGCTCGGCGAAATGGAAGCTCGTGTTGCCAGGATCGCCGGTATTGAGGTTTTATCTGAACAGGAGTTAAACATGTGCTTATGCCACGGAGCGAATTACCCGGATCACGATCTGGTTCCATCGCGTTACTTCACGCGGATCGGCGACATCGAAGTAATGGTCATCAGCGATGGGGCGATATCCGTACCCGCCGATATCTTGGGAATCAACGTCGATCCAGCCGTCCGGGACGCCACGCTGCGCGGCAAGCTCCTGTCGGATACGATCGAATGGGGGCTGAACGTTGTCGTCGTCCGTAGCGGCGGCCGGACCATCCTGATCGACGCCGGAACCGGTTCGGAGATGCCGGAGTCCACGCGCACCGGGCGGTTGGCGCTGCGGTTGAAGGCGGCCGGCGTCGATATCGGTTCGGTGACGGACGTCATCGCGACCCACCTGCATATGGACCATATCGGCGGCTTGGTGGACGAACGCCTCAGAAGCCAGATGCGTCCGGACCTGCGGATCCACGCGTCGGCGACCGATATCGAATTCTTCAAATCGCCGGATTTTTCGCAAAACACATTCGGCGGGCTTCAGGACATCATCCGGTCGAGCTCCCAGAAGTTCCTGGATGCGTACCAGAGCGAGTTGCGCCCGTTCGACAAGGAGTACCAGGTGGCGCCAGGGGTTGTCGTCACGCTCACCGGCGGGCACACTCCAGGGCACAGCGTGGTCCGCATTTCATCCCGCGGCGAACGGCTGACGTTTGCGGGGGACGCCCTGGTCCCGGTCGGGATTGAATGTCCCGAATGGCAAAACGCCTTCGATCACGAACCAGAGGAGGCGACGCGGGTCCGGGTTGGCCTGTTGCGGGAAGCCGCGGCGACCGGCGAGCTGTTCCTGGCCAGCCATTTATCGTTCCCGGCGCTCGGCCGCGTCGCGGTCGACGGAAAAGCCTTCCGGTATTTCCCATCGACTTGGGCATACTGAGGCCGGACGGCCGAGAATCACCTTCGGCGCCATAGGCAGTTGCGGCAAGCTGTGTCATTCAATCGAGAATGCTCAAACTATGTCTGTCGATTACGCGCAAGAGCTGCTGCGCCATTGCGCTTGGCGTATTGATGCCCGACTCCCATTTCGCGATGGTGGATTTGGTGGCGCCGATAGATTTGGCAAGCACTTCTTGACTGACGCGCAACTTGGCACGTATCCGTTTCACGTCTTTCGCCGTCATATTGGGCGGCGTCAGACATGAGGCATCGAAAAGCCGCATGGTTTTTCTATCGATCGCCCCAACCTCAAGCAACGCTGCCGCAGCGCTGTGTATCGCTTCAAAAGCATCGCTTTTCGCACGATCGCCACAACGCTCCGGCTTGCTGATGCTTTTTTTAGCTGTCGTCGCCATGGCAGATCTCCACTAATTCGTCGAGTTCCAACAATGCCAACAGTCGGTCTTCCGACAGTTGTGCATAACTCACAGCCAAAGCCTTGAATTGCCATTCTTCGCTCAGACTGATATTTTCTCTGTTTTTTTTCATGAACAGATAAACGAAGAACCATCGAGCGCCATCTTGGGCCAGAATAATCGAGCGGTCACGGTTATCGTTCAGTCGCTTCTCCAAACGCCTGCGCCCAAATTCACGCCTTTTCCCGCTCTGACTTCATCTATCGCCTTACACAATACCTGATCTGCGATGCGGCGCTTCCTAGCCGCCTTGGCAAACCACGCGGTCTTAAAAGTACGTTGCGTCGCAGGGGCGGATGACTTGATTAACTGTAGCATTGAATCCACCGTTTCTCAATTTTCCGGCAGGCTAGAGGAACGCCGATTTGAGCATGACAAGCTCGATGACGAGTACGACCGGCGCAACTTTTGCACAAATGAGCCGCCGAACCTGCTAACATATGAACACCTATTCACTTGTTAGCATCATGAGCTGTCAACACGACTATTCCGGCTGCGATCCCGCCATCGCCCAACTGGCCGACCTGTTCCATCTGCTCGGCGATCCGACCCGCTTGCGCATCGTGCTGGCCTGCCTGACGGCGCCGATCGCCGTCGGTGACATCGCCGCTTCGCTTGATCTGAGCGGCTCGCTGGTCAGCCACCACTTGCGCCTGCTGCGCGCGGCGCGCATCGTCAAGTCGGAACGCCAGGGCAAGCAGGTCTTCTATTCCGCCGCCGATGCCCATATCACCGGCGTCCTCAACGATATGCTGGAACATATCGCCGAACCTTCCAACGGGAACGAAGCATGAGCAAGCACCACGACCACGATCATCACGACCACGACCATGGCCACAGCCACGCGCCGGCCAAGGCCAAGGCGCACGGCCACGACCATCATGGCCACGATCACGGCCACGGCCATCACCACCACGGCGACCCGAACAACATGGGCCGCGCCTTCGCCATCGCGATCGTGCTCAACACCGTCTTCGTGGGCGTCGAATTCTTTTACGGCTTCCTGGCCAATTCCACCGCGCTGATGGCAGACGCCGGCCACAACCTGTCCGATGTGCTGGGCCTGATGCTGGCCTGGGGCGCCGCCATCCTGGCCAAGCGCGCGCCCAACGGCCGCTATACCTACGGCCTGCGCAGCAGCTCGATGCTGGCGGCGATGTTCAACGCCATGCTGCTGATGGTCGCCTGCGGCGGCATCGCGTGGGAAGCCGTGCAGCAATTGCTGCACCCGGATCCGGTGGCCGGCCTGACGGTGTCGGTGGTGGCCGGCGTCGGCATCCTGATCAACGGTTTCTCGGCCTGGCTGTTCATGGCCGGCAGCAAGGACGACATCAATATCCGCGGCGCCTACCTGCACATGGCCGCCGACGCCGCCATCTCGCTGGGCGTGCTGGTGGCCGGCGTGATCGTGCGCTATTCGGGCTGGAACTGGGTCGATCCGGCGGTCAGCATGCTGATCGTCGCCTTCATCGTCTACAGCACCTGGTCGCTGCTGGCGCAGTCGATGCGCATGATGCTGGCCGCCGTGCCGGACAATGTGGACCGCGCCGAGATCGAGCAGTTCCTGCGCAGCCGTCCCGGCGTGACCGAGGTGCACGACCTGCACATCTGGGCCGTGAGCACCACCGAGACCGCGCTGACGGCGCAACTGGTGACGCCGTCCGGCCACCCCGGCGACCATGCGATGGACGAGATCAGCAAGGCGCTGCGCGACGATCACGCGGTCCAGCACAGCACGCTGCAGGTGCGGCTGGGCGCCACCAGCCACGAGTGCTGTCTGCAACCGGCGGCGCAGCAACACTAACTAATCGGCGAGATTGGCGTACAGCCCGGTGCTCAGGTAGCGCTCGCCGAACGACGGTATGATCGTCACGATGATCTTGCCGTCGTTTTCCGGCCGCCGCGCCACCCGCAACGCGGCCCACAACGCCGCGCCGGAGGATATCCCCACCAGCAAGCCCTCCTGGCTGGCGGCCTGGCGCGCGGTCTCGAACGCGTCCTCGTTGCCGACGCCGATGATCTCGTCATAAATTTGGGTGTTGAGCACGGCCGGCACGAAGCCGGCGCCGATGCCCTGGATCTGGTGCGGGCCCTTGGCGCCGGTCGCCAGCACCGGCGACGCCTCGGGCTCGACCGCGACGCAGCGGAACGCCGGATTGCGCGCCTTGAGCGCCTCGCCGACGCCGGTGATGGTGCCGCCGGTGCCGACCCCGGCCACCAGGATATCGACCCGGCCGTCGGTGTCGCTCCAGATTTCCTCCGCCGTGGTGCGGCGGTGCACCTCCGGGTTGGCGGGATTGTTGAATTGCTGCGGCATCAGGTAGCGCGGATCGGACGCGGCCAGCGCGTCGGCGCGGCGGATCGCGCCCAGCATGCCCTCGGCGCCCGGCGTGAGGATCAGCTCGGCACCATAGGCGCGCAGCAGCATGCGCCGCTCGCGGCTCATGGTGTCCGGCATCACCAGCGTGCAGCGGTAGCCGCGCGCGGCGCACACCATCGCCAGCGCGATGCCGGTGTTGCCGCTGGTCGGTTCGAGGATGATGGTGTCGGGGCGGATCTGCCCGGCCGCTTCGGCCGCTTCGATCATCGCCAGGCCGATGCGGTCTTTGACGCTGTGGGCCGGGTTGCAGTATTCCAGCTTGACCAGCACCTGGGCGGCGGCGCCCTTGCCCAGCCGGTTCAGCCGTACCAGCGGGGTACGGCCGATCAGTTCAGTGACGTCGTTGGCGATCTTCATGCGAGCTCCCTCATGAATGGAAGCGCCAGTCTACGCCTTTTTACTTCACGTCGACCAACTCGACGTCGAAGATCAGCGCCGAGTTCGGCGGGATGCCGCTGCCGGGGCTTGGACGCGCGCCGTAGGCCAGTTCGGACGGGATGATCAGGGTGCGCTTGCCGCCCACCTTCATGCCCTGGATGCCCTGGTCCCAGCCCTTGATGACGCGGCCGGCGCCGAGCACGAAGTCGAGCGGCTCGCCGCGCGCGATCGACGAGTCGAACATCTTGCCGTGCATGTTTTTCGCCAATGGACGATACAGCCAGCCCGAGTAGTGCATATAGACGGTGGCGCCGGTGCTCGCTTCCTTGCCGGTGCCGATCTTGGTGTCGGTGACGACCAGCTGCTCGGCCGCCGGACCCGGCGTGGCCGAGCCGACCACCATCGGTGCGGATTCCGGCGCGGCGGCCGGGGCGGCGGCGGGGGTTTGCGCCTGGGCCACGGAGGCGGCCAGCGCGCACAGCAATGCTACTAAAGCGGAACTACGCGTCATGGTTTTATTCTTTCGATGAGGTCTGTGGCGGCACGCCATCCGTGCCGGCGCGCACCATGATAGCAAACCCGCATCCCGAACTGAATAAAAACTAGCCAAGCTCGGGCTGCGGGGCGGCGTCCGCGTTGGCGGCGTCGGCCAGCCGGCGCAGCACGTGGCTGGCCGCGACCATGCCGAAACCGGCCGTGACCACCATCGCCGAGCCGAAGCCGGCGCAGTTCAGGCCGGTCACGCCGCCGGCGCGGTCGTCGCCGTCGACCGCGCACACTTCGCCGGTTTCCGGGAACTTCAGCGGCTCCATCGAAAACACCGCGTCGACGTGGAATTTGGTTTTCTCGCCGCGCGGAAAACCGTATTGGCTACGCAACACCTTGCGCACTTTTTTCAACAGCGGCTCCTGCTCGGTGCGGGCCAGGTCGCGCACCGCGATCTGGGTCGGATCGGTCTGGCCGCCGGCGCTGCCGATGATCACCAGCGGGATCGCGTGATCGCGGCACCAGGCGATCATCGCGGCCTTGGCCTTGACGCTGTCGATGGCGTCGACCACGTAGTCGTACTTGCCGGAGCCGATCATCTGCTCCAGGTTGTCCGGCGTGACGAAGTCCTCGATCTGGTTGACCACGCAGAAGGGATTGATCTGCGCGATGCGTTCGGCCAGCGCGGTGATCTTGGCCATGCCGACGGTGCTGCCGAGGGCCTGGATCTGGCGGTTGATGTTGGATTCGGCCACGTTGTCGAGGTCGATCAAGGTCAGCTGGCCGACGGCGCTGCGGGCCAGCGCCTCGACGATCCACGAGCCGACGCCGCCGACGCCGACCACGCAGACGTGGGCGCCGCGAAAGCGTTCCAAGGCGCGCGCGCCATACAGCCGGGCGATGCCGCCGAAGCGGCGCTCGAAGTCAACGTCGTCGAAATTGGGAGGTGATATGCTGTTCATTCCGTTATTTTAACCCGCAGAGCGCCCTCCCATGAGCAACTCCCTGATCGACACCGCCCCCGACTTCAACCAGCCGATAGCGGTCCTGAAACATTGCCACGACCGCATCCGCAAGCAGTTGCTGACGATGCAGAACCTGCTGGCCCACCTGCCCAAGCACGGCGCCGACGCCGACGCGCAAAAAGCCGCCCAGGCGGTGCTGAAATATTTCAACAACGCGGCCCATCTGCACCACGAGGACGAGGAGCAAAACCTGGTGCCGATGCTGCAGGCCACCGCGCGCGACGCCGACGCGGTCCTCCTCAACGAGCTGGTGCCGGCGATCCTGGCGGGTCACGAGCAAATGGATAGAGACTGGCATATAATTAAATCCCAACTTGAGCAAATTGCTAACGGGCAAAGCTCAGCCTTGTCGGCGCGCGATGTCCAGGGTTTCTGCGACACCTACGCGGCCCACATGGCGGTCGAGGAAGCGAATATCGCGCCGATGGCGAAACGCCTCTTCAGCCCCGAGCAGATGGCGCAGCTGGGCAGCGCGATGCAGGTGCGGCGCGGCATCACCCCGGACCTGCCGCTGAGCCAGGTGCCGGAGCAACAACAGGTGGCGGTCGCCAACACGGTGGCCGACGGCGTGGTGCTGGCGGATTTGCGCCTCGATTACGGCCGCGCCAGTTTGACGGAACAGGATGTGCTGGACGATCCCATCGCCCAGTTCGGCAAGTGGTTTGAAGAAGCCATGCATGCGAAGGTCAACGAACCGAACGCGATGAGCGTGGCCACGGTCGACGCGGACGGCAAGCCGAGTTCGCGGATCGTGCTGATCAAGCAATACGATGGTCGCGGCTTCACTTGGTACACCAATTACGAGAGCCAGAAAGGCCAGCAACTGAGCGCCAATCCGCACGCGGCGCTGCTGTTTTTCTGGAGCGAGCTGGAACGCCAGGTGCGCATCGAAGGCAAGGTGGTCAAGACCGCCGCCGACGAGAGCGACACCTATTTTTACAGCCGGCCGGTGAAGAGCCAGATCGCCGCGATCGCGTCGCGGCAGAGCGCGCCCATCGACAGCCGGGAGCGGATGGAAGCCAATTACGATGCGGCGGCCGAGGTCGGCGGCGAGCATCCGGTGCGGCCGGAACATTGGGGCGGCTATCGCCTCGATCCGGTGCGCATCGAGTTCTGGCAGGGACGCCGTTCGCGTTTCCACGACCGGATCGTGTACGTTAAACAGGCAGATGGCAGCTGGGTCAAGGAGCGTTTGCAACCGTAGTCGACGCCCCGTTTCAGACACCGGACCATCGCTTGCGATGGTCTTTTTTTTGATTTCTGAACCGGAGGTTATCTTGTTCGTGCAAAACAGACTCAGCGCCTGGATCGCGGGCATCCATCAGCAAATCTCGCTGCCGCTGCGGATCGAACTGTGGAACGGCCAGCAGATCGACTTCTCCAGCGAGGCGCCCCGCGTGACGATCAAGCTGCCCAACGTGGCGGCGGCGCGCTACCTGCTGACGCCGTCGCTGTCCAACCTGGGCGCGGCCTATGTCGAGGGCGCGATCGAGGTCAGGGGCCACGCGCGCGACATGATCAGCGTGGTCAACGCGCTGGCGCGCACCTCGCTCAAGGCCGAGGGCAAGTTCGCGCGCGTGGTGCGCAGCTTCGGCCACAACAAGCAGAAGGACGCGGAGGCGATCCGCTACCACTACGACGTCTCCAACGAATTCTACGCGCAGTTCCTCGACCCCAACCTGGTGTATTCCTGCGCCTATTTCGAGGACGGCGACGAGGACCTGGAGGCGGCGCAACTGAAGAAGATCGACCACATCCTGCGCAAGATCGACCTGCGGCCGAACCAGACGCTGCTCGACATCGGCTGCGGCTGGGGCGCGCTGGTGATCCGCGCCGCGCAGCGGCACCAGGCGCGCTGCGTCGGCATCACGCTGTCGGAAAACCAGTTCGCGCTGGCCAAGGAGCGCGTGAGGCTTGCCGGGCTGGAGCATCTGATCGAGATCCGCCTGCAGGACTACCGCGACGTGCAGGGACAGTTCGACCGCATCACCAGCGTCGGCATGTTCGAGCATGTGGGCCTGCGCCACCTGCCCGAGTATTTCGCGGCCATCCACAGGCTGCTGGCGCCGGAAGGCGTGGTGATGAACCACGGTATCACCTCGACCGATCCGGACAACGGCGAGACGCCCTACGGCGGCGGCGAGTTCATCGAAAAATACGTGTTCCCGCATGGCGAGCTGGCGCACATCGGCCACGTGCTGAAGGCGATGCAGCAGGGCGCGCTGGAAGTGTTCGACGTCGAGAACCTGCGCCGCCACTACGCCCGCACCTGCGCCATCTGGACCGACAACTTCGAGGCGCACGCCGAACGCGCGCGGGAACTGGCCGGCGACAGGCGCTTCCGCATCTGGCACGTCTATTTGGCCGGCTGCAGCTACGCCTTCGAGCAGGATTGGATCAGCCTGTACCAGATCGTCGGCCGCAAGGCGGGCCAGCGCTCGGCGGCGTTGCCGTGGTCGCGCAAGCACATGTATCCGGCTAGCGCAGGCGATTCGAGTACGTCTTCTTGAACTTGGCCACCTTGGGCGCGACCACGAAGGCGCAATAGCCTTGCAGCGGATGCTGGCGGAAGTAATCCTGGTGATAGGCCTCGGCCTTGTAGTAGGTCTGGGCCGGCGCCAGTTCGGTGACGATGGGCGCGTCCCAGACGTTGGCCATTTCCGCCACCACCTGGCGCGCCGTGGCTTCCTGCTGCGGCGACTGGTAGTAGATCACCGAGCGGTACTGGGTGCCGACGTCGTTGCCTTGGCGGTTCAGCGTGGTCGGGTCGTGGATGGTGAAGAAGATTTCCAGCAGGTCGTGGTAGGCGATGACGGACGGGTCGAATTCCAGCTTCACCACTTCGGCATGGCCGGTCTCGCCGGCGCACACTTGCTCGTAAGTGGGATCGGGCGCGTGGCCGCCGGTGTAGCCGGACTCGACCGATGTGACGCCCTTGACCTCCAGGTAAACAGCCTCGGTACACCAGAAGCAGCCGCCGCCCAACACCGCTGTTTCACTTGTCATGACTCCCCCTGCCTAGAAGAATGCCGATCGCTTACTGTAACGCAAACAGCGGCAATCCGCTACGGTGCCGCGATCTTTGGCATAATGGCTGAAAAGACACAGGCCGATCATGCACACTACCTCCCCGCGCGCCGAAGAGCGCGCCTTCGATACCGCACACTTCCGCCAAGCGCTGGGGCAGTTCGCGACCGGCGTCACGGTCATCACCACCCGGCTGGCGGACGGCAGCTTCCGCGGCCTGACGGCCAGTTCCTTCAACTCGGTGTCGCTCGATCCGCCGCTGGTGCTGTGGAGTTTGGCCAACGGCGCCACCAGCATGCCCATCTTCACGGGTAACTCGCATTATGTGATCAACGTGCTCAACTCGCGGCAGGACCACCTGGCCAAGCTGTTCGCCACGCGCGGCGTCAATCCGTGGGATACCGTCGAATACGAGCTGTCGCGCACCGGCCAACCGATCATCAAAGGCGCCTCGGCCTGGTTCGAATGCCACAACCGCAGCCGCTATCCCGAGGGCGACCATGTGATTTTCGTCGGCGAAGTGGAGCTGTGCGAGTTTTCGCCCTGCCCGCCGCTGATCTTCCACGGCGGCCAGTTCGGCAGCTTGGGTTAAAACTGGAAATTGGTGTCGCCATTTGAAAAGCCGGCACCTTTATGGCGGCTTAGAATGCTGGCAGCATTCACCATAATGAGAGACCGCCATGACCCAAGCCCGCGCCCAATTCCACTGGGATGATCCCCTGCTGCTGGACCAGCAACTGACCGACGACGAGCGCATGGTGCGCGACGCCGCCGCCGCTTATTGCCAGGACAAGCTGCAGCCGCGCATCCTGGAAGCCTTCCGCCACGAGAAGATGGACACGTCGATCTTCCGCGAAATGGGCGAGCTGGGCTTGCTGGGTCCGACCATTCCGGAACAGTACGGCGGTCCCGGCCTGAGCTACGTCGCCTACGGCCTGATCGCGCGCGAAGTCGAGCGTGTGGACTCCGGCTACCGGTCGATGATGAGCGTGCAGTCGTCGCTGGTGATGGTGCCGATCTATGAGTTCGGCACCGAGGCGCAGAAACAAAAGTACCTGCCGAAGCTGGCCACCGGCGAGTGGATCGGCTGCTTCGGCTTGACCGAACCCAACCACGGTTCCGATCCGGGTTCGATGATCACCCGCGCCAAGAAGGTCGCGGGCGGTTACTCGCTGAGCGGTTCCAAGATGTGGATCACCAACTCGCCGGTCGCCGACGTGTTCGTGGTCTGGGCCAAGGACGACGAGGGCGCGATCCGCGGCTTCGTGCTGGAGAAAGGCATGGCGGGTTTGTCGGCGCCGGCGATTCATGGCAAGTTCGGCCTGCGCGCCTCGATCACCGGCGAGATCGTCATGGACGACGTGTTCTGCCCTGAAGAGAACGCCTTCCCGGATGTGCGTGGCTTGAAGGGTCCGTTCACCTGCCTGAACTCGGCGCGCTACGGCATCGCCTGGGGCGCGCTGGGCGCGGCGGAGGCTTGCTGGCATACGGCGCGTCAGTACGTCATGGATCGCACGCAGTTCGGCCGGCCGCTGGCGGCGAATCAGCTGGTGCAGAAGAAGCTGGCCGACATGCAGACCGAGATCACCTTGGGCTTGCAAGGCTGCCTGCAGCTGGGACGCATGAAGGACGCGGGCACGGCGGCGGTGGAGATCACCTCGATGATGAAGCGTAACTCGTGCGGCAAGTCGCTGGACGTGGCGCGCGTGGCGCGCGATATGCTGGGCGGGAATGGGATCTCGGACGAGTTCGGCATCATCCGGCACATGGTGAATCTGGAAGTCGTGAATACCTACGAGGGCACACACGATATTCATGCGCTGATTCTCGGCCGAGCGCAGACCGGAATCCAGGCATTCCAATAAAAAAAACGCTGCCGAGGCAGCGTTTCTTATTTACCAGCCCTTGTAGGCGTAGCCGATGCTGAAGTTGACCGCCAGCGGATCCAGGCGCACGTCCTGGGTCTGGCCGGTCGAGTAATGCGCCTTGGTTTTCAGCTTGGTCTTGATGACCGACGCGTCCACGAACCACTTCTCGTTGATCTTCACCGTGCCGCCGATCTGGAAGCTGGCCGCCCACTTGTTGTCCAGCTTGAAGGTCGCGCCTGGACCGCCGGTGTTCAAAATCGCCGTCAGCTGACCCGAACCGCGTTCCTTCTGGAACAGCGCATAGGTCGCGCCCAGGCCGACATACGGACGGAACATCGAGTTCGCCGGCAGGAAGCGGTACTGGATGAACGCCGTCGGCGGCAGCACTTCCGACGTCGCCAGCTTGCCGGTGCCTTCGATCGAACCGGCGCCGTAGAGGTCGTGCTTGTACGGCAGGCCCAGGTCGAGCTCGGCCGACACGTTATCGGTCAGCATGTATGCGATCGCGAAGCGTGGCTTGGTGTCCGAACCGACGTCGGTCTTGGTGCCGGGCAGCGCC
>Ga0247815_10002026_pt1 | contig 15135 bp, 9 predicted proteins | sample UWRJL194509B1_FD_181014 | JGI IMG/M metagenome (GOLD analysis project Ga0247815, IMG submission 181014) | Plant litter microbial communities from Arlington Agricultural Research Station in Wisconsin, United States - UWRJ-L194-509B-1 | ecosystem: Environmental > Terrestrial > Plant litter >...
AGCTGTCCTCGCCGAGCTCGGCGAGCACAGCTCCGGGGGAGCGAAGCTGCTGTACTTCAAGAAGGGCATCAAGTCGAAGCTCTACCGCGAGGGAGTGCAGGCGACGCTGAGCGAGACCGAACTCGAGGCCTTCCGCACCCGGATCCGCATTGCGGCGATGGGAATGGCGCGGGCCGAGTTCGAGGGTGCGATCGAGCTCACCTCGCGCGGGCCGAACGGCCCCTCCGAGCTCGCGATTCACCGGGTACGGGCGGTGTCGAGTGACTGACGGAGTTGTGGCGGTGAAGGTCAGCGCCTTCGAGATAGCGGATGCCCTCGGCCTGCCCCGCCCCACCGAGCAGCAGCGACACGTGATCGAGTCCGACCTCGCGCCTGCCCTCGTCATCGCCGGGGCCGGCAGCGGCAAAACCGAGACCATGGCGAGCCGGGTGCTCTGGCTGATCGCCAACGGAAAGGTGTCGGCGAGCGAGATCCTCGGCCTCACCTTCACTCGCAAGGCCGCCGGCGAGCTTGCCACGCGCATCCGCGAGCGGATCGACCAGCTCGCCGAGCACGGCCTCGTACCAGGCGACTACGACGAGTTCGACAAGCCGGTCGTTGCGACCTACAACTCTTTCGCGAACGCCATCTACCGCGACAATGCCATCCTCATCGGGCGCGAGAGCGACGGAACCGTGCTCGGTGAGGCATCCGCCTGGCAGCTCGCCCGTGCGATCGTTGTCGCGAGCGGTGACGAGCGACTGCCCGAGCTCGGTAAAAACGTCGACACGATCACCAAGGCCGTTCTCGCGCTCAGCCACGCGGTGAGCGAGAACATCGCCGACCCCGCCGAGATCCGCGCGATGGCCGCGCGTTTCGCGGCGCTCGCCGAACTGCCGTCCGGCGGCAAGGGCGTGTACGCCGAGGTCGAGACGATCGCGAACGCCGTCGGCAGCCTCGACGTGCTGCTCGACCTCGCGGCCGCATTTGAAGCCGCAAAAGCCGAGCGCGGTTTCGTCGAGTACTCCGACCAGGTGGCGCTCGCGCTGCGCATCGTGCGGACTGTTCCTCGCGTGCGGGACGAATTCCGGTCCCAGTACAAAGTCGTGCTGCTCGACGAGTACCAGGACACCAGCGTCGTGCAGACCTGGCTGCTCGCCGAACTGTTCGCCGAGCATCCGGTGATGGCTGTCGGCGACCCGAACCAGTCGATCTACGGCTGGCGCGGCGCGAGCGCGGCGAACCTCGAGGGGTTCGCGGCCCAGTTCGGCGGCGGGATGGTCGAAACGTTCAACCTCACCACGAGCTGGCGCAACGGTCATGCGATTCTCAGCGTCGCCAACGCGCTCGTCGAGCCGCTCGTCGCCGAGACCCGGGTACGGGTCGAGCGCCTCGAAGCGTCGCCGCGGGCATCCGCTCTTCCAGTGGATGTCGTGACGGAGGTCGACCTGCTGGCCGAAGCGAAGACCGCGGCGGCCTGGCTCAAGGCGAAGCTCGCGGCACAGAATGACAAGAACGAGCTGCCGAGCGCCGCCATGCTGTTCCGGGCGCGCAAGACCCAGTCGTACTTCATGGCTGCGCTTCGCGAAGCGGACATCCCGTTCCACGTGCTCGGCATCGGCGGGTTGCTCGAAGAACCCGAGATCGCCGACCTCGTGAGCGCGCTGCGCGTCGTCGGTGACCCGACGGCCGGCAACGACCTCGTGCGCCTGCTCGCTGGCTCCCGCTGGCGGATCGGACCGCGCGACCTGCGGGCGCTGCGGGCCGTCTCGTCCTGGCTGATCAAGCGCGACTACGCGCAGCGCCCGCTCGAGTCCGAGGTCAACGACGCGTTCCGCAACTCCGTCGCAGAGGGTGAGGGCGGCTCGATCATCGACGCACTCGACTTCATCGCGACCGCGCGGGCCGGCCACTCCGAGCTTGCGCAGTTCAGCGAGGTGGGGCTCGCGCGACTGCAGGATGCCGGCCGAACGTTCGCCCGCATCCGCGCGAGGTCCGGGCTCGACCTGCTCGACTTCGTGACGATCGTCGAACAGGAACTGCTGCTCGATATCGAGGTGCTCGCCAACGAGTACCGTCCGATGGGTGGGGCGAACCGGGAGGCGTTCTTCGACGCGCTGTCGGGGTATCTCGCGGTCGACGAGACGGCTTCCCTGTCGGGGTTCCTCGGCTGGCTGCGCGAAGCCGAATGGCGCGACAACCTCGCACCACGACCCGAAAAACCGGAGCCGGGCACGGTGCAGCTGCTCACGGTTCACGGGTCGAAAGGTCTCGAGTGGGACCTCGTGGTGGTGCCGCGGTTCGTCGAAGACGAACTGCCGAGCAAGCCGCGGGATTCTGGCGGCTGGCTGACATTCGGCGAGTTGCCGTGGCAGTTCCGGGGCGACTCGAACGAACTTCCCGAGCTCGAGTGGACCGAGGTGCAGACGCGCAAGGAGTTCCTCGACGCGAAAGCCGAGTTCAGCGAGAAGGTCAGGCGCCGGCACGTTCTCGAGGAGCGCCGGCTCGCGTACGTCGCCGTCACGCGCGCCCGGCACTCGCTGCTGCTGAGCGGGTCGTTCTGGGCCACACAGTCGAGCGAGCGCGGGCCGAGCCCGTTCCTGCGCGAGCTCGAAGACGCCGGGGTCATCGGTGAGCTTCCGGAATCGAGTGAACTCGACGAGAACCCGATGCAGGGAGTCGACCAGATTTTCACCTGGCCGTTCGACCCGCTCGGTGGCCGCCGGGCAAAGGTCGAGGCCGCCGCCGAACTCGTTCGAGCGGGGGAGACCGGGCCGGCCGGGCGCTGGGAGCGCGAGCTCGACCTGCTGCTGGCCGAGCGAGCTGCCCGTCTGAACGCGAGCGAGAGGGTCGCGCTGCCGACGCGAGTTCCCGCATCCCGGTTCAAGGACTATGTGACTGATCCGGCATCCGTCGCCTCGTCGCTGCGGAGGCCGATGCCCGAGCGCCCGTACCGGGCGACGCGCCTGGGAACCCTGTTCCACGGGTGGGTCGAAAACCGTTACGGCTTGGACGGGACGAGCGAAGAGCTCGATTCGGCATCCACCGAACTGGATTTCGGAGACGACTCGGTCGTCGGTGCCGATGAGGCCGAACTCGAGCGCCTGAAGCTCGTCTTCGAGCGCTCACCGTGGGCGACCCGCAAGCCGATCGAGGTCGAGCGGGAGATCCATCTCGTGCTCGCCGGGCAGGTGATCGTCTGCAAGATCGATGCGGTGTACGCGGTCGAGCCAGGGCCCGGCGGCGAAGAGCGATTCCAGGTCGTCGACTGGAAGACCGGAAAGGCGCCGAAGAGCGCGAAGGACCTCGAAGACAAGCAGTTGCAGCTCGCGCTGTACCGGCTTGCGTACGCGCAGTGGAAGGGCATCGATCCGTCCCGCATCGACGCCGTCTTCTACTTCGTCTCGGACGACCGCATCATCGAGCCCGTCCGTATCTTCGACGAGCCCGAGCTGCTCGCCCTCTGGCGGTCATCCTTCACCCCCGCGCCCTAAAGTCGGCAACTCTCGCCGACACGCCTGTGCAGGTGGGCTGGGTGCGATGTGTCGACCGGAATTGCCGACTTTAGGGAATGGACCCGGGCTGCTGGCGAGCGGATGCTCAGCAGCGACAGCTCAGGAGCGGATGGCCGCGACCGCTTCGTCGTAGAGGGCTGCCGCGTCGGCGGTACCGCCCGATTCGCGCCAGGCGTCGATCGCGGTGTCGAGTGCTGCCAGCGAGGCGGCAATCACGGCGCGGGCTCGCGGGTCGGGACCCTCTCCGCTATCGCTGCGCGGACCGAGGCGGCGTTCGATATCGGGGGAGAACAGTTCCTGCCAGCGCAGGTGCTTCTCGAGGTGCCGGGCTCGCAACGACGGGGCGTCGAAGTAGAGCTGTGCAACGGTCAGTTCGGAGTGCGGCGAGTGGTCCGGACCCTGCAGGGTGGCGAGGGTGGCGCGAAGCGCGTCCCAGGCCGACAGTGACCGGGGAAGGGACTCGAGCACGGTGCGCAGTTGCTCACCGAGCGCGACCATGTCGCCGATAACGACGTCTTCTTTGTTGCCGAAGTAGTGGAAGAACGAACGCCGGGAGATGCCGGCGGCTTCGGCGATCTGGTCAATCGTCGTCGCGTCGAAGCCCTTTTCCGCAAACAGCGCCATCGCTGCCGCGGTGATTTCGGCGTGCACGGCACGACGCGTGCGCTCGCGCATCGACGGCGGCGGAGTGGGGGCGATCATCCTCCCAGTCTACGCAAACTGTGCGCACAGTGTATTAACTTGCACCAAGTGCACAAGTCTGCCTAGAGTGCATTCATGAAACCAGTCGACTACAGAAACCAGACCATCCTCGTCACCGGCGCCAGCTCCGGGATCGGCGTCGCTTTCGCCCGGGCCCTGGCCGGGCGCGGTGCCAACCTCGTCCTCGTCGCCCGCAGGCTAGACCGCCTCGAGACGCTCGCGACGGAACTCCAGGCAGCCCACGGCATCCGCGCGACCGCCATCAAACTCGACCTCGGAACGCCCGCGGCGGGCCGGGCCCTCAGGAAGGCAACCGACGAGCTCGGCCTCTCGATCACCGGTGTGATCAACAACGCCGGCTTCGGAACCGACGGATCGTTTCACGACGAAGATCCCGAGACGCTCGCCAACGAGGTCGCGGTGGACATCACGGCGCTCATCGATATCTCGCGCGCGTTCATCGAACCGCTTCGGGCCACCGGGACCGGCGTGCTCGTCAACGTGGCGAGCATGGCTGCCCACCAGCCGATCCCCGGAATGGCGGTTTACTCCGCGAGCAAAGCGTTTGTCCTGAACTTCACCGAAGCGCTCTGGCATGAATCGCGGTCTACCGGACTCCGGGTTCTCGCCCTGTCACCGGGACTCACCACCACCGAATTCTTCGACGTTCTCGGCAGCGACCTCTACAAGGGAAACTATGAGACTCCCGAGCAGGTCGTGCAGACGGCGATGAAGGCACTCGACCGCAATCGCCAGCCCAGCGTGACCTCGGGGCGCAGCAACGCGTTCCTGACGTCCGTTGCTCGACTGCTCACCCGCCGCCGCGCGGTGATGATCGCCGCATCGTTCGGAAGCTCATCTGCCGCTGGCTAGGAGCCAGCCCGGGTTAGGAGCCGGCCTGGGTTAGGAGCCGGCCCCGGCTAGACCGCGCGCTCGTTGCGGGCGAGGAAGTCCTCGACTTCATCGACCGCCATCGACGGCATGGTCTGCGCGCCGATCGGGTGCATAACGTCGTTCTCGACCGAGTCGACAAGGCCGGACAACATTTCAACCGCGTCGTCCACGATCTCGGTTGATTTCTCCTGGGTACCGTGCAGCAGCCACTTGGCAATCTCCAGTTCGGCGTACAGCACCGCGCGCTGGGTGACCTGGCGGTCGCCCGGTCGCACCGAGGCATAAGCGTCGAACGCGGCGTCCGACACGTTCTCGCCGTGGGCGCCAAGCAGCCAGGCGAGGTCGCGAGCCGGATCGCCGACGCGCAGGTCCTGCCAGCCGAGCAGGCCGGTCACGTCATCTCCTGACACCAAAAAGCTGTCGGCGCTGAGCGCGTTGTTGATTACGGTCGGCTGGAACTGCCACAGGGCGCTGTCCTCGGTCGCCTTCTCCCAGCGCGTCAGCAGCGGCATCGGCACCAGCCCGGTCGCTGCCGAGCGATCCATGACGGTGACGGCCGAGCGAAGGCACTCGAGCGATCCGAGAACCGGAAGCCCGGCATCCGCGACGAAGCTCGTCGGCAGGTTGTGGATCGACGCAATGGCGCGACCGATGGATGCCGTGAGTCCGTCGCTGGATCCGTCCAGGTGAGCGAGGGAGATCTTGTCGCCGTAGATGAACTCGTACACAACGGCACGCGTGCCGGAGTAGGGGGTCTGCCCGCCGAAAGTGGAGGCAGCGAAGGGCAGCCGGGCCCGGATTCCCGCGCTCAGGGCGCGAAGAGCTACGAGGTCGGCTGACTGGGTTGCCTCGGCCTGCTGCGTGCGCGGCAGACGGACAATCCAGTGTTTTCCGTCGCGGCCCGTGAGCAGCGCGGAGTCGAAGTCGGCGTCACCGGCGCCGCCGAAGCTCGCGGTCTGGGCAACGTCCAGTCCGGCAACGGCCGAGGTCGCGAGCGCGGCTAGAGTGAGATGAGATCTGGCCATACCCAACAGGGTAGGTTGCCTATTCGCCGCAACCGTCGTACGCCACGCACTTCTGATGGGTCACGAATGTCACAGTCATTTTCCGCGTCGCTGCCGTTTTCGCGCTACGAGCTCGATCGTGACTACCTGTCGCGCGAAAAACCGAACCTGTTCGACGAGCTGTTCGCCGACGATTCGACGCGGGTTCTTCCGCTGCTGTCGGGAAGCGCGCTGCTGAAATCGGCGACCGAACTCGCCCTTGTGCGCCCGGCCGCGATTCCCGCGGCCGACCTGCTCGTCTACCTCGGCCGCACGACCACCGCAACGGCGACCGAGCCGATCGGCACACCGGTGGTCGCTGCCGTCCTCGCCGACGCCGGTCACCTGGCCGAGGGCGACTGGGGAACCCTGCGCGACCTCGGCAGCGTTCTGAGCGACCGCGACGCCGGGCTCTTCACCGAAGCCCTCGGCATCATCAACTGGCACGACTCGCACCGGTTCTCGCCGCGTACCGGCGAACCGACCGTTCCGGCCAAGGGCGGCTGGGTGCGCGTCGACTCTGCCGGGCACGAGGTGTTCCCGCGGACGGATGCCGCAATCATCGTCGGGATCACGGATGCCGACGACCGTATTCTGCTCGGATCGAACGCCATGTGGGAGAGCAACCGGTACTCGCTGCTCGCCGGTTTCGTCGAGCCGGGGGAGTCCCTCGAGACTGCCGTCGTGCGCGAGGTGTTCGAGGAGTCCGGCCTACGAGTCGTCGACCCGGTCTACCTCGGCAGCCAGCCGTGGCCGTTCCCGGCATCGCTCATGCTCGGGTTCACCGCGAAACTCGATCCGGCCAGCGACGGTATCGGCGCACCGGACGGCACCGAGATCCTCGAGGTGCGCTGGTTCAGCCGCGAAGAGCTCGCTGCGGCCCTCTCCGAGATCAAACTTCCCGGCTCGACCTCGATCGCCCGTGCGATCATCGAGGCCTGGTACGGCGGACCCATTGTCGACATCGCATGACGGACTCTGAAACTGAAACCAGCCCCTCCGACGGGCTCCTCGACAGCCTCGACGAGCAACAGCGTCTTGCCGCCGAAACCCTGCTCGGGCCGGTCTGCCTGCTCGCGGGTGCCGGAACCGGCAAGACCAGGGCGATCACCCATCGCATCGCTTACGGCGTCGCGACCGGCGTGTACCCTCCCGGCCGGGTGATGGCGCTCACGTTCACCACCCGCGCTGCCGGTGAGCTGCGCACCAGGCTGCGCGCCCTCGGGGCCGGTGGTGTGTCTGCGCGAACTTTTCACGCATCCGCCCTTTCGCAACTGAACTTCTTCTGGCCGCAGGTCGTCGGCGGAACGATGCCGCGCCTGATCGACAGCAAGGCGCGGCTGCTCGCGCACGCCGCCGACTCGCTTCGGCTCAAGCTCGACACCGCGACCCTGCGCGATCTCGCCGCCGAGATCGAGTGGCGCAAGGTGTCGAAACTCAGCATCGATGCCTACGGGGTCGCCGCCCAGAAGCGCACGCTTCCGCCGACCATCTCGGTCGACAAGGCGGTCGCGCTGCTGCAGGCCTACGAGAACGTCAAGGACGAACGTCGCCAGCTCGACTTCGAAGACGTGCTGCTCGCCGCCGCCGGCATGATCGAAGCCGAGCCGCGGGTCGCCCAGCAGGTGCGCGAGCAGTACCGATTCTTCGTCGTGGACGAGTACCAGGACGTCTCGCCGCTGCAGCACGACCTGCTGCAGCTCTGGCTCGGCGAGCGCAACGACGTGTGTGTCGTCGGTGACGCGAGCCAGACCATCTACTCGTTCGCCGGGGCAAGCCCCGACTACCTGCTGCGCTTTGCCTCCGAGTACGACGACGCGACGGTGCTGCGGCTCGAGCAGAACTACCGGTCGACGCCGTCGATCGTCTCGGCGGCCAACCGCCTGATGCGCGGCCGCCAGGGCGCGCTCTCGCTGCATGCGGTCGCGACCGAGTCGACCCCGCAGCCGCCGACGGTCGCCGTCCACGCCACCGACAGTGCCGAAGCTCGCGCCGTCGCGACTGCCATCGCCGCCGAGATCGAATCGGGAACCAAGGCCGAGAACATCGCCGTGCTGTACCGGATGAACATCCAGGCAGCCGCGATCGAAGCGGCCCTCGATGACGCCGGAGTGAGCCACCAGCTGCGCGGCGGGACGCGCTTCTTCGACCAGCGCGAAATCAAGGAAGCGCTCATGCTGCTGAAGGGCGCGTCGGTCAACACGGCCGCCGAACCGCTGTTCAAGACGGTGAGCGATGTGCTGCGCTCGATCGGCTGGACGCAGGACCCTCCGGAGACCCGCGGTGCCGTGCGCGACAAGTGGGAGTCGCTCAACGCGCTCATGCAGCTCGCCGAGGAAGCCGGACCGCGCACGACGCTGCGCGAGTTCGTCAACGACCTGTTCGACCGCCAGCAGGGGCAGCACGATCCGACGATGTCGGCCGTGACCCTTGCGACGCTGCACTCGGCGAAGGGCCTCGAGTGGGACTCGGTTCACCTCGTGGGGCTCAGCGAAGGGCTCGTGCCGATCAGCTACGCGAAGACCCCGGAGGCGATCGACGAAGAGCGTCGGTTGCTGTACGTCGGCGTCACTCGCGCGCGGAAGAAGCTGTCGCTCTCCTGGAGCGCAGCGTCACCACAGCGCGCGGGCCAGCGCCAGGCGAGCCGGTTCCTGGCCGAGCTTCAGCGCTAGCGTCGGCGAACTCCTCACCGGTCAGGCGGATGCAGCCGCACTCCGGGTGCGCGTTCCAGTAGGTCGAACGCACCGCTCCGGTCGCGATCTCAAGCGACTGCGACCGGTGCTCGTGAGCGGGTCCGACCGTGAGTCGTTCGAGCGTCGCCCGGCTGGCGACGGCGGCGGCTTCGGATGCAACGAGTGCGGTTTCGGTTCCGGTGCGGCGGCCGTGCAGCTGGGTGGCAATCGCCGGCCAGGACCGGTCGGCGTCGGTGCGGTACCGCTGCAGGCAGTACAGGCACGGGCCGCTGCCGGGTTCGACGATCGGGCCGATCACGACCTCTGTGTCGCTCACGACGACCGGGAGGTGCGGGATGTCGCGGCGCAGCCAGGTTCCGTGCAGGTCGGGCGGCACCACGAACTGGGCGACGATGATCGCGAATGCGCAGTCTTCGCCGGCGGCCGCTCGCACATCGGCGGCGATCTTGACCCGGATTCCGCTCGAGGCGAGCGCGTCAGCGATGCGGTCAACGGTGGGGCCCTCGCCAGCGATGAGCACGATCGGCGCGGCCCGCGGGGCGCCCTGCGCAACCAACGCCGGTCGGATGGTGGCAAGCAGCCGGTCGACCTCTGCGGTGGTGGCCCCGGCCGCCTGCCCGGTCATGTACAGCCCGGACTCGCTGATCCCGGCGACGAGCGCCGACACCATCCGCTCGGTCGCGGCCGAGACGTCGCGAAGAACGGCGACGGGCGCGGAGACGCCGACCTGCAGCGAGAACGGGTCACGCCAGACGAGCGGATACCGGGGGTCGAGTTTCAGAACCATGGCCAGTGAGCCTGCCACGCCACTGCTGTGCGCGAGCGCGTCATCCACAGCCCTGTGCTCAGGGCCGCCGGAAGCCCGCGCTGGCTGTACTGCTAGCCCTCGGTCGGTCGGTCGTTGGTGTCGTCGTTGAGCAGGTCTTCGATCGCCTGGTCGATGTCGTCGAGCGCCGGCGTTCCCGCCGTGATTCGCGCGACGAGAGCGGTCGGGTCGCTGATGTCCTCGGCGGTCGGGACAAGGTCGGGGTGCGACCACAGTGCGTCGCGCTTGTCCGCACCAACGGCATCCGTCAGCTGCTGCCACATGGCGGCGGCTTCGCGCAGCTTGCGCGGGCGCAGCTCGAGTCCCACGAGGGTCGCAAAGGCCGATTCAGCCGGGCCGCCGGACGCGCGGCGGCGCCGAACGGTCTCGGCGATCGACGCGACCATCGGCAGGCGGTAGGTTGCCTGCGCGGTGACGACGTCCACCCAGCCCTCGACGAGCGCGAGCGTGGTCTCGAGCCTGGCGAGTGCGGCGAGCTGCTCCTCGGACTTCGGCGGGATCAGGTCGCCATTGGCCATCGCCTCGCGCAGCGACTCCGGGTTGCTCGGGTCGAAGTCGGCGGCGAGTGATTCGAGACGCTCGATGTCGATGCCGGTTCCCTTGGTCGCCTCGGTGATCGAGGTGAGGAACTGCAGGCGGAGCCACTTCGCGTGGCGGAACAGGCGGGCATGCGCGAGCTCGCGCACGGCGAGGTAGAGCTGTACCTGGTCGATCGGGATGTCGAGCCCTGCCGCGAACGCGGCGACGTTCTGCGGGATCATCGCGGCCTGCTGGTCGCCGTTTCCGGTCGCGACGAGCAGCGGGATGCCGATGTCGCCGCCCGAGACGACCTCGCTCGAGAGCTGGCCGACAACCTGGCCGAGCTGCATGGCAAACAAGGTTCCACCGACGTTGCGCATGACCTGGCCGGCGCCGTCGATCATTCCGCTCATCTCTTCCGGTGCCTGGTCACGAAGGACCTCGGTGAGGGAGTTGGCGATGCTCGTGGCGACCGGCTCAGCGAGCTGCGTCCACACCGGCATGGTCGAGGTGACCCACTCGGTGCGGCTGATCAGTCGCGGTTCGAGGGCGAGTTCAGAAATGGATGTCGCCTCGGCGAGCCAGAGGGACGCCACGTGCAGCGCCTGCTCGAGCTGGCTGCGCTCGGCGGGGAGTGTGACGACGGTCGACCGGGCGGCGAGGCCCCTGGCCTGTTCGACCGCGAGTTCCCAGTTGATTCCTTCGCCGCTCGACTGCAGGGCGTTCTGCAGTTGTGACATCAGCTGGGCGAGCATCGCCGGGTCGTTGGGCAGGCCGGCGGCACTCGCGAGCTTGCTCGGATCGATTTCAGAATTGCCCGCGAGAAAGTCCCGGAGCATGTCTCGAAACTCGTCTTCCGGGTTGTCCGGTTGGTCGTCGGGCCGCTGGTCGTCAGGCATGAATTCAACGCTAGACCCTGCCCAGACGATTGGCAGGGGATTTCACTAGGCTGGAACTCTTGGGCTTGCGCCCGTGGCGAACAACCCCAAACCCGAACGCGAATCAAAGGATTACGGTGGCGATTTTCACCGACAACCAGCCCGACTATCGACGACCCCCGCGCGGCGGAGGATGGTTCGGCTGGGGACTGATCGCCGTCGCGATCATCGCAATCACGACGATCGCACTCGTGCCTTCCCCGTATGTGATCGAGAACCCCGGTCCCGTCTACGACGTGCTCAGCACCGTCGAAGTCGAGGGCGACGACGTCGCGCTCATCGAGATCCCGGTGGAAGAGACCTTCCCCACCCAGGGCGCGCTCGACATGCTCACCGTCAGCATCCGCGGTAATCGTGAGAACCCGGTCAACTGGCTCGATATCGCGCTGGCCTGGCTAGACCCGAGCAAGGCCGTTGTGCCGATCGACTCGATCTACCCCGAGGGGCAGACGGTCGACCAGGCGAACGAAGAGAACGCCGTGCTGATGACGAGCTCGCAGCAGGAGGCGATCGCCGCAGCGCTCGTCAACCTCGACTACGACGTGTCGACGGTCGTCTCGGTCGGAACCGTGGGCGAGGGAACCCCCGCCGAGGGAGTTCTCGAAGAGGGTGACGTCATCACGAAGTTCAACGGGGTCGCCGTCACCGATGCGAGCCAGCTGCGCGACGCCATCAAAGCCAACGGTGTCGACGACGAAGCAACCATCAGCGTCACGCGCGACGGCAAGGCGCTGAACCTGCCGATCACGCCCGTGCTGAGTGATACCGACGAGCCAACGCCGATCGTCGGTATTGTGCTCGCCAGTGCCTACGAGTTCCCGTTCGAGGTCACCATCCAGCTCGAGGATGTCGGAGGCCCGAGCGCCGGGCAGATGTTCGCCCTCGGAATCATCGACAAGCTCACGCCCGGCCCGCTGAACGGCGGAGAGAACGTCGCCGGCACCGGCACCATCACCGAGGACGGCGTTGTCGGCCCCATCGGCGGCATCCGCCAGAAAATGTATGGCGCTCTGGATGCCGGAGCCACGTACTTCCTGGCTCCGCTCGAGAACTGCAACGAAGTCGTCGATCACATCCCTGACGGTTTGACCGTTTTCTCCACCTCGAGCCTCGACGAATCGAAGGTTATTCTCGCTGCAATTGCGGACGGCGGGTCAACCGCTGACCTCCCAACCTGCGAAGCCCAGTGACACCCTCGGGCATTTCGCAGAACTCACCGCTTAAGATGGCCAATGTCCGCCTACTAGAGCCAGGAAACAACTCTTGACTTCCACAGCAACGCCGCCAGTAAATCGCACGAGGGTCGCTCTCACTATTACCGCTGTAGTTCTCGCGGTACTGGTGATCATCTTCTTCATAGCCTCGGGTCTGTACACCGACGTGCTGTGGTTCGACCAGCTCGGATTCCTCGAGGTGCTCACCACCCAATGGGCCGCAACGGTCGTGATGTTCCTGATCGGATTCCTCGCGATGGCAGTGCCCGTCTGGGTCAGCATCGAGGTGGCATTCCGCGCCCGTCCGGTCTACGCGAAGCTCAATTCGCAGCTCGACCGCTACCAGCAGGTCATCGAGCCGCTTCGTCGCCTGGCGATGTTCGGTGTGCCGATCGTTCTCGGTATCTTCACCGGTGTTTCGGCCGCAACGCGCTGGCCGGTAGTGCTGCAGTACCTCAACCGCACGTCGTTCGACAAGGTCGACCCGCAGTTCGGTCTCGACGTCTCGTTCTATGTCTTCGAACTCCCGTTCTTCCGCGGAATCGCCGCCTACGCATCCGCTATCGTCCTCGTCGCCGGCCTCGCAGCGATCGCGACGAGCTACCTCTACGGTGCGCTGCGCGTGAACGGCCGTGAGGTTCGGATCTCACGGTCCGCCCGCGTCCAGCTCGCGATCACCGCTGCCATCTATGTTGCGCTGCAGGCCGTGAGCATCTGGCTCGACCAGTACACGACCCTGAGCGGTGCCGCCGCCGGATTCCTCGAAACCGGTGCCGGTTATACCGAGGTCAACGCCACCATCCCCGGTCGCGCGATCCTCGCCGGAATTGCCGCGTTCGTCGCCATTCTCTTCATCGTCACCGCGATCATCGGTCGCTGGCGTCTTCCCGTGATCGGCACGGCGCTACTGCTCGTCAGCGGACTCGTCGTCGGATCCGTGTACCCGTGGATCGTCCAGCGCTTCCAGGTCGACCCGAGCGCGCGAAGCCTCGAATCAGAGTTCATCGAACGCAACATCGACGCCACGCGTGACGCCTACAACGTCGCGGATGTCGAAGAGACCCCGTACAACGCCACCGTCGACGCCGAAAAGGGCGCGCTGCGCGAAGACGCCGAGACCACGGCCAACATCCGCATTCTCGACCCGGCCATCGTCTCGGACTCGTTCGCCCAGCTCGAGCGCATCCGCCAGTACTACCAGTTCGCGGAACACCTCGACGTCGACCGCTACGAGATCGACGGCAAGTCGCAGGACACCGTGATCGCCGTGCGCGAGCTCGACCAGGGTGGACTCGGTTCGTCACAGAACTGGTACAACAACACCGTCGTCTACACCCACGGTTACGGCGTCGTCGCCGCCTATGGAAACAAGGACACGACCGACGGCAAGCCCAACTTCCTCGAGTCCCGCATCCCTTCGGTCGGAAAACTCGGCGAGTTCGAGCCCCGCGTGTACTTCGGCGAGGAATCGCCGGCGTACTCGATCGTCGGTGGCCCGGAAGGTTCAGAAGCGATCGAACTCGACTACCCGTCGAACGACGACGACGAAGACAACTCGAACGGTGCAACCACGACCTTCGCGGGTGATGGTGGACCGAAGCTCGACAACTTCTTCAAGCAGATCTCGTACGCGGTGAAGTTCCAGTCCGAGCAGATCGTGCTGTCGTCCGCGGTGACCGAAGACTCGCAGATCCTCTACGACCGCGACCCGGTGCAGCGCGTGCAGAAGGTTGCCCCCTACCTGACGCTCGATAAGGACCCGTACCCCGCGGTCGTCGACGGCAAGATCCAGTGGATCGTCGACGGTTACACGACGACGGCGGACTATCCGTACTCGCACGTCGAGCAGCTGAGCAATGCGATCGCTGACACCTACCAGCCGACCCCGGCGTTCGCGGTCGACGACATCAACTACATCCGCAACTCGGTCAAGGCGACCGTTGATGCGTATGACGGAAGTGTCACGCTCTACGCCTGGGACGAGAACGATCCGATCCTGAAGACCTGGCAGAAGATCTTCCCGACGACGCTCGAGCCGATGTCGAAAATGACGGAGGACACCACCGCGCACGTTCGCTACCCGGCCGACCTGTTCAAGGTGCAGCGCGCGATCCTCGGTTCGTACCATGTCACCGACAGCAACTCGTTCTTCTCGAGCGACGACCAGTGGGTAACCCCGAACGACCCGACCTCGCCCGTCGCCGCCCCGACCCTGCAGCCGCCGTACTACCTGACGATGCAAATTCCCGGGACGGATGCCCCGGCCTTCACCCTGTACTCCACGTACATCCCGAAGGCGAGTGCGACCTCCTCGAGCAGCGTGCTCACCGGCTATCTCTCCGCTAACTCGGATGCGGGGGACGACTACGGAAAACTCACGCTGCTGACGCTTCCGAAGCAGGACACCGTGCCCGGCCCCGGACAGGTCTACAGCTCGTTCAACACCAATACAACGGTCGCGAACCAGCTCGCACTGCTGCGCTCCAACGGATCGACGGATGTCAAACAGGGCAACCTGCTGACGGTGCCGGTCGGTGGGGGATTGCTCTACGTGCAGCCGGTGTATGTGCAGGCAAAGAGCGAGACGAGCTACCCGATCCTGCGCAAGATCCTGGTCTCGTTCGGTGATCAGATCGCGTTCGAGGACACCCTCGATGAGGCTCTCAACCAGCTCTTCGGAGAGGGCTCTGCGCCGGACGACCCCGAGGTGCCGGCTGATCCCGACACCCCTGTCGATCCCGAGGTGCCGGCAACGGACAACCCCGAGCTGACACAGGCGCTCGCTGACGCGAAGGCCGCGCTCGACGCTCGA
>Ga0247815_10002027_pt1 | contig 15132 bp, 18 predicted proteins | sample UWRJL194509B1_FD_181014 | JGI IMG/M metagenome (GOLD analysis project Ga0247815, IMG submission 181014) | Plant litter microbial communities from Arlington Agricultural Research Station in Wisconsin, United States - UWRJ-L194-509B-1 | ecosystem: Environmental > Terrestrial > Plant litter >...
TGGGTACCACACGAACCGCCTGACATTCGACGGACTCGCGCCACTCGCCGACTACGACGGCGCTTCACACCTTAGAGAACGCGGGTTCAAACACCTTGACCCTGCCCTCGTAGGACGACCGCGCCACGCCGCATGGGGATTGCTCCGCATCTTCACCAGGGACTATCTCGTTCTCTCTGTGACTATGGCTCTCCGCGCCGTCCTGAGCTTCCTCGTACCCATCGGAGTTGAACGTCTCCTTGCGTACGTCGAGTCAGGTGGAGAGGGTGCGATAGTTCGCCCGTGGGTGTGGATCGTCGTTATGACTGGCGGCCCACTGGCGGCGTCACTATCATTTCAATGGTACCTCTTCGTCGCAACTCGGGTTCGCGTCCAGGTAGAGAGCCTCGTGACACAGATTGTGCTCGAGACGGTATTGCGTATCCGCATGCCTCATGACGTGGGTGAGCAGACAGGCGAAAGTGCAGCCTCGGCGGACTCTATGCCTGATCTAGTCGGGAAGATCAACAATCTAGTGACCAGCGACCTATTCAACATAGTCGAAGCACGCGACTTCCTCTTCTTCTTCGTCTATTGTCCCATCAAAACGGTTTTGTGCATGATATTCCTTTATCACCTGCTCGGATGGAGTGCACTCATCGGACTGGCAACCATTCTCCTGACCTTCCCGATCCCTCTATGGATAGGGCGAATGGTCAGCGCGGTCACCAACGAGCGGATGAAGAAGACGGACGTTCGTGTTCAATTTGTCGCAGAACGTACGTTTACTCTAAGTTTCGTGACCATCAGCTCATCAACATGAGCAGTGATGAATGTTCTGCGCATGATTAAACTTCTCGGCTGGGAGCGCAACATGGGCCAACGGCTTCGGGAGAAGCGCGACCGCGAATTGGTTTTGATCAGGAAAGGTCGCCTATTCAACCTGCTGAACTCGGCTCTGACGTGAGGTTACCTGATTTCGTTACGAGCCAATTAACTGATGTATAATATCTCAGTGTCTGGATCCCGCTCCCCACGATCTGCGTCACGTACTCAATCTATACGGTGATACTCGGTCGTCCCCTCACGCCTTCAGTGATGTTTTCTTCTCTGGCTGTATTCGATCAGCTTCGAGAAGTTCTCGGTATCCTCATGCATATGCTTCCAGTAGTGGTCAACGCCAAAGTGTCCTTGGATCGGCTAACTGTGTTTCTCAACGAGGTCAGCCATCCGTACAGCTCAGCTTCTTCATGCTGATCACGTACTCTTCTCCTAGACGGAGCGTTTAAACCAGCGGCTTCCAGAGCACGATGATGACAGCCAGCCGACAGCTCAGCAGGATGATACACCTGATTTTCATGACGCTGCCTTCACTTGGGCAAGCCAAACATCGAGATCCAATTCTTCACGAACGGCAGACGATGGAGGCTCAGACCGGCACGACTTTGTCTTGCGCATTTCCGAGCCCCTCAACTTTAGGAGAGGTACTCTGAATCTTGTAGTAGGCCCGACAGCCAGCGGAAAAACTGCGCTGCTGCTCGCGATTCTAGGCGAGATGCATGGTCTCCCAGGACATACAGACTCAGTGCATCAGTTTCCACGGACCGGTGGCGTGGCCTACGCAGCGCAGGAGGCGTGGGTTCTCAACCAAACCATCCGTGACAACATCGTTTTCGGCGCGCCCTTTGACGAACAGAGGTATCACAAGGTTCTTTACCAGTGCGCGTTGGAGCGAGATCTCTTGTTATTCGAGGCAGGCGACCGAACCGAGGTTGGCGAGAAGGGGGTTACATTGAGGTGCGCGATTCAGCTCTTTGTGCGCGTCTTACTTACCTGAGAATTCCATAGCGGTGGTCAAAAGGCGAGAGTCTCCCTCGCTCGCGCCATATACTCTTCCGCGGACACGCTCCTCCTTGATGATATCCTGTCTGCCCTCGATGCCCATACATCGAAATGGATCATCGATCATAGTCTGCGAGGCGATCTTGTCCAGGATAGGACTGTCATCCTTGTTGTACGCGCCACCAACCACTCTGGAGCCAGATTCACGCTCATCACCTTAACGCAGACACACAACCTCGGTCTGTTTCGTGACCATACCGGTCTTGTAATTTCGGTCAGCAGTGATGGACGGGTCAGCAGCGAGCTTGGTTCTCTGGTACAGCTGTCGCCCAACGAAGCCAGTAACGCTGAAAGTAACCAAACGGAATGCATTCAATCCGAACTAGAAATACATGCCCCAGTTGAGGGTGGCATAATCGACCCGAAGGAAGGGAGGCTCGTTACATCCGAAGAGGTTGAGATTGGCCATGTCTCGTGGTCCGCCTGTGAGTTGACGCTGATGCACCTTCAACCCAGTTCTCACGCCTACAGTGATTATGTACCTTCAGGCGCTCGGTGGAATGAGTTTCTGGGTAACCTTTCTGCTTGGACTTGCGACTGCAGAGTAAGTGTTGATTCAATGATCTTGCCCGAGCTCATCCTTTCGATCAGGCTGTTTGTAGTCATGCAGACCTATTTTCTGGGGCTTTGGGCGCGGAATTATGAGCACGTAGATCGGCCTAGTGACGTCTCGGTGCTCAGGTGAACCACAGTCGAAGCTTCGGTTCTGCCCGCCGATCAAGACTGATGCTCTCCTAGGTACCTGGCAGGCTACGCCGGTCTGCTTGCCCTCGGTTCGATCGCCTACCTGATCAGTCAAACTAAATTCATGCTTGGAGCACTACGTGCTTCTCGCTCGCTCCACGATAGGCTCATGGACAGTGTTATGGGAGCGACGTTTCGCTGGCTCGACACCACGCCAGTCTCGAGGGTCATCGTCCGGGCTACAAACGACTTGCGTTCCGTCGATGGGCCGTTGTCGGATCTATTCGCTGAAGTTTTGGCACATGCGGCAAGCATTCTGGTCAAGTTCATCGCCGTCGTTTCTGTGTCTCCCGTCTTCCTGTTGCCCGGCTTGGCAGTTGGGGCACTCGCATGGTGGATCAGCCAAATCTACATGGCCTCCCAGCTTTCAGTCAAACGCGAGATGGCCAATGCGCGCGCTCCGGTGCTCGCTCACATTCAGTCGACGATCTCAGGGCTTAGTATGTGCAGGTGGTAGTCGCTGTCATCACTGACTGGCTTTTATTGCAGCCTCAATTCGTGCTTATGGCGCGCAGCAGCGGTTCGCACTCGAGTCCATGACACTTATCGACAGGTATACTCGGACGGCGCGCTCTTTCTACAACCTTACTCGCTGGGTTACCGTCCGCATCGACTTCATCGGCGCTGTATTTGCTTGCTCCCTTGCCACCTACCTGGTGTACGGACCTCAGTCACCGGACGCCGCGCTTACCGGGTTTTCAATGGTCATGGCCGTCACATTCACTGGAATGGCGAGTATTAACCTTCACAGCGAAGGTATGTATTGATTATTGATGTCGCGGCACAGATCCAGTGGCTCGTCTACCTGCTCAATGCCTTTGAGGTCGAAGGCCAGTGTCACTTTCGCACATATCAGGCTACCACTATATTGACAGTATTGCAGAGAACAGCCTCGAGAGAATCAAGCAGTACACAGAGATAGAGCAGGAACTGAAGTCCTCGTTAGGTGGCGTCCCTCCTGCGTATTGGCCGGCGAGTGGCCAGGTGCGCATCCACACTTACATGTTTCCACTACTATCTCACTCAATCTAACAGCTGAGCGTCCGCGAGCTGAGCGCTAGATATTCTCCTGGAGGCCCTCAAGTGCTACACAACGTTAGCTTTGACATTGGGTCCGGAGAACGAATTGGTATTGGTGAGTGGCTTCTGAGTACATGAATGTCGCTGACTGGATCTCGAACAGTCGGTCGCACCGGCAGTGGCAAGTCGAGCCTCACCTTGTCACTTCTCCGCTGCATTTTCACGTCCGGGAAAGTTTACTACGATGGCCTTGACACGAGTATGCTCAATCTCGACGCACTACGCAGCAACATTGCCATCATCCCACAAGATCCTCAACTTCTCGGCGGCGACCTTCGCTCGAACTTGGATCCATTTGTGCAGCACGAAGATTCCGCGTTGAACGAGGCCCTACGCGCGGCTGGCCTATTTTCATTACAGACAGGACTCGAGGACGGCCGCATCAACCTTGACACGACCATCGCTAGCGGCGGTAGTAATATCTCACTCGGCCAGCGACAGATAATTGCACTGGCCCGAGCTATGATCAAGCGGAGCAAGATCATCATCTTGGACGAAGCAACTGCTGCAGTTGACCACGAGACCGACACAATTATTCAGGAGAGCATTCGCAACGGACTCAAAGGTGTGACCGTCATCACCGTCGCGCACCGTTTGCGGACTGTTATGGATGCGGACAAGATCATGGTTCTCGACGCGGGCCGAATCGTCGAGTTTGGTACTCCCGAAGTCTTACTGGCGATGGACGATGGGATGTTGCGGGCCTTAGTCGAGCAGAGCGGGGACCGAGATGAACTCATCAAAATAGCCAAAGGCCACAACTAAAAACTGGCTCTGTAGATAAAAATCTTCAAAATTTCACCATGTATATGTCCACCGCTGTCCAAAGATGATTTGTTTGAGGTGGAAAGTTCAAACGCGTGACGCGGTCGGTTCAAGGTCCGCCGTGCGGCTTGTCCACTTGCCATCATGTCAACCAAGCGGTCTCGATGGGACTATGAAGACGACTCTCGTGCTGAAGATCAACCTTCGGTTACTCCTCCGAAACGCGCCAGGTCCATTCCTGAGCCTACGGCGACGCTGCCGCGTCCATCACAAGTCCCGCGTCCCCAACCCACTGGTCCGCCACGCAGCCGCTATGTACCATCACGAACAGCACATCCCCCAATAGTGTCTTCAAGAAGTGTCTACTGCTATGAACGACTTAACCAGATTGAAGAAGGCTCTTATGGCGTTGTTTTTCGAGCGCGTGACAAGGAGACCAACGACATCGTGGCGCTCAAGCGATTCAAACTCGACGAGGAGAAGCACGGCTTCCCAATCACAGCACTACGCGAAGTCAACTCGCTGATACGCTGCAAGCACGAAAACGTTGTCAACATCCGCGAGGTCGTGGTCGGTGACACGCTTACCCAGTCAGTGCGTTTTTCTTGTTATCATTGCGAGCGTCTTGGCTACAGCACACACCCAGAGTCTTCATTGTCATGGACTTCATCGAGCATGACCTCAAGTCACTGCTGAGCGTTATGCCAACGCCGTTTCTTCAGTCTGAGATCAAGACCTTGATGCTGCAACTACTCAGTGCTGTCGCTCATTGTCACTCGAATTGGATCCTTCATCGTGACCTCAAGACGTCGAACCTGCTTATGAATAACCGCGGGACCATCAAGGTTGCCGACTTTGGTCTGGCGCGACGATATGGCGACCCGGTTGGCGTCGGCGGACTCACCCAGCTCGTAGTCACACTCTGGTATCGCGCTCCCGAAATCCTTCTAGGAGCTACCGAGTACTCGACTGCTGTCGACATGTGGAGCGTCGGCTGCATCTTCGCCGAACTTGTTCTCAACGAGCCTCTCTTTCCCGCTAAAGGCGAGATCGAGATGATCAACCGCATCTTTCAACTACTTGGCCCGCCGTCCAAAACCACTTGGCCCGATTACAGCAGTCTTCCGCTAGCCAAATCGATCAACCTACCGCCTCCGGCAGCGCCAGGCTTCAGGCAAAAGTTCACGTACTTGACGGCGGCTGGAATCGATCTCATCGCGTCAATGTTCGCTTACGATCCCAGCCGGAGGATCAGTGCCGAGGATGCGCTCAAACACCACTGGTTCACGGAGGCCCCGATGCCAAAGCACAAGGATTTGTTTGGGTCCTTCCCCTCTCTGGCTGCTGGCGAGAAGTGAGTGTTCCACTCAACGTCCGACGCTGATACTAATAGATGATCACAGGCGCCGCAAGCCTGATAGTCCATCAGCACCAGAACGAATCGTCGACTACAAGCTGCTCACGGACTTTGACAACATATGATTCTATACGGCAGAGTTCAGTACAAATACAGCCATGCTTCGTGCAAGTACCCAGTCTCAGTATCGCGTCACAAAGGCGCGAACAGTATCCACGTCTATTCATTCAGCATCTGAGTCATAAGCAACATCTACTCGCACGGGAAAAGACGATCCTGTTCTCAAACCAGTCAATCCACGAGACTCGCTGCGCTCCTCCTCACGTAAACACGTCTGCGATACGCATACCGCGAAGAGTGTCGCCGGCGCCGACGGCTGGGGCACCAAGAGTGGGTGCCTTGGGATGTTCAAGGTTACTCTGGTGACGAGCTTGGTCGTGGCCTCTTCAAACCATCCTACTACATCTCTTTGTTCTTCGTATGCTGAGAATCAGCATTCTTCAATAGCTATTCTGCAACCTGAACAGCATTTCGCTACACGAAGCCAAATGTCCTAGTGAGCGCTTCCATCACCGTCTTGTGTATGATCGCGAAGTGGCGGTCCGTCGCGTTGCTCATTCGCCAATAGCTCGGAGGGTATCACTCTAAGTTCGTATGCTTTGGTTGCATGCGGCACTTGGACCAATAAATCTTTACTCCTTTAACACCAGCATGCACCGATCCACTCCAGTAAATGAGATGTATATGGATTCGTAGAGACGCTATACAAAGCGCCTCGGGTACATGTACACCGCCTGCAGCCGCCCTTGCCCCCAATGCCCAGTGAAACGAGATATCCGGCCACAATACAACTCGCTTGATCCTAGAATGTCACCAATCAGGATCATAGCAACAAACTGAAGTATGAGAGAATGCAGATCTCGAACGTACCTTCTCATGCTTCGACCGGGGCTGAAGCAGGCATATGAGTGATTAATGAATAATAATAAACCCACAAAGCAGTTGGGCACTCACGATCACTTTCGACCGTGACGACGCCACTTGCGTCCAGCTTAGCGCCTTCATCCGTCGCCCTAACCTTCGCTTGCCTCAAGTCATTCACCACGAATGTACTGAACCCAAGCTCATCGTGCGGCACCCAGATGCACTGCGCGGACTTGTACTGTGCCGGATGAATGAATATGTGCTTGATTAGTTCATCCTCTGAGTCCTCCGGGGAGCCAGTGTCGCTGGAAAGTGGCTGAGCTGAAGCGAGCTTCGAGTCCTCCGGGGAGCCAGTTACAATATCGGTAGAGAGCGTCCGGGACGGATGGGACTTTGAGTCCTCCGGTGAATCACTATCTCTAGAGAAAGGTAGAGCCTGAGGCAACTCCGGGGAGGTCTCTATCAGTGTCGGCAACACCGCAGCGGATAGTGACACTGTACGTCTCATGGCAGACGTGCTGGGCCCAGCGATGGACACCGCCGAACTGTAAGAGCTCAACCTCTTCTCAGTTGCCAGCGCCTGGCGCTGCAAGCGGTGTTTGAGAACTGATTCGACGTCTGCAGGCCGCATCAGCGAGCAGACCGGATGGAGCCGAATTACACACGTTTGCGGTTGAACAGGTCCACTTCATCCGGCAGCGCGCTTTCAAGATCTTGACTATTTTTTTTCCGCTCGTTGTCAAAAAGCTTCATCGTTGCGTCCGTCGCCAACGACATTGGCAAGTTGTTGACGATGGCTGTGCGTAGTATGAGGTTTGAGAATTGAGCATGAAATAACAGAACGGAACAACACACCGGAAAAAGTCTTGTTCAAGTATACGTGGTAGATGGCTGTGATGATGAGCAGGAGCACCATGGCGGATCCTTGCGCGATTGACACAATCCGTGCCCCTGGGATGACGATGCGGAGGAACAAAAGCGTGGCGACGGTGCCTTGAGTGATGTACAGGCCGATGAACATGTTAGAAACGACTTTTGGGAACTAGTACAGGTCGTCTGTCAGTGGCCGATCAAGACTAATCTGAATCGACGCACGTAAAGACCTCCAGTTTCCTTCGCTTCCGGCTGATCCAGTACTGTACACCGTTAAGTGATAGTTTTAGACCACCAGTGATGACGAACTAACCGTAGAGAAAGAGGTACCTGTCGCAAGCTCATAAGCCCACATCCAAGGCTTACAATTATTGCACTCACTTGTATGCCATCAATATCATGGCAACTGCCAACATCGACACAGCATTAAGGAGCGGGTTGATCACCACGTACGACAACCCAATTGTTGCGAGAAGTGAGATTGGCGGTAAAATGTCACCAAAGTCGACTGATGGCATGAGGCGCGAGACTTTGTGCGCCTCGCGGGGCGTACGACCAGACCATTTCTTCTTGAAGGTGTACGCGATGACGGACCAAACCTGGAGCATTGCAGTTCCAGCACCACTAAAGCCAGTGGTCATGATATACGCTGCAAGATCCTGATCTCAGCGGGAGATTGGGACATCATAAGTCAAAACAAACTCATAAAGTACGTGCTAGCCTGGGGGTGATTATTAGAGTCAGTCTCGGAGCTTGAAGCGCAGCAGCTAAACTCGTTACCTTAGGGAGATTATTGGCGAGCTGGGTGATATTCTGGGCGAGTGTCTGTTCTTTGAACATGCGAGGGAGTGCATCGGCCAGGCCGCCAGCGATGAAGGCCACGAGGAATCCATGAACCACTACACGCACGTCAACATTGATTTCGAACTCGCAGTGGCTCGACGAACCGAAGAAGATGAAGTTTCGATCATAGACGCGCTGAATATGACTGTCAAATTTGCGTCTGGGAGGTTTAGATGTCACAAACCTGCGAGATAATGGTATGACGCGGCATCCGCTCAAACCAGGAGAGCGCTATGACGATACGAGTGAGCAATTAGCTTACCTCAGGCATCGAACAGCTTGCCTCGGAGAAAGAAAGGAATGAACGTAAACATAATGGCCATGAGCAGTGGTGGTATTACGCCTGAACATTTGAATTAGTGGTCGTATCCGCAACTTGAAACCAGCCCGCGCACCCAGCAACAAGCCCACGGCAACAGGCGGCGCTTCACAAACCCACGACAGCTGGTTAAATTCAGTACAGAGCTTGCCCAAGTTCGCGAGCGATTGGATGGCCAAGACCGGAATACTGAACGTGAGTATGAAACCGATTGTTACAGCCCAGGAAAAAACGAAGCGAGTGCGAGTTGTGAGCGAGCCGGTGTCAATGTTGTCCCACTGAGCGGCTATCGTGAGCCAGAGCAAGGTGTACACAGGGCCAACACGTACGATGACATCGCCAGGAGCAACCTCAGTCCACTTGTCGACCATGGCAAGCGGCTCGTGATAGCTCACGCACTGAGTGAGAACGTGTGCACCGAGCTGGAGGTTCAGCTCGATGAACGCCGATCCCACCGCTTCCACGTTTGACAAGTCATTCCGCGCCTTCTCCATGATCCCATCCAGCCTCACAATCTCCTCCTTTGCCCAGCCAATTGTATCTACTCTCCAGCGAAACACGCCGGGTCTATGTCGCGGGCGCTTGGACGCCGGCACGATGTCGTCGTAGGACTGCGGCATGACGCTTGAACTATGCCCACCTTTCTCCTGCCGCTTTTTGGCAAGCTTTGTGGCCGTCATGAGAAGTTTCGTCGTCGCAGTCTCAAGCTGTTGGCAGACTTGAAGTCGCTGGTTGAAGAGGTCGGCAATATCCTGCCAGATGCAGGAACTCGTTTAGCCCGACGTGTCTGCGACGCCTCAGAATCTCCAAACAATTCACCTTGGATGCGCGGTAGATCCACACATGAGCAACACCGCCGGGAACAAAGCTCGCAAACTGACGCAAGGCATCCTCGGTTAGGAGCTTTTTGGGGATGCCAGTGATGAGCACCGTCCGGCTTTGCGCACAGTTGGTGTGCCGTTCGTTGGTGAGGTACTCATGCCGCCGGCGCGCAAGATCTTTGAGCCCAGCCCGGAGGAGGTAAGCCACGTATCCTGTCATCGTGTGTGAGTACAACATCCGACTTGTGATGGGGCTGAGACGCACCGGTCAGAATGTAACTGCATTTTTGCGCGTGCAGAGCGTCAGCTCAATATCGAAGCACAGACTGATAGGCGTGCATAGTCAATGATAAAGACGTACGCAAGGCAGACATGTGCTGTGTAGCGGATGGATCGTTCGTCGGGAATGTTGCCCCACGCGATTCTGAAGTAATTTTTGGTCTGGAGTAGCGGCTGCTGCTGCTGGTCCTGTGGCTCATCGCCATGGACGATGTTGACGGGGACCAGAACTATGATAATAATTCAAGAAGCATCAGCGGACAGTGCTTCATTGTGCATGATTGAATTTCAGCCAGAGAGAGAGACGGGGGGGGCACGTGGGAGGTGAACATGAAAGAATGGACGGTTGACTGCGACGACAGTGCCGGCAGCCCCACGTTTCGCGGTGAGAGGTACAAGGAATACAGACCTGCGAAGGTAACGATTGCGGAGACAGAGAATATCTTGAGGAGCATGCTGCATAACGATGAGCACCCTAGCTTCGGTAGTTGTATGCCACGAGACGCACCGCAGGAACTGTGACGCGCACATGAGCAACTGACCGTCAATGTGAATGAGACGCTCACCTCGAGCATGAAATACGCATCCAAGCCTACAGCATATGCCAGAATGAGTACAAATCCCGCTTAACATCCGAGAGGGGGCCCACCAATCTTGTCAATGGCCTCAGACGGGTTGGCTCGAATGATTGTCCAAAACCAGCCGAAGAATCCCTTGTGTATAGCCGGGCTACGCCGCGCTTCTGGAGGTATGTAAACGCGTGGCTCATAGATCTGGACATAGAGGTCGTAATTAGAGAGCACATTGAGCACTATGCGAGCAAGCACGAACGTTGCTGACGCGTTTGCGCAGATATGAAAATAAGCCGATCTCGATGGCAAGGCCGAAGACGTTGAGGACTTGTAGACAATGTGAGCCATATCTCAGTGACGAACAGGTTGGATGCGTACCAAGAGCCGCAACAAAAGAACCGACATCAGCTTCTGCAACCTTGTCCGCGTTTTTAGCCAGGTCCTGGACAGATTTCGACATGCTGTGGATGAGCTACGAGGCTCTGGCGTGCAAGCGGACACGAACCAAAATAAAAGCGCGTTTCTTATAAGGGAGATGCCATGCACGCTCGGCGAGGCCTAGGGTCGAGCTCAAGATGGCAAATTGTTCGTTATTGATCGCGTTCTTGTGTAACACGACTTCTGCCGCTTTTTCTCCACGCCAACTCACTGTTCCTCGCAAACAAATTCCAGCGCTCATCTGGGTGTCGCCAATTCATCCAATGACGCTCACAAACTGAACCACCCTCATCCATGCCTGTTAGTTGCCTCCCTTCCTCCCTTCCCTTTCGAGTATTTCACTTGTTCCGCATTTCCAACCAATGAATCGTTGATTGTCCTGAGGTTAGCGTCCATACAACTCAACTTTCAGAGAACTCGCATGCTCCAGTCTGTAAGGTCTCGTAGGCGATCTAGGGGCCAAGTACTTGCTTATCTCGCCCCTCTATTACTTGCCACGACGTGGGACCGGCCACAATTGCCTCCGAACTTATCACCAACGCTCCCTAGCATGGAGAGTCTGTTTATGTCCGTCTTACTATTTAATTCGCGGTAAAATGCGGCTCCAAACCGTTGAGCATCGCAATCGCTGGATCGAACGGCGAGTCGAGCGGACTTCGGAGCTTCGGATCACCCATTTTCAGCCGACGGTAGATCAGTCATGAATGGAAGCCTCAGTCCGATAGCGCACTCCCTGGAGCCCGCGGGATCAAGCTGATGTACACTTTTGTAAAAATCAAATCAAAATAATTCGGACCCTCATCATCTCCTTCATGAGTGCCGCTGACGAGTGGGTGAAGTCAAGGAAATAAAGACGTCAAAGATTCAAGCTATAGAGATCCGGTGTCGTAGCCCTTGCGCTGGTAGGGGTGCAGGCACATTGGTCCGGCAGTGTTATTGGAGTCGCCTGGCATCCTGCCCTTCCCAATGAAGGTCTGAATTATAAAATGGATGAAAGGTGAGGGGGCGCAAAGTGAGTCTGTGTGCCTGATAGATAGAAGACATGCACGTTCTGTGAGGCTTAGGGTTGAGGTATTAGTAGCGGCGAACCGTTGTTTGCTAACTGAAACTGAATTAGCGTCGTTCGGGGACGCACACTGAGCCGCACCTCCAACCGCGCTACTTGGAGACTTAATATCAATCAGCCGTCCTCTCCATTCTTGAGATCATGGCTGGGCGGTTGGGATACGTAATGACCTCGCTATGCGTGGGTTGCCAGATCGAAGTCGACATAATCGCGAGTCACAATGCATATGCGGCGCATAAAAAGCCAGCGAGCGACATGACCTGGTTTGATAACTGAGATTTGCGAATGAAAGACCATGACCAACGTGGCAGCTACTTAGTCCAGGCAAAGGACTCAAGGACGGAACTTGCCTGTGACAGGATGTTGGGAGAAATACTTTGAGGTCCCAGAGGCATCGCGCGGCGTGACAAGCGAAGCAATCGGCGAGTGCCTAGCGTGTTAGAGAATCAACGTCTATGTGAGCAACACCGTACATTGTTTGAACTGCGAGTCGGGCGGACCCGTCAGGTGAATAGTGCGGAGAACAAGCTAGGCACTGCTTACGTTGGGAATTAGCCGCGAGAGGACTGCAAACACATTCATGGACAACCCCAGTCGCACAGGTGCATGGCATACCGGCGTATGTCTTGTTACCTGTTTATGCTCTCGGCGCCGGCCGCCACCCCGTGCAGATCCTGAGAATCATTAATCAACCCATTGGGTAAGTGAGAGCGGCGATCTGAAGGACATCCACGCCGTTGGCACACAGACACCTATCACCTACCCCTAGCCCACTTCGCGTCCGTCACACCCCCACACCTGTCAGACATTGGCTTAACGGCAAACCCTTCCACTACCGCCGCAGGCAACCACGATCTTGTCGTGCCACGAGAAACTGGCAGTAAACATGTTATTGTGCACATGATGCCAGCGGGCCCGACAAACATGTTCATCTCCGTACCAGCCATTGACTACGCCGGCGGCAAGTTTCGCTGCTGGGACGCCACCGCTAGAATACACAAAGCAAGCCGGCGCATTCGTTGTGTGTCTAAGATCATCAATGTACTTGACCAAGTTTGGCGGCCGGATGCAGTACCAGTCGTTCACATTTACCACAGCACCAGCAGGTCGATATCACAGGATGTGGTCTAGTCAAGCTCGTTCGTATATGGATATTTCCGAGCGGCCTTCCGCCTGTGCTGCAAGTACGCTGACAACATGGCGTTGGGGTTGACCTGCCCACTCAAAAATGAACATTCATACAAGTTACGTCGCGGACGAGTCTTGCGACGCAGGCGATCTGTCGAAGTGAGGTGCGCCATGTGCAGATTTTGACCGCCACCTACACGCCATTCGGTGCTCCTGAATCAGAACCAGCTAGCTCTGACCGGAAATCGCCTTGCCGCCACCCTTGCTATGTTCCTCTCCCTCCTCACATCAGAGACGCTGTCACTCGCTGTCGCTATTCACTGTTGTACTCAATCTCATGACGAGCTTGGCCCACACGTCCGCGAGGCATCGCTCACCGCACTGACGAGCAAGTTGAGTCCCTGTTCGGAAGCGAAGATTTTGCCAGTGCTTCGCTCGCTGAGCACGACAATCGAGACCTGCTATCATCGAGGAGACCCGCAAGCGCTATCATACCGCGCCTGGATAGCCAGCAGTCGTCTATAAATACAGCCCTCTTGTCGAAGCGGCCGAGTACGCCACAGATCCGCACGCGCGTCTCTAGACTACCGCCATACATGACTGCAGCAGCTTTGCCCACCGCGTCCAAGAAGCATTCTGATTGGTCCTACTTACCGGCGTGCTGTACGACTGGGAGTTGAGAGCCTCCGGCTGCAACAACAACAGTAAAGACTCTTACTCAACTTGCTACACTCTAACCACCCTCAGAGACCCCTAAGCTCAGTCGGTATCTCGCTCCATTTTGCACTAGGGATGGAACATTCCTCTCTTGCCAGCTGTGTACAGATTATGACAAAATCTGATTCTATGCAACAGAGTTTGATACAAAATACAGCCATGCTTCATACAAGTACACAGTCGCTATCGAATCACAAGGGCGCGAGCAGCAGTATCCACGTCTGTTCATCAAGCACCTGTACCGTAGGCAACATCGACGCATTTCTACTCAAGCCAGCAAAGACGACTCTGTTCTCCAACCAGTCGATCCACGCGACTCTAGACGCTCCTCGTAATGCACATGCCTCTGCCACACGCGCCCTTTTCGTCGGACTGGCAGCCATCCATTCCGAAGGAGACACCAGTGTCGTGTGTAGTGCTGTGTGTAGTGCCGCAATGAGGGTGGCTGGCGTCAACGGCTGCGACAGCAAGAGCGAGTGCCCTGGGATGTTGGTTGCTGTCGCGGCAAGTTCGATCGTCCAATGTGCGGGAAAGGCGGGGCAGATCAGCCGTACGTGAGCGGTAGGCGGCATCGTAGCAGTCGCAGTGGTCGCATATGGTACGTGTGCGAAGAGATCTGGCGGGAGTGGTGCACGCAGATCGATCTGTAGTGGCGAACCCGATGGGCTGGTTCCGAGCAAGGAGTTCAACACCGGCACGGGTGGTTGACACAACCTGGACGGTACCGGAGATAAGCTGAGTGTGTTCGTCGGTGAAAGTGATAGTGTGCGGTTCCGGTCGAGTGTGAGGCTGGGGAGTGGGATGATGTGGTCGCGGTAGTGTCCGCGCGAGTGGGCCTGCGAGATGCTCTGTCGCGTTGCAACGCGAGTCAGGGCCGTATCTGCCGCCGAGGACGAGGAAAGTGTATGCAGTCGCTCGCGCACACGATGTGCGAACTGGTTGACCGCTTCGCGGGTCGTAACGAAGTGAGGTGCCATTGTCATGTGAAGAGGGACGCGGGAATGTGAGGGTGTTCTGAACTGGGCAAAGCCAGGGAGTGACTCTTATACGATCGCTCCTTGGCCACGAGGCACGGCAGGGTAGACATTAAGACAGTGCCAACGGAATTCGAAATCTAGCAATGCGCCCGCTCACACGGCGGGCAAACGGGCGTTTGGAGACGCATCTCTAAATGCACCCTTTGGAGGTGTTGTTGACATGTGCTTGTGCATCAAACAAGCTAACACTGTCACTGTTGTGCCATATTTGGTGACTTCTTGATCACTTGCAATTCGTTACACGTGACAGGCGGTAGCGGGATCACTCTGTTGAGTCTGATCCTCCCG
>Ga0247815_10002028_pt1 | contig 15130 bp, 16 predicted proteins | sample UWRJL194509B1_FD_181014 | JGI IMG/M metagenome (GOLD analysis project Ga0247815, IMG submission 181014) | Plant litter microbial communities from Arlington Agricultural Research Station in Wisconsin, United States - UWRJ-L194-509B-1 | ecosystem: Environmental > Terrestrial > Plant litter >...
CTCAACTGAACACCCGGCCGGTGCTGAACTTGTTCACTCTGCACCCCTGTCGGGGCTGGGTACGATTCTCTGTGGGTGTGCAGCTCACCTGTTTCACAGCTTGCGTCAGCTTGACCTGTCAGTCGGAATGCTGGTCTCCGGTTCGGACTCACAGTTCACCGACCAGCTCAGTCTCGATTTCTTGTGTTCACTCGGTCGGCACTGGACTTGTTCCCTCTGCGTTCACGATCCGTGACAACCAGATAATAGCTAGCATAGCGTCATAATCGAAAGTTTCGAACAATACGCGAGCTGTCGAGTGCAACATCGCTCGGATTATTGAGCGTACAAACCAAGTAGCGAGTCATCGGACCCGAAGCGTCGTCAATGGATACACATGCTAGGGAACGGGGATGGTGCGAGCGGAAGCAGCACAGATAAAGGGAGCGGGAAAAGTGGGTGGGAAGAGAGAAGGGCGGGAGGCAATAGGTTCAGAAGATGACCATAGACGAGAGATAAAGCGGTCATGTCAGCAGTCGTAGGTCGCGCCCGTAAAGTAAAGCTATTGCTACCACACAGACGGCGACAGTGCCGGCAACGGGCTGTGGCGCAAGGAATAGTGTTAGCAGAAAGAAAAAACATAGGCAAGTATAGGTGATAACTTACAGTGAAGTTATGGTGTACGGCGGGTGCAAGGGGAGCGGCTACGATCGCATCTGCTTTGTCGGAAGCGGAGCCGTCGACGTCCGGCAACGAGTCGATGGATGACCTGCCCGAATCCCCGACCGCAAGGGCTTTTGGCCCGTTCTTGTATCGCCTGGCGTTGGAGGACGAACTCGACAGAGAAGATGGCGTCAAGAGGGCCTTGTGTTCCCATTCGCCAGCATCGCCGGCCTCTTGCCCATCGGTTTCGTCTGCAGCTGGCACTACATCGCCGCGCCGCAACGGGCTCTTTCGCCGACGGTTTTTCTTGCGCTTGTTAGGGGACGCGATGTGACGCAAAGACTCGTCGCCAGGGTCACCAGACGCTTCGTCCGAGTCAGTGACGAGACTCTTTGGTGGACTAGGCGGGGCGCGGGCCTCGACTATCTGAGTAACTGCCTGATTCTTTGCGGTCTCAAAGTCGTCCATGACCTTGGCGATGCGTGCACGTTCGGTAACCCAGTCCTCGCGGAGCGATGCCCACTCGACCCGGACACCCTCGAGTGCATGCTGAACGGTGCTGGCACGTTCTTCGTGGGCATCTTGACGAACCTCGAGAATGCGGACCTTGTCCTCCAGGGCACGCGTAGACTCGCGGGCTTCGAGTTCAAGAACCTTGTCTTGAAGCGCGCGGATCGTCTCTGTAGCCTCGGCATGCTGCCGCTCCAACTCACGAGCCAACGTCATGACCGACTCAAGCTGGCGTGCCGCCTCCTCATCGCGCTCGCGCCGCGATTGGAGCCGTGAACGTCCTGTCCTTGTTGGCGAAAGCGGTTGTGGTGCCTCCAAAGAGTCACCTGACGTCGCCTTTTCTGAAGAGAAAGCAAACTCCTGTGTGTCCCCGGCATGCTCCGCCTCAGCGCTAGACCATTCGGCGTCGGTTTCATCGAAAGAGTCTCGGTCGGATTCAGGAACAATTGTTGATACACTGCGAGCGTCGTCGTCGTCGTCATCGGAGTGCTGGCTGTTGTCCTCGCGGGCAAGCTCGCGGGCGATGGGGCTGACAGCACCCTCGGAACGGGACACTGCATCTTGTGCAACGCGTTGCGACTGCATGAGTTCGCGGATAACATCGACATCGCGGCGCAAAGCGCTGAGTTCGTTGGAGACGTTGTCGATGTTGAGTGCCTTGACTCGGTCAACCTGGCCGGCAATCCACGATTGGGTCTCGGATATTTGCGTTTGCAATGCTGTGAGTTCAGGTGGAGGAGGGGCAGGCGCGACAGGAGGCAAGGGACCGTTTAGGGTGGCTGCGCGCGGCTGCTGCGAGGGAACAATCGGCTAGAGAGCGGGAGTGAGTTGCTGTGTGTGATGGCGGAAGCAGTACGAATGAGAACGCACTAAGCTGCCACCAAGTGTATCCTGGATGTCGTTCATGGCGTTGGCGAGACCATGGAGCTCGGAGCCAGTGTCTCGGCTTTTTTGGAGCTCTGACTGGATTTTAGACATAATGTGCTCGAACGAGAGGCCAGAGCGCGCCCCTGGGGCTCGTGTGCTGCCGCCGAGACCACCCATGCTGTTCAAAGCCATGTGGTTCATCTGGCTCATAGGGCGGCGCGGTGGACCACCCTGGCCGAAAGTGAACTGGCCCTGCGGCTGCTCTTGCTGCTGCGGTTGTTGGCGGGCTGCGGTGTGAGCCGCGGCGTCCTCTGGCGAAAGGATGCAAGTCACGCGAGCAGCAACCTTGTGGTGCACGATCTTGGTGTTGTCCTCGCTCGCAATGTCTGTTCCAAGTTCCTTTAGAGGCCAAAAACGACGGTCAGAAGCTGGCATGTCTTGGGCACCGCCCGCATGCGCACAGGCAACGCACCAGGATGTCACCCGTGTGCAGCTCGAACGGGTCTGACTCGACACCTTCCGGAGCAAGTCGATGTGTGTTTACATACGTGCCGTTACTGCTCTTGACGTCTTTGATCCAAATCTGGGCAGCAGCAGCAGCAACGTAAGTGACACGGACGTAGAGCCAAGCGGCATGAGACTGACCTTGCCGTCCTCGACCCAGACCTCCGCATGCTGTCTCGAGATGACCTTGGTATCAAAGTATCCATTACGCTCTGTTGGAATAGTCTTTGCATTGCTTTGGCGGCCAATCTTTGCGCGCTGGTGGAGCAGAATGTTCTTCGCCTGGAACGTGTCGTTCAAGGGATAAAGAACGAGGGCCGGATAGTTGGGCGGCGAGCCAGCAAACGCAGTCATTGTCCTCCCAGTCGGCGTGAGTCCAGAGTATGTGTGTGGGCGGGAACCGAGAGTCTGGGTCGGAATGTCGTAGGGGAGGAAGCGGAAGTGAGGCGGAAGTTATTCTCAAACTCCGCTTGTCTCTCTCATGGGTGCTACCCCGAACTTCAACACCTCCAAAGCCCCCACTCGGCCGGCAGAGCTGTCGGAAGCCATGCCGGCAGTCTTTGGATTGCACTGCCGCATGTGGACTGTTGCTAGCGCTTCCTTGGATCAGAGATGACACCGCCTATCCCGTTCGCTCCATTAGGCAAGCCACACAATCCAATGATTACAGGGCCCGCACTTGCTCGGTTCTCCTTCTGGAGACGGTGGCAGAGACATTCACTGCGGCTAGGTAGATCGGTGTTCGTCGCACGGCCGCTGTTCAGCTTTTCCGGTCGGTAACAGTACTGCAACTTAGCGCGGACCAAGTTCACTAAGCTTCACGGCTTCTCATTTCCCGGTGTCTTTTCGATATTTGTTGCTTCAAGCGGGATCCAAGAGTTTCTGTGACGTGTTCCAGAGGTTGTCTGATTGATCACCAGCCTTGCATCAACTCATCTGACCTCCGCAGCCAACGGCACCTGCTCGCCCATTCGCCGTACACCTTACACACGTGGCGGAAGGAACCATCGGAAGCCATTGAAGGTGCTGCGGCTCCTCCTTGGGTAACCACAATGCGCGAACGGCTGGACTGGCAGAGTTGCGGGCGACTGCGCAGCGTCGCCACGTGTCGGTTCACGATCCCAACTGCGCGGGAACCGTGACTCTTGCCAAAGTCAGTGTTGATCCTTGGACGATCATGCTTCCGATCCTCTGCACATTTCCTCTTTGGGAGGTTGTAGTTTGTTTCTGAACGGCTAAATCGAACTCAAGACACTCCGCAGAGATTGTACACCTTTTGAAAACTCAGTCGGACTTGAGAAAATACTTTGGGGCAGCTGAGATTAACCTACGGCGATTCCTAACTTACACAAGGCTCTGCTGCGCGGCGAATCCGGCTCCTGAGCGAGTGCTGTCACTCCGCAACACCCTCGACATGCGCTTGCGATCGTTAGCCGCAGTTGCTTGACAACACTCGCACATTCTATGGCCCTGATAAAATCTCACTAGGAGCTGTCGACAGCTCATCCGTATCCTCACAGCCGTCAGTTACGCGCTCAGCTTACTGTCCACTCCGACGTCGACAGCTCATACGCCAAGGGACCAACCCGAGCCCCAAACTGCGCGAACCTTCCCCCGTCTTGAAGCACCGGCACTGCACCGATGGTCAACGCACAATATATATCCGCGAACTTCGGTGTCACTGGAAGTTTCGTCAATCAATTCACATTCACCATGCAGCGCAAAGATCCTACTGGTCGTCCTTGGCCTCAGCACTCGTACTCTCCTTCCGGGGACGTCCACATGCATGACAGCAACGAAGAAGAGCTTGAAGATGGATATTTCGAAGGTAAGCGAGCTCACTGTTTACCTCGTTCGTTGATACTCATACTGAGTTTGCAGAAGACGGCTACGGCGGTCGTAGCCATTGCTACCAACAGCGACCTCATCATGCGCTCGCGTCCTCTGGCCTCTGCATCCCACCTGCTATGGCTTTCGCTCCACTTGCCAAGCTCCATGCGCAATCTACTCCGAGTCGTTCGTCTACACCCGGACTATCCCACCCGTCGACTCACGCACCGCCCGGATCCGCATTCGCCTCCCCATATGTCTACTCTCCGCGTACAGTCCCAACTCCACCTCCATCGGCCGCCGGCTTCATGCATACTCAGCTCCGAGCACCGGCGTCGGTTACACCGCCAGGTGGATCTCCACACCCGGGATTTCACCCGAATCCACAACAGCACCCTTCTGCACCGGCTGGAACCGCTTCATCGCGTGGTGAATTCATGGTCCTTAGAACGGATAGGCGAACCGGTAGCCTTCACGTTGCAGGGACGTCACAAACAACACACTCTGGCGCCGTACAGGCAATGCGCCAAACTGGACCGGACCTCTCCATAGGCGAAGGCGCAGACGTGAGTGAATGAATTAGTCATCTTTGAACGGCATTAACTCGAACTTCACAGTATCGTCCTCGAGATGTCGCAGCCCTTGGTACCTATGTTTGCAGCGTGTCCGGGTGTGGCAAGCGATACACTTTCGGTTCAAACCTGCGACGACATGTGCGCACCGCACATCCCGACGTCGCCTTCCAAGCTCGTCCCTAATAGAACTCGCAACCCACGAGTACATCTTCCCCGCGTTTCTGCTCGCAATTGTATTCCTTAGTATTACGTTTGGACATTCTTGTATACTTCCTTTGCTCGACGTTTTTATCTGTTTCATTACTGTATGGTTCGCTAGCTTCATCTGTAGCCCTAATCATCATTCCCATTCACGTATAGACCATGTGACATTCATGTGATCGTTGGAGACCTTGTGCCGATCGGTTACCAAACCCACAGCGCACCGCAGCCCGGCAACTACGATCGTCGCCGTCGCATCCCGCCAGCTCATTAGACTGCGGAGAGCGGCACGTTTCGCGCAGTCTTCCGGAGCACATTGGCTGCTTGTTCGACAGCTTGATTATCACGTAGTGACAGTTTGCACGGCGAGACGAAAGGGGTAGTCAAGCTCGATGCAGGCACGCACATGTGCATCTCGGATCGAGCTGCGGAGGTGACGAGTGTTGGGCCGGACCGCGCCCGTGTCGATCCTCCTTTGCCTCTTCCAAACCTGCGCGTCTGTATCTCGCCCGCGAACCCCGTGCATGTCGCTGCCAAACTCGCGGCATGGAACTCCTGCAGTCGAGCCTGCTGACACGAGCCCTTCGTCTGAGCGACTGCAGCTGACTATCGTCACTGACACGGACTCTACTTTATGGCGTCCCATCCTCACCGGTCCAAACCTTCAGGTTGTTTTATACAACCCAACATCTCATGCGTTGGTTCTAAGGCCACGGTCGCCGAGTCTTGCCTCTGAAGATGACTCGCTGCCTGTATTGCAGAGGCGACCCTCGCCGCCGCATGCACATGACCAGAACGAGTTTGGTTTTGAGGATTCGAGCGGCGCGTGTCCGTATTGCGGGCAGCCGTTTCCGTCGCCAGATGCACACCAACAGCAGCGTGCACCGGACTACTTCCGTCTGCTGGCTGCGTCGCACGAGTCTGAAAGTATTCCTGGTTCACCGACCTCGGCTGCAAGCGCATCGTCCAGCCAACACCGCACTGGATACTTTGACAAGTTCTTTCGTACTGAGAAACGGCTAGGAATGGGCGCTTCAGGCGCGGTGTTCCTTGTACAACATGTCATTGACGGCGCAGAACTCGGTCAGCTCGCCACCGCTGCCTTCAGCCCTTTCACAAAGGACCTGTCGCTGACCCATCTCGTGGCCTCGCCTAGGTCGCTTTGCCGTCAAGAAGATCGCTGTTGGGGAGTCGAAGACATATCTCATTGACATGTTGCGCGAAGTACGCCTACTGGCCGAAGAGGCGTTACTACCGCTCATGAGCTTGTTCTTAGGTTCAACTCCTCGAGACTTTGCACCACCCGAACATTGTCATCTACCACCATGCGTGGCTCGAAGACACGCAATGGAGTTCCTTTCAACCTGCGATTCAAACGCTGCAGTGCGTCCTGATGTCCTCCGAGGCTCTGCGTGCTGGCGCGCTCATCGACAACACCCAGTATCCTCATGCAATGGGCAGACGCTGGCTCCCTCGACGATCTGATCGATGCTCGCATCGGCATTTCATCAGAGGCAGGGGCGCCGTCTGCTGTGGACGACCGGTGAGTCGCTGCTGCCGTCTTCCGTCCTCGGCCATTGGTTTATATATTCGTAACGCAGTGCTGCACGGATAAGAGCGCATCGTCTACGTCAACAGCACCGCGGGGATACAAGAGCCGTGCACTACTTTAGTGCGGGTGAGGTTCGCAGCATATTCACGGACATCGTTCAAGGACTCGGATTTCTGGTACCGTGCATCATCCTCATCCGCGCGATCTTGAGTGTGACTCTGTCTACGCAGCACGACCGTTCAATTCTCCACTTAGACCTCAAGCCAGGAAACGTTCTTCTTTCTTTCGACGATGGCCTCTTAATGTGCGCCAGTATGGCTCCGTTCTCTTCGCTCAAATTGACACCTATGGCATCAGTCCCCGTGCTATGCTCTCCGACTTCGGAACTTCTCAAGATGCACTGCGGAGCGGCCACATCCGAACCGGAAATACCGGGACTCTTGAGTACTCGGCACCAGAGACCTTATCTCCCAGCACTCCAACAGACATGCGTTCGTTTGGTTGGACGGGTGGACCCGCGACGGCTTCATTACCGCCTCTCGACAGCAAGGCAGACATGTGGAGTCTGGGTATGATCCTGCACAAAATGGTCTTCTTCAGGTTAGCTTTCTGCGTGGCTCCAACGGAAGGGCCCAAAACTCATGTCATCACCAGGCTGCCTTGGATGACTGGACAGCCAGCCTCAGACAGGCCGGATGCAGGGCTGGGACCGGCACGAGTACGACATGCAGACAGCGGGGGGCTGCAGGCAGAGTTAGAGGACGAAATACGCAGGTATCGAGGGTACGCACCGCGAACACAAATCGCTGTGGGTGCTGGGCTAACGTTCTCGTGTTAGATTTGTAGCAACGGCTACACAACGAGCAACTATAACGGCGCGTGGGCTGCCTGTTGGTCTCGCTCCACTACTGGAGAGTCTCTTGCATGTCTCTGCACGCACCCGACCCACCTGTGAGCGCGTGCTGGCCGCAGTGCACGGCAGTAGCCACCAATCGGTAAGCATGTCCTTGCTATGTGTGTATGGGCCTCTCACGATCGCACCAGTCCGACAGGCGCGAACACCCGCGCTCACCCGTAACACATACAAGACCTAACGCCTCGTCCTTGTTCCCTCCCGACCAAGGCAGTGCAGTCGTCGTGCGCACATCTTCGGCGACGGCTACACCGCCGGGGAGCTCGACACCTTCAGAGGATGCCATACCTACCCTCGCCCTGCCGGCACTTGAGTGGAGTGGCGAGCACACACCTCAACCTGAGGAGATCTCCAGTGACTTCAACGCATTGGCGAGAGATATGCTCCTTCCGGCATCTGCGCAGTCACCAGATATGGCACCAGGCATGGTTCTTGAAGCCCTGATAGAGAGGGTCGCCCGCTGCGCCTTACTTGCAACCAAGGTGCGCTTGTCTGGCCAAAACCTGCAACTTGCGACCAACGGTCTAATTCTTACACAGATCTACACTCTTGTCCGTGCTCAACCATCCCCGGCCGTTACAGCATTCCTTGCGGCATTGGCCAGCGTTGACTTGTGGTCAGGGCTAGCTGAAGAGCGCGGGGGTTCACAGGTGCCGTGGTTCAGACGTCCGACCATTCAGCGCGAACTTGTGCTCGCGGTGATGCACTTTGGCGTTCTTCATGCATGGAATACGTGAAGATATTGATCTCAGTGACATTTTACTGTATTTTAGTCGAGTAGGAAGGCAGGATTCCTCCTATTGAACTTTCCAGGTTGCGTTGGCGCTGAGGCCGGCCCGATCCGGCTCCTCGTCAGCTACTTGTCCTTGCTCTCAAACTACTGAGCAATATGTCCGAGCCGCCTGAGTCGAAAGGCGCCAGCGCCAGTGCGCCAGACTTCACGTGTTATTCTGCAACACCGCTAACCTGCTCGGAACAGACGAGAGGCTGATCGCTGCCGCCCGCGCGTGGGTGGCACAGTCTGTGCGGGCGAACGTTGGCTCACGTAGGTGCACAGGGACGACGATGAAGCAATTGCCACAATATTTGAGAAGGAAGAGCACGACGTGAACTTCCAGGATGGGTGTGTCTGCGTCGATCGGTAGTAGGTGCTTACTCGCTAACGCTGCACGTCGCGCGCAGCATAGGCAACACCGGTTCGTTTAAAACGCTACAGTGGCTATAATACGATACTGACCAGCAATAATGGCGCAGCCTTACACTACGCGTGAGTATCTTTTCTTGCCGCATGGCTAGCTCAAAACTGGAACTCGGTGGGCCTGCAGCGCGAAGGGAGGCAACATTGCCGCAATGGAACAACTTCTCAGTCACGACAAGTGCGATGTTGACCTGCAGAACCGCATAGACAAGGATACTCCGCTACATCTCGCCCTTAAAATCGAGGATGACGAGAAGCTGAAGAAAGACACTGTCGAGTCGTTGCTCGATGCTGGCGCCGACACTACGATCAAGAACAAATACGGCGCAACAGCATTCAACAGCGTCCCGGATAATAGTGAGCTGAAGAAGCTGATGGTCAAGGCCCGCGCGGAGGCCGCGCTGGATCGCGATCGCAATCGCGGCGACTTCGCATCTGGTGCGTTGATTTCGTATGGTGGTGGTAGGTTGCAGCGATGCTTACGATGCCGCACAGACGATGATGATGACGGCGGGCCTGGCTCTGGATCGGACTCTGACTGATTTGCTACTTCCATCTCATTGCAGCACAACTGTACACAGTACCGGTCTGCTAGCACATAATCATACATCTACAATGACAGCCACGAGGGGGCGAGTCCCTCGACTGTACGCCACCTCTCTCCGTCAAGCCACTCGCGCACAAGTGCGCCATCTTTGGCCTCAGCGTCTTCGTCAAATGCCTTATCGAGCACGTCTACATGTCCTCCTCGGTCCATGCAGAGCACACTCCAGCCGACCACCAGCATCCCTGGTGGTCGAGCTTCGCCGAGAGCAGCCATCGCCTCCTCCAAATGCTCTAGCGTGGTGCTGAGCACGCGTTGGTCGGGCATCGTCGCCCGCTCAAGCAGCGCAACAGGCAAGTACGGTGGATAAGGTGCACCAACACCGTCTCCTCGTCTCTCGCATTGCGGCGCCGTCATGTCTGCGACAAGCGTTGACACACGTGCTGCCGCCATGAGCAGGCAGGTGGTTCGCGCTCGTTGATAGCCAGGGAGGCTAGCGGTTGCCCCTCCACGTCCGACGCCGGTGCAGATTGCCAGCGAGTCTGCTACGCCGCGTTGTGTGACAGGTATGGGTGGTCGTGCAAGCGCGGGGCCAGACAGTGCAGCACTGAGTCCTGGAACTATAGTCGGTTCAAATCCTGCAGCGCGGTATGCAAGTATCTCTTCGCCCGCACGACCGAAGACACAAGGGTCGCCTTGCTTGAGGCGTACAATGTTCTTGCCTTCCTGTAACAGACGTATCCCAAGGGCAGTCAGCTCGTCTTGCGCTCGATCCGCATTCCCAGGGAATTTGCGGGCGATATGAAGCTGTTTTGTTGAAGGGATGAGGTCGAGGACACCAGTAGGCACAAGTTTATCAGAGAGGACGGCGTGAATGTCGGCAGAAAGAAGCAAACGGTGGGCAGCGACCGTAAGAAGTGACGGATGCCCTGGACCAGAACCGACGAGATAGACACGGCCTTGAGAAGGTGCCAATGTTAACTCGTGGGTGGATATTGCGGTAGGTGGTGCTGACTTGGGGACGTTGTCGATGTCTGTCAATTGTTGGGATACATTTTTTGTCGTGGTGGCGACTGCATTAGGAGCAATAGCAGGGGCCTCGTCAAGCAAAGCGACCATGTCGCCCTGCGCGAGGGCGGCTAGTGAGTCGATGGGCCAATACTCGCTCATTTGCGCGATCCACGCCATACGACGACGCGCAACATCCGAATCGGCCGGCGCAGCATGAATCTGTGCTCCCTCAGCTTCCGCGTCCCCTTGATCCACCATCTGTGGGCACTCGACCAATCGTGCCATGTCTCGCAGCTTGCCGAGGTTGTCGACGGCGTGATCAAGCGAGTGAGGTAGAGCAGCAGCAATCTGGCGTCGCAAGCGACCTGCCAGGCGACAACCTCGCCCGTTTGTGGTTGTACCGAGCTGAAAGCTTCCTGTGCGGTGTGTGGAGAGGAAAGTAAAGTCGCAAAGCTGAGGCATATCTGAGACGTTGAGCGGAACGCCGCGAGCGCGACATGCTCGGCGGAGGCGTGCGGCCGATTCTGCGGAACGGCGCCGCATTTTTGCTGACAGAGACGTATCGGTGATGCATACCAAGGTCGGCCGCTGAGAGTCTATAATGTTGCCAATGTCGAAATCGTCGTTCGAGACGGAGACCAAATCGACCTGACCTCGCGCCACACGGTATCGTAGCTCGTCGCACAGTCCGTCAGCCGGTGCGAGCAGCGCTACACGCATGTCTGATTCCAACGCTGCGAGAGCGCGAGTGGCAGCAACGGACCCGCCTCCAACGATGAGACAAGTCCGCCGCTCTTCGTCTGCTTCTGTGCCAGCTCCAGAGAACGCGACGAGTAGTGACGCGCCGCCTTTAGGCTGCGCGTACGCCAGTGGGTCGGCAGCAACCATACCAGTTGAACAATGGTAAAGAAGAGGTGTAAGATCGGAGGAGAGCTAGAGTCCAGCACGCCATCGTCGCGGACTCGGATTTCGGGACGGCGCGGGCGAAGCTACAGCTCCGAAATTTGAGGCGCCGCTGTTTGTGACTTGGTTCAAACAGATCTCAAGTTCTCTGCGTGCCACACGACATCGGCCGAGCTTCCACCGCCACTCCACTCCCAAACACATAGTACAGGCACTCACATGACCGGCTTCGGTGTACTGGCCCCTTGCTGGCTCGCTTCCAGAGATCTTGGCCCATTGAAACCCGATAGGTGCACGGCGCCACTTTCCGCAGCCTGCGAAGCTGTTCACCAGCATGATGACATCTGTCAAGACTTCTGCGACAGGTTAAAACAGAGTGCCTGACGAATTGCTCGTCGCTGGCTCCTCCACAAGATGCTTGTCTTCTCCCACGCGACAGTACCCATCGTCTTTCTCATCCTACCATTGACTCGCGCCGCTTTCCTGCAGCCACGCCAGCAGCTTGATTGGATCAATGGTTTATGTGACGAGTTCTTGGTGGATGGCTTACTGGCAGGCGTCTGAGTTCCTGCTGCGATAGAATGCGCGTGGTTCACGTACGCATTCTCTTGCGAGCGGAACGCCAAGCTCAGGCTAGTTTAGTGTTCCCCTCGATTACGCCGACTCTGCACCTGGGAATACACGTCTTGGTCTCGCCCGTGTTCAAGCAAGAAACGAGACGAGCCGCAAAGGCTCCCTGCTGATAAACCCCGGTTTGTCGCGGCTGTTGCCCCTGTTGCTGCCGCGCTGTCAACACTCACCTTCGCCAACTGCAGGTGGTCCATCGGAGAGTGGAATCATCTTTCGGATCTCACAACTAGAGAGGCTAAGAGCTGAGGTACGACCAGACTACGATTTAGTAACCTTCGCGCCGCGCGGGGTGTCTCCGTCTGGCCCAACCAATCTCTGGACCGATGCCCACATTGCAGCGTACTTGAAAATTTCAGAAGAGCTTGGACTCCCTGCCTCGCTTGGAATTCGCGGCATGCCAGCACGTCCTGGAACCCTAGGAGCCATTGGCAACCTGACGACCGATCTAGATGCGCAGTTCCTGTCTGTCATATTCTGCTACCCTCGTCGCCTCATCCTTACTTGCGCGACCATTTAGTCTATCGCAGGTCGATGCTATAGACAAGGCGCTATTAGCTCTACATGACGTATTGACCACTTCTAGTGGCGGCTCGCTGAAATAGTGAGTCTATTTGGTGCGCGTCGGAAACAACTCACCGTTGGTGCAGTGTTGGCATCACTGCCGTTGTGCGTGATGTTGCTCGTATCGTCAATGCTTTAGATGGCGAGAACGCTCCGATTAATTGGCTCGGCGTATCCTATGGCACGGTGCGAGAACAATCCCGACAAAAACCTTATGAACTGACGAACTTCCAGATCATTGGGATGCAGCTCATTCAGCTGTTCCCAGATCGTGTGGGCAAATTCATTCTCGACGGCGTCGTGGACCCTACATATTGGAGCGACCGGCCGCAATATCTGGGTAGGAGTGGCTGGCTTGCAGACGCTGATGCCGCTTACAATGGCTTCACACGCGTCTGTGTCGCTGCTGGCCCAGACAACTGTGAGATACTGCAGCCAGGCGAAACAGCGGAGGCCCTCAATGAGCGCATCCGCGCAGGGTTGGACGAAATACACAACAACTACAACGCGAGCAGCCCCACGTCGTATCTTAACATTGTCACCCTCATGCTCACCTACATGTATATTCCGAACGACTGGCCCGATCTCGTCAAACTCATAGGTGCTTTCATTGGACCTACCTTTGCGACACAGGTCGAGCGCTCACTTGACAAGCACCACAAGCAGCTGGTTGATCGCCTCGACCATATGCCTACGTTAAACATGCCCGTATTTCCCATGGTGCACCATGTAGCGCGCCGCCAGAGCCCGAATCCACAGAACTTCCAGGACTTACTAGCCGTCACTAGATCCACCATGGCCATGATTGCTATTGCATGCGGCGATGGCGCTGACGCGAATAGGTACAACATCGAGACGAAGCAGGTGTTCGAGGAGATGATCCGCTTGAGTCGCGAAGTCTCGTCGATGTTCGGCGCGACATATGTTCCCATGTTACAATGCCACAAATGGACGTCGCGCGCCGTCGAGCGTTACACCGGACCATGGAACGCCAAGCCAAAAAATCCAGTACTAGTGGTCAGCACAGAGCTCGACCCGGTGACACCGTTCAGATCAGCACAATTGATCACGACGGACGCATTCCTCGGCACGTCGGCGCGGCTGATTCGCTTGTGGAACTTTGGGCACTCGTCATATGCAAGCGACTCGACCTGTCACCAGAGCGCGGTATTTAAGTACCCGAACGAGGACGTCTTGCCGCGGGACAAGGGCACAGATGGCGAGGATGTCGTCTGTCCGACAGAGTCCAAGATCCTCGGAATGGGTCTGTTGCCTACAACGCGCCGTGTCCTTGCTAAGACTCACCGAGCTCTGCAGAACCCAAGCATTGGGTTAAAGACGAAGACATCACCCCACTACATGACGACCAGTCTGAACAGCCAGGAGCCAACAATCCTGGCGATACTGCGAGCACTTTGAGCATCGCGAGGCTTGCTGCCGGCGCTGCTTTCCTACTCTTACCCACTATGTCTGTCATCCGAGACATCTCTTAGTGTGAAGCGTACAAAACCAGGCCGAATGATAGTGGATAGCTCCCTGTACAGCCATTCGTTGTTAGGCTTTATCAAATCTACGCGTTTTCGTGTCTCATAGGGGAAGGAAGAACCGAATGCATCGGCAGAAAGTTGAAACTGAAGGCTCGTTTATGATGCATGATATGCCATAGGAGGCGCTGCTGTTACAAGCAGCTCGTGGTCACCAGCGTCTGAGACAAACATGGCCCTTCCTCTCTTGGTCATCTTCATCATCGCCGTGCGAGCCCGGCGGTAGGTTAGAGTCACGAGTGAAGATTTAGTACCGTTTCTGTCGCTGGTCGTGTCTTGAGCTAGTCCTTCGAAAATAAACGTGTCGCAGACTGCACACGCCGCGGAAGTGTCGACTACTTTGACAAGGCCTACGAGCCTAGCCGACACTGTAGTCACGCTGTTTTTGGCCACAGTTGCGCGTGGACCGGGTCTAAATGGGATGAATATCCCGGCATCATGTTCAAGGCCATCCAAGCTAGCCAGATTTGATCATCCAATGCAATGCTGCGCCGTCCCGGCGGGCCGATCCACCCTCGAGCAGGACCGCTTCGTCGTATGCCGGTGAGATCCAAGGCATGTGTCTATACGGAAGCCTGGGTCCAGCACGAATACTTTCTCGGAGGGAGAGCAGACGCTGACGGAGGTGGTACTGCAGAAACTCGAGAGCACGCCGTCCTTGGCGCAGTATCGGCGTTGCAGTTGGACAGTCGCCGAACCATAGCGGTGCGAAGGTCGCGCAGACGTAGAACACAACCACGGCCGTTGTCAGCGGCAACACGAACGCGACAATGTCCCAATCGAGGTCGGTAAGAAACGCGATGAGCCCAATGAGAAAGAGCAGTAGCGACACATGGAGCGTGAGCGGAAGCGCCGAGATGAACGCATCCATATCCCACCTCTCAAGCCCGGAGTAATATGCGAGGTGACGCCACACCCAACGGCGCTGTGAACCGATGTGTCGACGCATGCGGGATGTATACTCGCCGAGCCATTGCTTCGCGAGAATGGCAAGCAGGGCCACGACGAGAGCGAGAGTCAGGCTGAGAAACCACAGCGCGTTGACACTGCGAGCTACTGCCGGGCGACTAAAATGGTTGAAATTTGCAAGCTCGGCGCCGGCTGTTCCATTGAGAGATGCAATGAACACTCTCGCCAATATCTCG